>OODG01001024.1_pt1 | contig 19742 bp, 18 predicted proteins | sample 1671621 | NCBI WGS metagenome assembly OODG01 (sample SAMN06348175, study PRJEB24527) | human gut metagenome | biome: human gut; feature: ankylosing spondylitis patient; material: feces | host: Homo sapiens | place: China | collected 2015-10 | reverse complement strand
CAAGCACGGTTCGGAGGCGAGTTCTTGGAAACCTACCGTAGAAATACGGCAAGGCACCGGGTTCTTAGCCTACGCCTGAAGGCCCAGTACCTGTTCTACTTCGCGGGTGGACTGCTCGGGGATTTTCTGCTGGTGATCGTGCTCTACATGATGAACGTCGGTCAGTTGTTCTGCATCCTGCTCGGCGTCGCGCTGGGCGCTGCGCTCGTGGCGCTCACCTTCCGGCTCAATGCCCGTTACGGCAGCTTCGGACTGCTCAAGGAGGCGGCCCGCAGACGCAGGCCCCGACGGATCGTCCACCGCAGGGATGTACGCCGGCTGCTTGTCCGCCCTTCCGTTCCGTTTCACCTTTAATTTCCGGACTTACGATGCGAAGCATACTGAAAACCGCAACATTGGAGAGCAAATTCCCGATCCTCTCCGTCGAGAAGGGGTACATCCTCAGCAAGGAGGCCGACGTTACGGTCGCCTTCCGGGTAACGCTCCCGGAGCTCTTTACGGTCACGTCCGCCGAATACGAGGCGATGCACTCCTGCTGGGTCAAGGCGCTGAAGATTCTGCCGCCGCACACCGTCGTGCACAAGCAGGACTGGTTCATCGGGGAGCGTTACCGCGCAGAGTCGGACAACATGCCGGAGAGCTTTCTTTCGCGCAGCTTCGAACGGCACTTTTTCGAACGTCCCTATCTGCACCACGACTGCTATCTGTTCGTTATGAAGACCACGCGCGAGCGGATGCGTACCCGGAGCGACTTCTCGACGCTCTGCCGGGGATTCCTCGTTCCCAAAGAGGTCCGCGACCCGGAAGCCGTAACCCGTTTTCTCGACGCCGTCAGTCAGGCCGTCGGCATTCTGAACGAGAGCGGTCTGTTCCGTCTGGAGCGTCTCACGACCGACGAGATCGCAGGAACTCCGCAGTGTACGGGCCTTCTCGGCCGCTACCTGGCCCTGAGCCGGAGCCCGCGGGCCGTACTCGAAGATATGCGCCTCGATCCGGGAGAGATGCGCGTGGGCGACAAACGCCTCTGCCTGCATACGCTGAGCGATCTGGACGATTTGCCTCAAGGCGTCGATACGGACGTCCGCTACGAACGGCTTTCCACCGATCGGTCGGACTGTCGGCTCTCGTTCGCCGCACCTGTAGGGCTGTTGCTCGGATGCAATCATATCTATAACCAGTTCGTGTTTTTGGACGATGCGGACGAGACCCTCCGCCGTTTCGAGCGGACGGCCCGCAACATGAACTCCCTGTCCCGTTACAGCCGGGCCAATGCGCTCAACAAGGAGTGGATCGACGCCTTTCTGAACGAGGCGCACGACGAGAGCCTGCTCCCGGTACGCTGTCATTGCAATGTGCTGTCGTGGTCGGAAGAGGCGCAGGAACTCAAGCGCGTCCGCAACGAGGTCGGGGCCCAGCTCGCCCTGATGGGCTGTACGCCGCATCACAACACGGTGGACGTGCCTACGCTGTTCTGGGCCTCGATTCCGGGCAACGAGGCGGATTTCCCGGCCGAAGAATCGTTCCACACCTTTCTCGAACAGGCCCTTTGCTTCTTTACGGCCGAAACGAACTACCGCAGTTCGCCCTCGCCCTTCGGAATCAAGATGGTGGACCGTCTTACGGGCGTACCCGTACACCTGGACATCTCGGACGAACCGATGCGAAAAGGCGTCATTACCAACCGCAACAAGTTCGTTCTGGGTCCGTCCGGTTCGGGCAAGAGCTTCTTTACGAACCACATGGTCCGGCAGTATTGGGAGCAGGGCGCTCATATCGTGCTGGTGGATACGGGAAACTCCTACAAAGGACTCTGCGAGCTGATCCGCAGCAAGACCCGGGGCGAAGACGGGGTGTACTTCACTTACACGGAAGCCGAACCGATCACCTTCAATCCGTTCTATACGGCCGACGGCCTGTTCGACATCGAGAAACGGGAGTCGGTCAAAACGCTGATCCTCACCCTGTGGAAACGGGACGACGAACCACCGTCACGTTCCGAGGAAGTCGCGCTGTCGAATGCCGTGAACCTCTATCTGGAGCATATCGGCAGACACCCCGAACACAAGCCCTCCTTCAACGGTTTCTACCGTTTCGTAGGACGGGACTACCGCCGCCTGCTGCGCCAGAAAAACGTTCGGGAAAAGGATTTCGACATCGACAACTTCCTGACGGTGCTCGAACCCTACTACGAAGGCGGAGAGTACGACTACCTGCTCAATTCGGACAAGGAGCTGGATTTGCTTCATAAACGGTTCATCGTCTTCGAGTTGGACAATATCAAAGACCACAAAATCCTGCTTCCGATCGTGACGATCATCATCATGGAGACTTATATCGGCAAGATGCGGAGACTCAAAGGCGTGCGTAAGGTGATTCTGATCGAGGAGTGCTGGAAAGCCCTCACCTCGGCCAATATGAGCGAGTACATCCGCTACCTCTATAAGACCGTCCGTAAGTATTTCGGCGAGGCGGTCATCGTCACGCAGGAGGTGGACGACATCATCTCGTCGCCCATCGTCAAGGAGACGATCATCAACAACGCCGACTGCAAGATCCTGCTGGACCAGCGCAAATACATCAACAAATTCGATCAGATTCAGACCCTGCTGGGCCTGACGGAGAAGGAGAAGGCGCAAATACTCTCGATCAACCTTTCGAACGACCCTTCCCGACGCTACAAGGAGGTGTGGATCGGATTGGGAGGCGTACAGTCGGCCGTCTACGCCACCGAGGTCTCGGACGAAGAATACTACTGTTACACCACTGAAGAGAGCGAAAAAGCCGAGGTGTTCGCTCTGGCCGAAAAGCTGGACGGCGATCTGGAGGCCGCGATCCGTCAGTTGGCCCGAAAACGCCGAATGAAATCCGATCCGCTATGAGAACCGTTCGTATAACTCTCTATGCGCTCTGCCTGTGCGCGTTTGCAGCGGCCGTCGTATTCCTCGTGCGGGAATACCGGAAGACCGAACGCTTCGATGCGGTATGCGGGGTATGGATCGCCGCGGACAACCGTTCCACCCTCCGGATCGAGCGGTACGGACGCAAGCACCTGGTCGTCGTAAAACGCCTCGACGGACGCGGCCGTATCCGGGAAGCGTGTCACGAACTTTTCTACCGGGGCTGTATCGGTTATCGGAACGCCTCGGGCCGGCGCGTCGATCTGTTCGCTACGCCTCGCAAGGATGCGCTGCTGATGATTCCCGGCGGCAGTTACCGTCGCCTGTCTCTCGAAACGAACCCTTAAAACCCTTATAATCCATGGCAAAAAGAAAAAACGAAGCCGGGGAGTTTCCCGGACTGTTGGCCCTGATGCGTCGGGGCATAGACTTCGGAAATTTGTTCGTCGATACGGCGGCCTCCCTGTGCGACGAGACGCGGAACGACCGGATCTGCGGCAGTTGGATCGCCCGCGAGGGCAACCGCGGCCTGCTGATCCGCAAGCAGGGGACGGGCTATACGGCCCTGCTGTGCGACACCTCGCGCTGCTACAAGCAGATCGAGCGGGAGCTATACGTCGTCTTCCGGCGCGGCCGTCTGACAGTGCTCGCCGACGACGGTTCCCCGGGCAACGAACAGTTCTGTTACGATTCCCACACCGGGCTGCTGAGAGCCGGTACGCTCGGCCTGTTCGAAGCCGAGGACGAGGTATTGCGCCGCGCGGCATGTGAAGCCGATTTTAACCGATTCCCCTATGACGAAATCTAAGAAATACGGCCAGATCCTTCATGCCATCGATTCGATGCTCAGTATGTTGGGCACTCTCCGGCACGAGTTCGTGCGGATAGAAGCCTCCGATCGGGAGGCCCTGCGCGGCGTGTGGAAGCAGACCGAAGAGGGTTCTGTGAGTCAGGTGTGCGAACAGCAGGGCCGTTTCTACTGGGTAAGGCGCAGCGGCAATCCGCTCAACGGCCATCAGCGTACGCGAAGCCTCGAAATCATGCAGGACGCCGAAGGAAACCTCTACTTAGACGACTTTCGTGAAAGCGCCCTGCTGCTCGACCGGGACGAAGACCGGATGCAGATCGAGGGATACGGCACATTCAAACGACAAAACGGATAACCATGAAAAAGAGAACCGAACGCATGCTCCTCTGCCTTTTCGTTCTGCTGTGCGGCACGAAGGCGAGCGCCCAATGGACCGTATTCGATCCGTCCAATCTGGTACAGAGCATCATCAACTCGACCAACGAAATGGTCGAGACCTCCTCTACGGCGGCCACGATGCTTAAGAACTTCGAGGAGACCGCCCGCATTTACCGGCAGGGCAAGCAATACTACGACAAGCTCAAAAGCGTCAGCAACCTGGTCAAAAACGCCCGCAAGGCACAGCAGTGCGTTCTGCTGGTCGGTGAAATCTCGGACATCTACATGGACGGCTACCGACGGATGCTCTCCGACGACAACTTTTCGCAGAAGGAACTTTCGGCGATCGCCTACGGATACACCCGGCTGTTGCAGGAGAGCACCCATGCCTTGCAGGATCTGAAGGAGATTGTCAATCCTACGGAGATGAGCATGACCGACAAGGACCGCCTCGACGTCATCGAACGGGTTCATGCCGGACTGCTGCGCTGCCGGAGTCTCACGGCCTACTATACGCGCAAAAACATCTCGGTATCCCTGCTGCGCTCGCGCAAAAAGGATAATACGGAACGTATCATGACCCTTTACGGAGGCAGCGAAGGAGAAAAATATTGGTAAGAACGCTTGATAACGAACGGATATGCTTTTACCGCTTTCGATTCCCGATAATATGCACGCCCTGCTGCGGATGCTCTACGACGACATGATGCCCCTGTGCGGCCACATGACCCGCATCGCCTCGGCGATCGCCGGACTCGGCGCTCTGCTCTACATCTCCTACCGCGTTTGGCAGTCGATGGCCCGGGGCGAAGCCATCGACCTCTTTCCGCTGCTGAGGCCCTTCGCGCTGGGGCTGTGCATCATGCTCTTTCAGCCGCTCGTGCTGGGCGGACTGAACGGAATACTCAGTCCCGTCGTGACGGGAGCGCACCAGTTGCTGACCGACCGCACACTCGACATGCGGCGATACCAGCGGCAAAAGGACGATCTGGAACGGGAAAGCCTCGCGCGAAATCCCTCTACGGCCTATTATGTCTCCGACGAGGAGTTCGACCGGCAGATCGGAGAACTGGGATGGTCTCCGGATGATCTAAATACGATGGAGAATATGTACGAGGAACGCGTCTCTTTCGGCCTGCGCTCGCTATGCGTAAGCGCATTCCGCTGGCTGCTCGAACAACTGTTCGAGATCGCGTCGGTCATCGTCGATATTATCCGGACGTTCTACCTGATCGTGCTTTCGATTCTCGGACCGCTGGTGTTCGCCGTATCGGTCTTCGACGGCTTCCGGGACTCGCTGGTACACTGGCTCGCCAAGTACGTCAGCGTATATCTCTGGCTGCCCATCGCCGATATTTTCGGCGCGGTGCTGGCCCGTATCCAGACGCTTTCGCTGCAACAGGACATGGACCGTATGCTCGTCGATCCTTTCTATTTCGTGGACTCCAACAACTCGATCTACATTCTGTTCATGGTCGTAGGGATCATCGGCTACTTCACCATTCCTTCAGTGGCGGGATGGGTCGTACAGGCTTCCGGCTTCGGAGCCTACAACCGCAAGCTCAACGCCGCCGGCATGAAAGCCAAGAACCTCGTTACGGGAACCGCCGGATACGCATGGGGCAAGACGGCTCATCTGTGGAAATCCATGACGGCCAAGCCCCCGTCCGCCGCCTCCCGAAAATCTTAAATTTATGGAATTCAAAAGTCTGAAAAACATCGAAACCGGGTTCCGGCAGATCCGCCTGTTCACGCTGGTCTTCCTCGCGCTGTGCGCGGCCGTAACCCTTTGCGCCGTATGGATGTCGTACCGCTATGCCGAGGCCCAGCGCGAGAAGATCTACGTGCTGGATCAGGGCAAGAGCCTGATGCTGGCCCTTTCGCAGGATCTCCGGCAAAACCGGCCCGTCGAAGCCCGCGAGCATGTGCGCCGCTTTCACGAGCTCTTCTTCACCTACGGTCCCGAAAAGTCGGCGATCGAAGGCAATGTCAACCGCGCCCTGCTGATGGCCGACCGCAGCGCGATGAGCTACTACAAGGTACTGATGGAGAAAGGCTATTTCAACCGCCTGATCGCGGGAGGCATTCTCCAGACCACGCAGGTAGACAGCGTAGTGTGCGACATGAACGCGTATCCCTACCGGGCCCGCGCCTATGCCACGCAGAAGATCGTGCGCGAGAGCACCGTTACCGAACGGTCGCTCGTAACTACTTGTACGCTGATCGACGCCGTGCGTTCGGACGCCAATCCGCAGGGATTCCTGATCGGAAACCTGACGGTCGTCGAAAACAAAGACCTCCGCACCTATGACCGCTAAAGAATGGATGAAAGCGCCGCGCGCGCTTCGGGATCATGCCATAGGAAAATGCGCCTCCCTGCTCGAAGAGCTTTCGCCCCGGAAGCGTACGGCCGCAGCCGCAGCGATGATACTCGTATTGGCCGGACTCTGCCTGTTCATGCTCTTGGGCGGAACGGAGCCGGAGGCCGGGACTCCTTCTATGGGCGCGGCAATCGAAACGATAAGATAACCTTTGAAAATATCGAATGATGAACGAGAAAACGGAAGAACGTCCCGAGAGCCGCACGCAGACGGCCGGGACGGAAAACAAAGAACGAAAGCGCGCCGACCCGCAGCGGCAGGCGCAAAAGAGAACCGCCGTGGCCGCCCTGCTGATGCTCATTCCCTTTTGCGCTTTCATGTACCTGATCTTCGGAGGTGCGGACGCCGGGGAGGAACCCGGCACGGGCGGGATCAATACGACGATTCCGGACGGGAAGGTGCAGCGGATCGAAGCCAGCCGGCAGAAAGCCGCCGAAAAGGTGGAAGCCGAGGCGCTCGCCGGGAATAAGATACAGTCTCTCGGAGAGGCGGTATCGCTTCCCGAACCGGACAGCGCGTTACGGATAACGACGTCGCTGCCTGCGGGCGGTATCGACCGTTCGCAGGACGCCCATCGGGAGATGGCCCGGCAGATCGAATCGTTTTACAGCGATCCGGCTCCGGCGCCGCGCACCGCAGATCTGGAGCGGGAGCTCGAACGGCTGCGCGGAGAGTTGGCCGCGAAGGAGGCCGCCGAGAGCCTTGCCCGCCCCGATCCGATGGAACTGGTCGAAAGGCAGTACGCTTTGGCCACGAAGTATTTCGAGACGCCCGAAAAGGCGCGGACGGAAATACCGGCGGCAAGAGGCGATCGGGTTCCGGTCACGAAAGTGCGGCGTCCCCCGAGCCGGATCGTATCGACGCTGGCCCGTCCTTCGGAGGATTCCGCTACCGCCCCGCCGCGTAATTCCGGATTCCACACCCCGGTAGGCGCTTCGGACGCCTTGCCTGCGAACGCCATTCGGGCCTGCATCGCCGAGGATCAGACCGTAAACGGGAATGCGCGGCTGAAACTGCGGCTGCTCGAACCCCTGATGGCCGGCGAAACGGAGGTGCCGGAAAACACGGTGCTCTATGCCGCAGGACGGATCGACGGGCAGCGCCTGTCGGTCGTCGTCACCTCGATCGAATACGGGGGCAGCATCATTCCGGTCGCTCTTACGGCCTACGATACGGACGGGCAGGCCGGACTCTATATCCCCAATACGGCGGAACGCACGGCGCTCAAGGAGGGAGCCGCCAGTATCGGGGCCGGTCTGGGCACGAGCATATCCTTCGCCCGCAGCGCGGGACAGCAGGTGGCGATGGACGTCGTGCGCGGCGTGATGAGCGGCGGATCGCAGTACCTCGCCTCGAAGATGCGGGAAGCGAAAGTATCGGTCAAAGCCGGGTACGGCGTTCTTCTGATTTCCGAACAGTAAACCGAATCGATATTATGAAACATCTATCGTTTGCAGCGGCGCTGGTACTCCTCTCCTTTGCGGAAGCACAGGCGCAGGATACCGTCCGCACGTTTTCACAGCGGCAGGCCGTGGAGCCCTGCCGGGTAGAGGTCGCTTTCAGCAAAACGCTCCACATCCTTTTCCCCTCGGAGGCGGTCTATGTCGATCTGGGGAGTCTCGACCTGATCGCGGACAAGGCGGACGGGGCGCGGAACGTCGTGCGCGTCAAAGCCGCGAAACAGGGCTTCGAGGGAGAGACGAACTTCTCGGTCATCACGGCCGACGGATGCTTCTACTCTTTCACGGCAGTCTATTCCGAGAATCCCTCCCGGCTCAACATCGAGATGGAAGACTGGCTGCACAAAGATCCCTACTCGGATTTTGCGAACCGGCAGACGTACATACGTCTCGACGAACTCTCCGGGGAGACGCCCCTTACGGTCAACCGGATCATGTACACGATTCTCAGGCGGAACGCCCGGGACATCCGAAGCGTCGGCAGCAAGCGTTTCGGCATAGAGGCACTACTGCGCGGAGTCTACGTGCGCGGCGATCTGTTCTATCTGCACGTGCTGATGCGGAACCGCTCGAAGGTGGCTTTCGACATCGACTACATACGCTTTAAGGTCTGCGACCGGAAAACAGCACGCCGGACGGCCGTGCAGGAGACCTTCGTGAACCCGGTACGGGTATTCGACGAGATCACGCGCGTGGATGCGGAGGCTATGGTCCGAAACGTATTCGTGTTCCGCAAGTTCACGATTCCGGACGATAAAGTGTTGGTCATGGAGGTTTACGAGCGGAATGGCGGACGGCATCAGCGTTTCGAAATCGAAAACAGTCGTTTGGTCGGAGCACGTGAAATGGATGAACTGAAAATCGAATAGGCGATGCGAAGGAGAATTTTTATTCTGCTGGCCGCAGCGGGACTGCTGGGGCCGGCGACCGAACTATCCGCACAGCGGTGTCTGCCCGGACTGACGGGCGTTCAGCTCGGCGGGGGCGCTTGCGGCGGTTTCCTGCTGCGCGATAAATACGGAGCGTGGAGCTTTCATACGGAACTGTCGGTAGTCCGCTATGTCCGGAAAACACGTTACTGGGAGTTCGGAGCCGGGTATCTGAGAAAGGACTACCCGTACCGGGAAGCGATGCTGCCCAAAGAGCAGTTTACGGCCGGGGCGGGATACTTCGTTCCCGTTGCGCGTGACCGCCGGGACAACTTTCTGGTAACGGCGGGGCTCTCCGGGGTGTTGGGGTACGAAAGGGTCAACCGGGACGAAAAGCGGCTCTATGACGGGGCTACGTTGGTCAGCGGAAACGGTTTCGTCTACGGCGGGGAGATCGTCCTGAGAGGCGAAGCGTATCTGTGCGACCGGGTGGCGCTGTTGCTGACGCTAAGAGAGCGGGTAACGGGCGGATCGTCCGTCACCCGCTTCCATACGCTGCTGGGCGCGGGGCTGAGGATTATGATTCATTAGAAACGAAAAAAATGGAAACCGTTATGGTAAAGACGATAGCGGCCGGCTGTACGGTCTTGCTGACCGCGCTGGCGCTTTGGGCCTGCAACGATAAAATCGACGTGAAGCAGGCTTATCCCTTCCGACTGACCTCGTGGCATCTGCCCGAAGAGATCGCCCAAGGGGAAAACGTGGAGATCCGCCTGACGCTGACAAGGGAGGGGGATTTCCACGATGCGGAGTATTACATCGGGTACATCCAGATGAAAGGCAAAGGCGAAGTGGCGGACGACGAGGGGGCGCTGCTGGTAAACCGCGAGCTCCATGCGCTGGACGATATGGGCGGGATCGACCGGAGCGATCCGATGCGGCAGGTGTTTACCCTGTGGTATCGCAGCCTGTCGGACAAAAACGCCGAGGTACGGTTCATCGTCCGGGACAATTTCGGACAGCAGACCGAGCTGACCGTGAGTTTCGACGTCGGGCGGAAAGAACAGCAGACGGAATAAAAGCAAGCGCAGGGAAACTGTCGAATGGCGGAAGAAAATTCTTCCGCCATTATTATTTTGAACCTTTAATCCTTTGTGCTGTAATATTTCATAGTTATCTTTAAGGTGTAAGAAATCATACCATATCAAAATGAAATACCATATTATCATCTGCGCTATCCTGAAAGACGAAACGCCCTATTTGGTCGAATGGGTAGAACATCACCTCGGCATCGGAGTCGAGCATTTCGTTCTCTATGATAACAACAGCGTGATTCCTGCCAAACAAACCCTCGAAGCGTATGTCCGGAAAGGAGTCGTGGAGGTTATCGACTGTCCGATAACCAATACCCCGCAGGTAAAAGCCTATTCTCATTGCCTTTTCAGTATGCACGACCGGGCCGACTGGATCGCATACATCGATATAGACGAGTTTATCGTGCTGAAAAAGCACCGGGACATCCACGCTTTTCTGGCCGATTATGACGAATATGCGGGAGTCTGTCTGAACTGGGTGATCTATACGGCCAACGGCCATATCGAAAAACCCGAAGGACCGGTCATGCAGAATTATACGGAACCGCTACCCTATGATTTTCCGGCGAACCGTCATGTGAAAAGCATTGTCCAACCCGCAGGAGTCGGCATTGTCGTTTCGCCGCATTACGCCTTATACAGCGATGACTATTACGCGGTAGACGAAAAGCACCGGCACGTTCCCGGAGCCTTCAGCGAATTCTCGAACGAGATCGCCCAGATAAACCACTATCAGACCAAAAGCTTCGAAGAGTGGCTCGACAAGGTGAAGCGAGGAATCGCGGACTCCAACTTCAACCGCCGGAAAGTCGAAGACTTCTGGCATTTCAATCCCCAGATGCTGCATTTAAAACGGCAAGTCGAGCAGCAGTTTCAAGATAAAATCCGAGCGATCGGTCGATAATCAAGATTATTTACACAATTCTATCGCTTCGAGTATTCCGTTCGCCTCGCAAAGCAGCGGGAAGGCGATTTTTTTTCTCGAAAGCTTTCAGCGGTATTTTGTCTTATATCCAGATTATTTGACAGATTCGGCAAAAGCGCCGGACAAAAGTTTCGGACAGATCGGTCCGTTTTTGTCGAATCTATCAAATAATACGTTCCCGCATAGTCATTTACGAAAGCGCATAGCGTTCCCTTTTCCCGTATTCCGGTTTTCCGAAGCATATTCGACCGAACCGCAGAGCATCTCCGGTTCAATACCCCTCGGTCTGCAACCTCCCCGACAGAACGAGATCGGCCTCCAGCCACTCTCTCCGCTTCATGCCATCACTCGAAACCACTCCGCATCTTCCTGCTTCAGAGCATCTTCCAACTGAAAATAATTCCCCACGAAATAGACCCACGAATCCAGCTTGTCGTACAAATCGGTCGGGCGAGGAAAGGGAATACGGCAGTCCGGCGCAATGCCGATGTTGTCGATCGGATGATCCGGCAAGTCGAGCGACCGGGTCATCGGAAGAACCAGTTCGTATCTCCCCGACGGCAAAGTGTGGGGTACGGCATTGGAATAATCCAGTATCCCGGCCGTGTGCTCGTTCCCGAACAAAGTCACTTTGGCGCTATTTTTCGCAAACAGCAAAAATCGTTCGGCAGCCGAGGCATTCGACTTATCGATCAAAATACCCACCCTGCGCGGGTATGCATATACCGTATCGTAGACGACCGTATCCGATTCGCCCTGATCATACGGATGGATGACAAAACCGCCACGGTGCTTTTTCATTTCCCGGATCAGGGCTTTCGTCCAAGCGATACCTTCTTCACCCCCTACTATATCGCCCTCTTTCAATGCCGTTTCGAATTCCTCGATATTTCCCGCCGAAGCGTACCACTCCACACCTTTGAGTACGAAAGGATGGGTGTACAAAAGAGGAAGAAGCGCTTCATAAGTCGAACCCTGTCCTCCGCTATTCCCTCTGAGGTCGATAATAAAATAGGGGCATCTTCGTATATCGTCCCGATACCATGTCAACATCTCTTCGATGCGTTCTTTATCATAATCATAAAAACCCGGAATCCGCATAAAGAAGGTACTGTCGTCGAGTACGCTGGCCATTATATAATTGTTCCGACCGTTCGGACAAGACGGGATAAAAGTGTATGTCACGGCCTGATCGTAAATATCGTCATTCGACTTCCGCGTAAAACGATGATTCGAATGGTGTATTTCCAGTATCTTCCGATTCAGTCTGAGCAACGCAAAACCTTTTTGGGGAAGTCGAATGCGATACTTTGTCTAACGGAATCTACATAACAGACACATCTTTTATCTCATAATAACAGTTTTAACGCAATTAGCTATTAATCGATATTTATCCTTTTCTGTGTACATATGCAAACATTCAGTAGAAATTGCCTCTAACCTCTTCTGTGAACACACATCGCAAATTGGAAATATAATACACTCCTGACATGTTTTATTTGAATATAGAGCATTCATTCTTTTGTAATAGCTCTTTTCGTATATATTGTTCCATCTTCGTTTAGTTTTCCTTCCCGTTTCGTCTTCGCAAAATCGCAAGCTGTACATTTATAAACATCACCATTGTAATTTACAATCACACTATTGGCCCTATCTGCATAACATGGACTATATATTACAACAAAATTGTTTTTTTGCATTTTCTCTTCTGCAACCATATTGTCTAATTCTGTTAATACCTTGCGCGAATCGTCTGTTTCCGAGGTTTGCCAAACACGTTGGAAAGAAAATCTATTAGCGTCTGTCTGCTATAATAATTTTGATGATTTTGCAGAAAAGGAACACCATAAAGTATGATATAAATATCCTCACAGCCGAAAGAAATACCATTAATCAACTTTTGATATTATAAAAATCACACACTAACAAACAAAAAAATAGATAAACAGGTCAAATTGCAGCCAAAATGAAAAAAAATAAATATATTTAAATGTTCAACCATAGGTTGTCTGTATCTATCGGGAGATAGCTAAAAATGATTGAAGTTATAGACAAACGATCAAGAATTCGCAAAAATGCAAAATTTTAAAATATGCTATTAATACGACCTGATTTTAGTCGATATGAAGTAGAAATAGAGACACTTTAGAATTGGTGTACATATGAAAAACCTTTATGTATTTAATGTTAATACACGTGGAGCTATGTATGGCATTGGCACCTATATCGAGCAACTGGCCAAATGCTCGATTAAAAAAGATATGAACGTGTATATTGTCGAAATAAATGCCTCTTGTGAAGAATTTAAGGTTGAAACAAAAAATGGTATCCGTTATATATACATTCCTTGGCCATCGGTTTATCCGTCGGGATTAGGTTTTGCGCGACTATTGACAATTATTCAGAACTACACCCCGTTTTTTCTGAAAGAATTCGTCAAACAGGGAGACGAAAACATTTTTCATCTGAACCGAATGGAATTTCTTCCATTGGCAAAGAATCTAAAAGCGTATTTTGATGGCAAAATAGTGCTGACGATGCACTATACCAATTGGAGTATGTTACTTTTAGGCGACAAGACAAAACTTCGGAGAATATTGAAAAAACATCCCGATTCCCTTGTGGCATCGGAAAGGCAAATATACGATGAGGTTATTGAAGGTCGAGAGTTAATAAACGATTATTGCGATAAAATCATTGCTATTTCCCAACATTCGTACAATGACATAATTTCTGTCTATGGAGCAAATCCTAAAAAAGTTGTACAAATAAATAACGCACTGCAGGATCATTATCGCCCTGCATCAAAGGAGAAAAAAGCTTCAATTCGCCAAGAATTTCATATTGGGGCAAATGAAATGGTTTTGATTTACGCAGGACGCGTCGACGAAGTCAAAGGCATATTTGTATTAGTCGCAGCTTTTATTGAAATATTGAAAACGCATCCCCATTGCAGATTGATTATCGCCGGAGGCGGGCAACTTGACACCGTCATGGAACAGGCTAAATATGTGGCTTCAAAAATTACATTTACGGGATTCGTTCCTAAGAAGACACTGTATCGACTATACTCTGTTGCGGATATAGGAATAGTTCCTTCCATTCATGAAGAATTTGGTTATGTCGCTCTTGAGATGATGATGCACAATATACCAGTAGTCGCCTCGGATACTACGGGTCTTGCCGAAATTATTGAAAACAATGTAACAGGGTTAAAAACCACACTAAAGCGGGGAAAGAGACAATTGAAAGCTTCTGCCGTTGATCTGGCTGCGACGATCAATCGGTTAATAGAAAACGAATCCATGCGAAAGCAATACGGGAATAATGGGCGAAAACGATTTAAAGATCGATACAGTTATTGCCTTTTCGAAAAACGCATGGTGGAACTTTATAATAATATCATTAAAAATCAACAATAATTGAAGCTACTTGGATTGTTTCAATTTCATTCTATTTACCATAAAGCGATCCTTTCATTTTGTATTCTAATGCAAAATATTTAATTTTAAACGCATTAAAACACAAAAAGATCAACAAAAACTCGTTTTAGAATTAATGAAATTTCCCCATTATTTGCAGTTGGATGCAATGGATTGCGGTCCTACGTGCCTCCGGATGATTGCCAAGTTCTATGGCAAAAGTTATTCATTGAGGTCGTTACGTGCCAAGTGTCACATTACCCGTGCCGGAGTATCCATGCTGGGAATAAGCGATGCGGCGGAATCGTTGGGTTTTAGAACGAAAGGCGTTAAGATTACATGGGAACAATTGCGCGATGAAGTTCCTTTACCTTGTGTAGTCCATTGGAATCAGCAGCATTTCGTTGTTGTGTATGATATTAAAAAGAAAAAATGGAGGAACAACGAAGAGTTAATTTATGTATCCGATCCTGCGCAAAGTAATCTTGTTTATCGCCGAGAAGAATTTCTAAAATGCTGGTATTCCACTGAGTCGAAAGAGGGTTCCCAAAAACAGGGAACGGCTTTGTTATTTGAACCGACTCCCAAATTTTATAATAATGAGGAGGAGAAAGAACCGGGACTCCGATTAAAGTATTTGCTTGGTTATTTACGGCCTTACAGACGTTTTATTTTTCAGCTGTTTTTGGCCATGCTGACAGGCAGTGTCATCAGCCTGATTTTCCCTTTTATCACGCAATCCGTCGTCGATTTCGGTATCAATAACAGCAACCTGAATTTCATTATCGCGGCTTTGATCGCTCAGGTCGTACTGACTTTCGGCCAAACAGCAAACAGTCTAATTCAAAGCTGGTTGTCTCTGCACGTTACGACTCGTATAAGCATTGCATTCATTTCCGATTTTTTAAGCAAACTCATGCGATTGCCTATCTCGTTCTTCGATGTGAAGATGTTGGGAGATATCATGCAACGTATAGGGGACAATAGCCGTATTCAATCTTTTTTAACCGGAACCTTGATCAGCATGGTCTTCTCTGTTTTCACCTTCGTCATATATTCCATTATCATGGCGAGCTATCATGCCGGCATATTGGTTATATTTCTTGCCGGCAGCCTGTTGTATGCATGCTGGGTCTTGGTCTTTTTGAAACAGCGCAGGAAACTGGACTATAAACGTTTCCAGCAGGCGGCGGACAATCAAAGCAGTATCGTGCAGATGATCAATGGAATGCAAGAGATCAAACTCAACAACTGCGAAAAGCAAAAGCGCTGGGAATGGGAACGGATTCAGGCTAAACTTTATAAGATCTCCATTCAATCGATGACTTTAGGACAAACCCAGCAGGTCGGAGGATTATTCATCGACCAGACAAAAAATGTTTTCGTTTCGTTTCTGGCTGCCAAAGCGGTAGTTGACGGAAACATGACGTTAGGTATGATGATGGCCATGCAATACATATTGGGGCAGCTGAACGGTCCCATTTCTCAGTTTATCGGATTTATTCAGGAGGCGCAGGATGCAAAAATCAGCACGGAACGATTGAACGAGATCAACGACATGGATGACGAGGAACCTGCCGAGGAGGATAAAATACAGGATATCCCAGCACACAAGGATATCGTATTGAAAGACGTGATGTTCCAGTACGAAGGTCCTCATTCAGAAAAAGTATTGGACGGTATCAATCTGACTATACAAGCGAATAAAGTGACTGCGATCGTAGGGATAAGCGGTAGCGGGAAAACGACTCTGTTAAAATTGATGTTAGGCTTTTACCAACCGGTCGAAGGCGAAATCACCTTGAACGGTATTCCGATCAAACGGTACAGCGATTCGAAGTGGAGACGGAACTGCGGTGTCGTTATGCAGGAAGGCTATATTTTTTCCGATTCTCTGGAGTGTAATATCGGAGTTGCCGACGAAATCCCGGATCGGACTAGAGTGCAGAACGCAGTAAAAACAGCCAATATTGAAGATTATGTGGAAAGTCTGCCTTTGAGGTACGACACCAAAATCGGGGCAGACGGCCAAGGTTTAAGTACAGGCCAGAAGCAACGTATCCTGATAGCTCGTGCAGTTTATAAAGACCCCGCATATATATTTTTTGATGAAGCGACCAACTCGTTGGATGCCAATAATGAGAAAACGATTATGGATAATATGAAGCTCTTTTTTAAAAACAGAACCGTCGTCGTCGTCGCCCATCGTTTAAGCACGGTAAAAAATGCAGACACGATCGTTGTGTTGGAGAAAGGGAAAATCGTCGAGCAAGGCAATCATACGGAACTGATAGCCCATAAGGGCGCTTATTTTAATCTGGTAAAAGACCAGTTAGAATTAGGAAATTAAAAAATAAAGAAATTATGCCAAGACCTATATACAGCGACGAAGTGCAGGAAATCATGGGGCGTATTCCCGGATGGGTCGTCCGATGGGGTATTTCAGTGATTTTCAGTATATTTATCATATTACTTGGAGTCGCTTATTTTTTTAAATATCCGGAAGTCGTCACATCTTCTATCGTACTGACCACGACGAATCCTCCGACCGAATTGATCGCTCGCTCTACCGGAAAGGTGGAGCATATATTGGTTGAGAACGGTCAGTCCGTTCTGCCGAATGAATTGATCGCGGTATTGTTCAGTACGGCCGATTACCGGTCCGTTCTTCAATTGGAAAAAGTCTTGTCGGACTCTTTATTTTCTTTAAGTACAGAAAGAGGATATTTTGAAAATAGAACAAATCAGTTGGGGGAGTTACAGCCCCATTACACGGCGTTGGAAAAGACTTGCAAATCCTATAGTCATTATATGCAAACAGGGGCGATTCCCCAACAAAAAATTCAGATCGAGCAACAAATAAAAATGTTGTATGCGGGCTTACGAGCACAGGAAAAACAGCTGGAAATTCTTCAAAGAGATCTCCGGTTCGAACGAAACAATCAAAAGCGGGATTCCGTATTATTTTATTCACACGCATTGACGGAGGCTGATTACGATGCGAGCCTTCAGAAACTGCTTCAAAAGGAACTATCCGTTACATCCCAGCAAAGTTCCATTATTTCAACAAAAAACGACATCCTGAGTCAGGAAAAGCAATTGACGGATTTAACCATACAATATGACAACGTGCAGAACGAGTTCCAGCTACAGTTCGACGAACAACGTACCCAGCTGTTGGCAGAGATCAAATTATGGAAAGATAAATACATCTTAAATGCTCCGATTGCGGGGAAAATTACGTTTACAAAATATTGGGCCGAAAATCAAAACATTACCATAGAGGACCGTTTGGCAACGATCGTACCCGAAGATTCTACGCAGATTATCGGGAGAATAACCATTCCGTCCTCAGGACTCGGTAAAGTCGAAGTCGGGCAACAGGTCAATGTCAAACTGAACGGGTTTCCGTATATGGAGTACGGCTTGCTGAAAGGACGTTTGATTTCCATATCTTCCGTTCCGGAAACAATCGATCAAGAAGAAATAGGTTATATAGGCGAAGTCGCATTCCCTCAGGGTATGATATCCAGCTATAAAAATAAATTCCGTTTTATTCAGCAAATGGATGGAACGGCAGAAATTATCACGAAAGACACCCGTTTGATCGAACGCTTTGTTCAACCCATAGAATCTTTATTTAAAAACCATTAATACGGTCTATTTATGCGTCTGTCTGTTGCCATGTGCACATATAACGGAGAAAAATATATTCGGGAGCAACTGATGTCTATCCGAAACCAAACGTTACGGATAGACGAAATCGTTATTTGTGACGATTGCTCCGAGGATGACACCGTTGAAATAATCGAGAATTTGATTCGACAATACGATTTGCCGGTCCGGTTACACGTAAACACATGGAATCACGGTTATCGAAAAAATTTCGAACAGGCTATTTGCCGTTGTTCAGGCGATATTATCTTTTTATCGGATCAGGACGACATTTGGCTGCCAACGAAAGTCGAAACCATTATCGGCTATTTTAACAGCAATCCGGATAAGGAGTTCGTCTTTACCAATGCCGCACTTGTCAACGCCGCAGGAATACCGAGTTATAATCAAACGCTTTTCGATGTGTTGGGTTTGGACAAGGAAACTCTCGATTTGTTCGATAAAGGGTATGCGCTTGAAATGTTAAGTGTATATTGCCGTGTAACTGGGGCTACATGCGCCTTACGTGCTTCTTTGATACCCTATTGCATCCCTTTATCCAATATTGTCGCTCATGATGAAATGATTGCTATGGCATCCGCTTTCCGGAATAAAATAGGATACATCGCCCAATGTTTAATCAAATACCGGCAGCATGGAAAACAAACCATCGGCTTAAAAATGGCGATCAGACATCCCGGAGAGAAATGGGAGTACACCTCAAACATTATGATGTGGCATGACGCCCTGATAGAAAAAAATGACGAAAATTCCCGGGAACGCCTGCGTTTTATTTACCGGCGTTTTTGGACCTTGCGCTCTCCATGGGCATTGCTTAGAATTGTCCGAATGTATGTTTCCGGACATTATAAAAAATATTATACGGATACGTCAGCCGTATTCTGGTGGGATGTCAGAACCGTATTTTTACGGATGTGGAACAAACTCCGATCGTTGAAAACATTGTCAATCACCTCAAAAAGAATGATATGAATTCGTCAGCATTAAAAATAATCAGCCAACATACGTATACGCCGTTAAAACGGATAGGACGTCATGCATACGAGTTTTTTCTGACGGACATATGCTATTTGCCTTTACAGCTTAAAAAGAAACAATGGTCCGCAGATCGGTGCGTATTAGCTTTCGATTATAAATGTTCTTCTTTTATCTCTCATATCGGGATTTATACAAAATCGGAAGAGTTAATAATAGTCCGCAATATCGATGTAACTCAGAATTGGCGTTCTTTTTCAATCGACTTATCTGATTACAAGGACTTATTGCTGCAATACGCATTAACTTCTCATGCCGTTCTACAATTGATCATAGCTCCGGTCATAGCTTCGGAGGCCGTTTTGTTTCAAATCAAGAATATCCGGTTGCGTTCCAGAACGTCCGACGAGCAGGAAAAAGCAGGCATAAAGGAAGATTACAAAAAACGCTTATCGAAAAGCATCATCCGCAAAAAAAACTATTTATACGATTCTGTTTTTCCTAATGAGATCGACCGGATAGAAACGGATGAAAAAAAGATCAGGGTACAGGGGCAGATCGTTTCAAATCCATCTTTGGCTGTTTGTTTATGCGAATTACCTATTTTTAAAGATTTGGCAGTGCATAATATGACAGAGATCACCGTGCTCAGTCCCGAAAATGGGCGCTTCGAAGTGTCGGTTCCTCGTATTACAAAATATGACGGAACACTTTACGACCGTATATATTCCCGTTGGTTTTTGGCTTATCGCAGCAACAACGAACTTTATCTATGTTCGTACGGCCGTTACACGACGAAGACTCGTATCGTCCGTTCCTCGCTGTCGGATTTCGAGCATCCGATCGTTCGTGCCGAAG
>OODG01001017.1_pt1 | contig 19813 bp, 16 predicted proteins | sample 1671621 | NCBI WGS metagenome assembly OODG01 (sample SAMN06348175, study PRJEB24527) | human gut metagenome | biome: human gut; feature: ankylosing spondylitis patient; material: feces | host: Homo sapiens | place: China | collected 2015-10 | reverse complement strand
GGCCGGAACATACCTGCTTGCAATGATAATATTATTTCTCAATAAATTTAAAACAGCTTCTAAGAATTTAGAACTGAAAATGTGGTGAAAAGAAAAATGTTATACCTTTGCATGAAAAGCGAAGATAGGCTGTATTTCGGGAGAATCCGATAAATTTGTTTCTGTCTTTGGTTTACGCTATTTTTGTAGTTCATTTATATCGGGGTTTTCCCCGTAGAAATTTTATAGAATAAGATTATCAAATATGATGGCAAAACCTTGTATCCCGAAGGGTACGCGAGATTTCTCTGTGGAAGAGATGGCGAAGCGTAATTATATATTCAATACGATAAAGCATGTTTTCGGCCTTTATGGATTCCGTCAAATCGAGACTCCGGCGATGGAGACTTTACAGACCTTGATGGGAAAGTATGGAGAAGAGGGGGATAAACTTTTGTTTAAAGTCCTTAATTCGGGAGACTTTCTTTCCGATGTTACCGAGACCGATTTAGAGGAGCGTAATCTCAACCGCTTGTCTTGCCGGTTATGTGAGAAAGGGTTACGATATGATTTGACGGTTCCTTTCGCCCGTTTCGTCGTGATGCACCGTAATGAACTGACGTTTCCATTCAAACGTTATCAGATACAGCCCGTGTGGCGAGCCGACCGTCCGCAAAAGGGACGCTATCGTGAATTTTACCAATGCGATGCCGATGTCGTAGGTTCCGATTCATTATTGAACGAGGTGGAACTCATTCAAATGATAGACGAGGTTTTCGCCCGTTTCGGAATACGGGTCGCTATTAAATTGAACAATCGGAAGATATTGAGCGGGATAGCCGAGTGGATAGGTGCTCCCGATAAGATAGTCGATATTACGGTCGCTATCGATAAGCTCGATAAGATAGGATTGGATAAGGTGAATGACGAATTACGGGAAAAGGGTTTGTCCGAAGATGCCATCGCCCGATTGCAACCGGTGATTCTGTTGCAGGGGAGCAACGAAGAAAAGTTACAAGTGTTGCGTAGGGAATTATCCGCCTCGGAGGTGGGATTAAAAGGTATAGACGAGTTGGAATATATTTTACGAAAACTATCCGCTTCGTCTCTGCGAGCATCGTTTGAAATCGATTTGACTTTGGCTCGCGGACTGAATTATTATACGGGAGCTATTCTCGAAGTAAAGGCTCTCGATGTGCAAATTGGAAGCATTACAGGGGGAGGCCGTTATGATAATTTGACGGGAGTGTTCGGCTTGACGGGAGTTTCCGGTGTCGGTATTTCTTTCGGGGCCGATCGTATTTTCGATGTACTCAATCAGCTCGATTTATACCCGAAGGAGTCGATGGAATCGACACAAGTCCTGTTCGTTAATTTCGGAGAGCGGGAATGCGAGGTTTGTCTGTCTCATTTAGCCCGGTTAAGAGCTGCCGGTATACGGGCCGAAATTTATCCCGAAGCCGCTAAGATGAAGAAGCAGATGGGATATGCTGATTCCACAGGCGTGGAGTATGTCGCTTTGGTCGGTGAAAATGAAATTGCAGCAGAAAAAATCACTTTGAAAAATATGACTACGGGCGAACAGTCCCTGTTTACCATCGATGAGGTGATAGCTCTGTTCGCATAGCGGTTTCTTTATAAAATAGGTATCAATAGAATAATAGAATAGATGAAATCTGAGGTAGAATATTCCGGGCTTAGCGAATCGGAAGTATTGGCCAGTCGGGAACGGTATGGAGAAAATATATTGACTCCTCCGGCTCGTACGCCTATGTGGAAATTGTTTTTGGAAAAGTTTTCCGATCCGATTATTCGTATTCTTTTAGTCGCATTACTGCTTTCTGTCGCTGTTGCGGTTTATCATATCGCTACGGGCGAGGCCGGCATGTCGGCGTTGTTCGAACCGGCAGGTATCGCTTTGGCTATATTGTTGGCGACGGTTGTCGGCTTTCTTTTCGAAATGAGTGCGGCTAAGAAATTCGATATTCTCAATCAGGTAAACGACGATCTTCCTGTCAAGGTCATACGAGGCGGACATATGTTGGAGATACCCAAACGGGAGATTGTCGTGGGCGACATCGTTATGTTGAATGCCGGAGATGAAATACCTGCCGATGGAATTTTATTGAGTGCTGTATCGGTGCAGGTGAATGAATCTTCTTTAACCGGAGAGCCGATGGCGACTAAAACGACGATAGAAGCCGATTTCGATAAAGAAGCCACATACCCTTCCAATGCCGTGATGAACGGCTCTACGATGTTGGGTGGATACGGTGTCATGCAAGTGACGCAAGTGGGCGATGCGACCGAATATGGTAAGGTATATACCGGTTCTCAGATAGAAAATAATACGCAAACGCCCCTCGATAAGCAGCTAAATACGTTGGCTTCGTTTATTACAAAAGCGAGCTACATTATCGCTGCCGTTATTTTTATAGCTCGAACGGTTATTTACCTGACAGAGCACCCCGTTATCGATTGGTTATTGTTCGGAAGCTATCTGTTATCGACGGCGATGATAGCTGTTACGGTTATCGTCGTGGCTGTCCCCGAAGGATTGCCGATGAGTGTCACGCTCAGTTTGGCGATGAGTATGAAGCGTATGCTGGCGAATAATAATCTGGTTCGTAAAATGCATGCTTGCGAAACGATGGGTGCGGCTTCGGTGATTTGTACCGATAAGACCGGAACTCTCACGCAAAACCAGATGAGAGTGCATGAGGCGGCTTTCGATTATATTCCTGAGTCGGGAGTGGAGGACATTATTTTTGAGAGTATAGCGGCAAACTCGACCGCTCATTTAGATAAGGCTGCCGGCAGTGTGAAAGTGTTGGGCAATCCTACCGAGGGAGCTTTGCTGCTTTGGTTGGCCGACCGGGGAGTCGATTATGCAGCGTTGCGTCGTCATGCAGAGGTAATCGAACAGTTGACATTTTCTACCGAGCGTAAGTATATGGCTACGGTGGTTCAGTCTCCGTTGTTGAATCACCGGGTGCTTTATGTGAAAGGTGCTCCCGAATATGTGATGAATTTCTGTTCAGATCGGGTTACTTCGTCAGGAAATGTTCCTATGACCGATAGCCGTCCGATGCTGGAAGAAAAGCTGTTGCAATACCAAAATCAAGCCATGCGTACTTTGGGGTTTGCCTATGCTTTGGTCGAGCCCGATGAGGTGTGTTTCATCGCCGGACACTTGGCTCCCCATATCAAATTGACTTTCTTAGGTATCACAGCCATTGCCGACCCGGTTCGTAAGGAAGTGCCTGCGGCAGTTTCCGACTGTTTGAATGCGGGGATAAAAGTGAAAATCGTAACAGGCGATACCCCGGCCACAGCTCGTGAAATAGCTCGCCAGATTTCGTTGTGGACACCCGAAGACGGAGATCGTAATATAATTACAGGCCCCGAATTTGCGGCTCTCGACGATAAAACTTTGTTGGAACGTATCCCCGATTTGAAAGTTATCGCTCGGGCTCGTCCAATGGATAAGGAGCGACTTGTACGTTTGTTGCAATCGCAAGATGAGGTCGTTGCCGTTACCGGAGACGGAACGAACGATGCCCCGGCACTCAATGCTGCGCAGGTGGGGCTTTCGATGGGCGACGGGACATCTGTCGCCAAAGAAGCGAGCGACATTACGATTATCGACAATTCATTCGGTAGTATTACCAAAGCGGTGCTTTGGGGACGCTCGCTGTATCGTAACATACAGAAGTTCATTCTTTTCCAGATGACTATCAATGTGGCCGCATGTTTGATTGTCCTTATCGGTGCTTTTTTAGGAACAGAGTCGCCGTTGACAGTCACTCAGATGCTTTGGGTAAATCTCATTATGGATACCTTCGCTGCTTTGGCATTGGCTTCCTTGCCGCCCGACGAGCGGGTTATGCGGGACAAGCCGCGTCATTTGAACGATAATATCGTTACCCGGCCTATGGCAGGAGGTATCATCGGGACTGGAATTGCTTTTGTGTTGCTCTTGTTCGGGCTGTTGCAATATTTCAAACATGTCGATATTACATCGCTCGCTCAGTTCGATCTGTCGCTTTTCTTTACCCATTTCTTTAACTTTGCGCCAGTTCCCGGAGGGCTTACCCGATATGAACTTACCCTTTTCTTTTCCATATTCGTGTTTTTACAATTTTGGAATATGTTCAATGCGAAGGCTTTTGGAAATGTACAATCCGCTTTTGATCGTTTGGCTTCATGCAAAGGATTTCTGTGGGTCACCCTCATTATTCTAGCCGGGCAGATTTTGATAGTCAGCTTGGGTGGAGCATTGTTCAGTGTGACTCCTTTACAACCGATGGACTGGGTGTATATTTTTGTGGCAACCTCGGCCGTTTTATGGATTGGAGAGATATATCGGTTGATACGGCGATGGATTGCATGAATTGGTGAGTAAAAAAAGTAAGCCAATTTTTTGTGTAGTATAAAATAATCCCTTATCTTTGCACCGCATTTGACAATCGGTCGGTGCGATACATAAACATGTTGGCGAGATAGCTCAGTTGGTTAGAGCGCATGATTCATAATCATGAGGTCCCGGGATCATGCCCCGGTCTCGCTACAAAAAGAGTGATGAATTTCATCACTCTTTTATTTTCATCAAAATGTATTACGTCTATATTCTTTATTCTGTTTCAGTCGATAATTAGTGGAGATTGTCCTTGTATATTCTACTCCCTCTCCTCAGAAACTATCGTTCTTCGGTGTCTCCCTTATATTTTTGCGCTACAAAAACACAGTGGAGGAGTATGAATTCAACTCTCCCTCTGCTCATCGCAGGTGAGATAGGAGGAGTGTAGGGCGAGGGGGTTAAATATCTGATATAAACGGACTGATTAAGGTGGTGCTTTTCAACCCCTCCGTCACTACGTGCCACCTTCTCTATATGGCTAACGCAACACCCCGTAATGCTACGGGACACGGCAAGGGAGAAGAACAAACATGATATATAGGAACGTATTAAGAAAGTATTACCCTCCTCCTCTGTGTTTTGCATAGCAAAATATAGGGGAGGTGGCACGTAGTGACGGAGGGGTTGAATATCTCCAAAAATCTATTCGGCTGCTTTTTTACCGTTTGCCGAGGAGTTCGTAACGTGGTTGCCAACAAGAGATTCTTTATTAAAATACAGGTCTATCCCCACGAATTTTTTACGGAATCTTTATCCTCGCACCTATGTAGGCTATATTCATGATATGGCTACACGTCTATTCTGTTTTAATCGGGGATATATTCAACACTTCTTTTACATGATAGACTCCGGTATATTCAGCGGCAAATCCCTCGTTCGATTTCCCGGTATCGATAACTTTTAGTTCGGCATATACCGGAGTATATGGCTCGGAATTGTTGCCGATAGTTTTTTCATATTCCTCTTTCAGTGTTCCCGAATCATCGATGATCCAATATGAGGTGGTGTCGCCTTCTGCGATAAAAGAGCGTACTTCATGTCCGATGACTAATTTCCCTTTTACTGTAAACGTAGTAGATATAGCTGGTTGTATCGGAGTCGCTGGAATGATACTTTTGGGACGTGTATATGTTTTAACCAAATCACCTTTTTTCAAAATCAGACTGTCTTCCGATAGTTTGAAAATTTTTAAAGTATCAGAGAATGAGATTGTTTGGTGATTGCCGATGCTTTCTCCCGATAGAATGAGCCGGTTGTCCTCTTGCGCCCAAGATTTATATTGAAGGGTGGCCATATTGATGGACGTTGCTTCTCCGTTTTCTTTCAGACTGAATCCTTGTATCGTATTTGTAGTACCCGGTACTGGTTCAATCCAATCTCCGGTTAAAGTAGTTTTGTCGTGACAGGCTGCACATAAAACAGCAATTGCAATGAAAGGAATAAAATTTTTCTTTTTCATGCTAAATCCGTAGTTTAAATGAATATTTAGTAAAGGTAGCAAAAATGTATGATGGATATTGTAAATACTATCGAGGAAAGGGAGACTTTTGAAGGGAAATAGCGTATTTAAAAAATTTTAATATATAAAGACGCAGTATTATATTCTTTTCTCCAATTATTTATTGAAGTCGCATATAGTAGATTTAAAAAATAGAGATATGAATGCAAAAAAGATGTACTTGTCGGTATTCTTGGGAGTTTTATTATTGTCTTCTTGTAAAACGGCGAGAGATATGGTATCGGAAAATGATATTTGTGGTGAATGGAACGTGGTAGAAATTCAGGGTGAACCGGTTCGGGCTCAATCGAACCCCTTTATCGGATTCGATACGAAGAAAGGGAGAGTATATGGATATAGCGGTTGTAACCGTATAATGGGGAGTCTGGATCTTTCCAGAGACAATAAAATAGAATTGGGTCATATGGCATCCACTCTCATGGCTTGTCCCGATATGGAATTGGAAGGAAAACTTATCGAAGTGTTGTCTACGGTAAAGAACGTTAAACGCGCGGGTAAAAATAAAATTGCCCTGTATGCTTCGGATAAAGAACCTGTCATGTTATTGAGTAAGAGGTTTTCGGTAGTTCCTTTATCTGAATTGGAAGGAGAATGGGATATTGTTAAAGTGTATGGAGATACTTTATCTACCGATTTGGAAGTGCGACCGGGTGTCAAGTTTGATATTGCTGACGGTCGAATAAGTGGAAACTCGGGTTGTAATCGTATAACAGGGGAATTACGGAGTGATGAGACCGTAGAAAATTCTATCTCTTTCCACGGTGTGGCTGCAACTCGTATGATGTGTCCCGATATGGAGACAGAGAAAAACATACTTTCAGCTTTGAATAATGTGAGGACTTATGGCATACTCGAAAATGGGAATTTGGTATTTTTTACTGCTGGCGGTGCAGCGGTATTGGAATTGAGGCGGAATAAATAACTTTAACTATGATGTGAGAGGAGGCTGTTCTATATTATTCAAGAACAGCCTCCTTGTTTTACTACCATTTTGTTTCTTGCTGGGTGATTTCACCGTCCTCCATAGTACATTGTTCGAGACTACCTTCTTTTGCCTGAATGCAGATGTAGAGCATTTTTTCGGTTGATGTGCATCGTATGGAACGATTGCAGGCTGTGGCTACACGGACAATCGATCCCTCGGCAATGGGGAAAGCCGTATCGTTTACTTGAAAGTCGCCGGCGCCACTGAGAATAATATAAATTTCTTCGTTTTGTTTATGGCTGTGAAAGAAAGGTGCGGCTTGGCCGGGCTCTATTGTCCCGAATGAAATTTCGCAACCGGTTGTACCGACAGTGTCTTTGAGGAATTGTTTACCATTGAACTCGGCGAGTTTTCCGACAGATGTGTGGGTAAACTTTTCTCCTGAATTGATTTTTGTGATTTTGTCCATCGTTTTTTTCGTTTTAAGTTTACTTCGATTATCGTTAATAACTTTTGTTTTTTCAATACAAAGATGAATTTTTGCAAAACAATTTGCAAGAAGAAACATCGATATTAGTAACTTACATAAATGTAACCATTGCAGGAAATCAGTCATGTAGAAGTTGTTAAATAAGCTGAATTTTTATGCGAGCTCCGTAGAAAGCGTTACATGTAGGTCGAACGATAGGTAGTTTTTTCTCTGTGGGTCTATCGGGTTGAGATACAATATTGCATATCGTACTGAAATATATTTGCAAAATTCGGTATACGATAATGTAATACATGTTATATATCGATTCATATTGCTGTCATGTTTTCGTATTCTTTTGCTTTTACTTTTGCAGCGGAAAGAAAAAGGTAAAAATATATGTATAAAAGCGGATTACTGGCGGTTGTTTTAGGTTTTGTTTTTTCGATTCATGCATTGGGGATAACGGCTTCGGCAGGAAGTTTGATTACCGGAGAAGTCAGAGATAAGAAAAGTGGAGAGGCGATTATAGGGGCCACCGTACAAATAGAGAATAGTTCGGTAGCGACAGCTACCGATTTGGACGGAAAGTTTAGTTTGAAAAATATTCCCATAGGAAAGCAGACGATTGTTTGCCGATATTTATCCTATAAGACGGTTCGGGTTCCGGTGAACGTGAAGCAGGGAGAGTCTATCGCGGGTCTTGAAATTGAGATGGAGGAAGACGGGGTCGCCTTGAATGAAGTCGTGGTTTCTACCTATCGCAGGAACGATACGGAGATGTCTTTGTTGGAAGGAATGAAAGCGCAAGTACAGGTAGCGAGTGGTATATCTTCGCAACAGATTGCCAAAACACTCGATCGTGATGCATCGGAAGTGGTGAAACGAGTACCGGGTATATCGGTAATAGACGATCGGTTTGTTGTGGTACGTGGATTGTCGCAACGGTATAATAATGTGTGGATCAATGGGAACAGTTCTCCGAGCTTAGAATCTGATAGCCGAGCTTTCTCATTCGATATGTTGCCTAGCTCTCAAATCGAGAATATGATTATCTATAAGTCTCCGGCTCCCGAAATTCCGGCCGATTTTGCCGGTGGATTTATTCGTATCTCTACCAAGAGTTTACCTTTGCGTAACTCCATTCAGATTGGTTATACGACAGGATTCAATACCAATACTCAATTTGTAAAAACGCGTCTGAATCCCGGCAGTACTACCGATTGGTTGGGGTTCGATTTGAACAAGAGACCTTTGCCGAATGGCATGCCTTCGCACATGGACGTTACCGGCAGCGATCCGGCGGAAGTTACGCGGCTTACACGCTCGTTTAATAACGATTGGCGGGTGAAAAGTTATTATCCGATTCCCGACCAACGTTTATCTCTGACGATTAATCGGAGGTTCGAAACCGAGGGCGGGACAGATATAGGTATGACTACCTATATCAATTATAGTAATACTTATAAAACGATACAGGATATCACGAATGCCCGTTTCGGTATTTATTCTTCGGATGCCGATAAGCCGGTGTATCTCAATGATTATGTCGATAACCAGTATTCCAACGATGTGCGATTGGGCGCAATGCACAATTGGGCTTTTGTATTTGACGGAAAAAATAAATTGGAATTCCGAAACCTGTTTAATATGTTGGGTAAAAACCGATTGACCGAACGCTCGGGAGAAAGAAATGTGAGTGGTTTGACCTATCGGGAGGAGACGGAGATGTTGTACCAATCGCGTCTGAGCTATTTGGGACAGCTGACCGGTAATCATTTTTTAGATGAGAAGAAGCTCCATTCTCTGGCGTGGAACATGGGATATAGTTATGCTTATAGAACCGAGCCCGACCGCCGGATAGTCGTTAATCAGGCTGGAATGAGCGATGGAGTAGACGTATCGCAGTTAAAAGTAGGCAATGAGAGCATCAAACGTTATTTCCAATCTTTGTCCGACCATGTGTTTTCGGGTAGTGTGGACTACAAGGGAACAGTTCCTATGGGCGAGATACTCTCTACGGTGAAAGGCGGATTGATATCCGAGTATCGTACCCGTAATTATACGCCTCGCGAATTTATCTATCGGTACGAGAATCTCTCTCTTGAAGAACGTGCATATTACCTGTATCTGCCTTATGAAGAAATGATGAGCGAGGATTGGTTGAGTGCCGATAAAGTCTTTATAGACGAGATTACCGATAAGAAAAATGCTTATGAGGCATACAACATATATGGAGCGGGATATGGCGCGATAGAATTGCCGATGGGTAAATTCAATGTTTATGCCGGTTTGAGGCTTGAATACAATCGGTTGAGAATGAAATGGGATAAATCTCAGTCGGCATCGCAAGTGTTGATGACGAGCCGCAATTATACCGATCTCGATTTATTGCCTTCGGTCAATGCCACGTACAATTTCGATGAGCGCAATTTGCTTCGTCTGGCCTATGGACGTTCTTTGAATCGGGCAGAGTTTCGAGAGGTTTCGCCGGCTGTATATTACGATTTCGATCTTTTTAATGAAATAGGCGGGAACGAGAATTTGAAGACGTGTAAGATAGACAACCTTGATTTCCGGTACGAGTTTTACCCGCAACGGGGAGAAGTCATCAGCTTAGGTATTTTCTACAAATACTTCAAGAACCCCATAGAATGGACCTTTATAGATATGGGAGGATCGCTGCGATATAATTATGAGAACGCACTTTCGGCACAGAGTTTCGGTGCGGAGGTTGAAATTCGCAAGTCTCTCGACTTCTTAGGAATGAGAGGATTAAGTCTTTTACTCAATGCTACTTTGATAAAGAGTAGAGTACGTTTCGACGAATCGGGTATTGTTAAAACCGAAGACAGGGAAATGCAAGGGCAATCGCCTTATATCGTCAATGCCGGACTTTATTATCAGAATGAAAAGTGGGGATTGATGTCGTCGTTGCTTTACAATCGTTTGGGAAAGCGTATCATCGGCATCGGAAAGTCCAACAGTACTACGAATGATGTGAGCGTGAATATCCCCGATACCTATGAACTACCGCGTAATAGTCTCGATTTCACGGTGTCTAAGAAGTTCGGTAAACTCGTCGAGTTGAAAGCCGGAGTGAAAGATATCATTGGTGAAAAAGTAGTATATAAGCAGTATCCGCAATTTTATGATGCCGAGGGAAAGTTACAGAAACGCGAACAGACTACGAAGTCGTATAAACCGGGACGTTCGGTGAGCGTAGGTATCACATTCAGTTTTTAATCCTTTTCTATAATACTAATCAAACAGAAAAATCAAATGAAAAAACGATTCAAAACAATTGCTTTTGTATGCTTGGCGACAATGGCGGTAGTAAGTTGTGACGAGAACAATGATAATCCCATTCCGAGTGGAGAGACTTTCGATTTGGGAGACGGTTCGAATGCTTACGAGATTTCGTCCAATATGACTTTGACCTATCCGAACACCTATAATTTGAGAGGGTTCGTTTATGTTACCGAAGGGGCTACACTCACTATCGAGCCGGGTGTAGTTATCAAAGGAGAGAAAGAGTCTAAGGCTACGTTGATTGTGGAGCGCGGAGGCAAACTCATTGCCGAGGGTACGAGCGAACGCCCCATTGTATTTACATCGGCGCAGGCTCCGGGTAAACGTAAGCCCGGTGACTGGGGCGGTATTATCCTTTTGGGTAAAGCCAAAAACAACATGGGAGAGCAGACTATCGAAGGAGGTGTCAGAAGTAAACATGGAGGTAACGACGATACCGATAACTCCGGTGTATTGAAATATGTGCGTTGCGAATTTGCCGGTATCGAATATTCGACTGATAATGAAATCAATGCCATTACGTTTGGTTCGGTGGGTAGCGGAACGACAGTCGATTATGTACAAGTCTCTTACTCGGGAGACGATTCTTACGAATGGTTCGGTGGTTCGGTAAATTGTAAACACTTGGTAGCGTTGGGAACTTGGGACGACGACTTCGATACGGATAACGGATTTTCTGGTAAATTGCAGTTTTTGGCTGCTTTGCGGAATCCGAAGATCGGGGATAAATCGGCATCCAACGGCTTCGAATCCGATAATTGTGCCGACGCTGCGACCGTTGAACCTTATACTTCTTGCGTGTTTGCAAATGTATCGATGTTCGGTCCGGTACTTGATCCGACGAATTATACTAATGAGGCTGGCGTAAATGGAAGTCTTACTGATGCTCGTTTTCAGGCTGCTATGCATTTGCGCCGCAATACACAGTTGAGAGTGTTTAATTCTGTATTTGCCGGATTCCCCATTGGATTAATCATCGAGAATGATAAAAACTCAAAGACTCAGACTCATGCCACCGAGGGGAAATTGGTCGTTTCGAATTGTGTGTTCGCCGGTATGGTTAAGAATTATCAAGATGCACAATATTGGGCGAATGGTACACAGTTCGATCCTTCGGATAACGGAGCTTTTGCAGATAGTTATTTCAATAGAGAAGGAGGCAAGAATATCGCTTATACGGCTATTGACGATTTGAAACTGCAAGGAGACCCTCAGAATTTGACATCGTTCTGCATGGTTCCTTCTCAGGACAGTCCGTTAATAAGTCTGTCCGCCGATTGGAGCCATTCTCTGGTTTCTTCCGGTTTTGAACAAGTGGCCTATATAGGTGCGTTCGGACCCACAGAGACCGCTGCTAATAATTGGACGACCGGTTGGACAAATATGGATCCGCAGAATACGGTCTATTGATAAAAGATTATCGATCTAATACTATTATGAGGATATTCCCGTTTATAAGGAGTATCCTCTTTTATTAATCATATATATTTATTTTTATGAATCAGGCTCGGTTTCGTATAGTTTCACCCCCATTTTTTTGATTTGTGTTTTAATGTCCAGCGGCATATTGTTGTCGGTGACGATTGCACTCAATTTAGAAACGGGGGCGATAAAGGCAAAACTTTTTTTATTGACTTTTGATGAATCGAAAACGGCGATAGTTTCTTTTACCATTGTAATCATCGTTTGATTGATATTTGCTTCTTCTATGTTGGGAGTAGAAACTCCTCGTTCCAAATTAAAACTGTCCACACCCAGAAATAATTTGTCGCAATAAAATATTTTGAGCGTGTTCTCGGCTATGGGACCGACCGTAGAGAGACTTGAATCTCTTAAATGACCGCCCAGTAAAATGACATTGAACCGTTTGTATTTACTTAATTCTATGGCTATGTCTATGGCATTTGTAATGATGGTTAATTGTTTGAACGAGTGCAGGTTTTTAGCAATTTCCATCGTTGTACTGCCTGAATCGAGAATGATGGTTTCGTTTTCTTGTATCAGTGTAGCCGCCATGCGCCCGATACTTCGTTTTTCTCGATAATGAAATCTTTTTTTCTCAGTCGTAGCTTGTTCTTCTGCAATGTTTAATTTCGGTAAACGTATTGCTCCCCCTCTGACTCGTATCAATAAATTCCTGTTTTCAAGCTCTTCTAAATCTTTTCTGATAGTAACTTCCGATATATTAAACATTTGGCTAAGGGAAGATACCAATATTTTGGGACTGCTTTTTAGAAGTTGTAGGATTTGCGCTCGGCGCTCTTTGGCTGAATAGTATGTTTCCATTGTTGCGTAGTTTAATGATAAGGTTTTGGGATAAAAATATTTCGAATCGAAAGCGCTTGTGCTTGATTTTAAACTTATACCAAATTATTTTATTACTAAGGTAGATTGTTTTTTTAGAATACACCATAATTTAATAAATATTATATCGATAAATCTTTGTTTTATAATGTATTTTAACAATCGAAACATTTCGAAATATTTTTATTTTTATATAAATTATTGATAATTAATCGTTTGTCGATTTAGAAATAGCTATTAACGATTTCAATGGAGACTCAATGGAGAGTGATTCTATCTGCTACGGGTTAATAAATTGTGTAATAAATCTCTAATTGTAAGTGTGTTAGGCTATCTATTATCCATAGTCTAATGTGTAATATGCTTTCATGATCTTGTAATGTATTAATTAATAATCATTTGAAGTAATTTAATAAATTGACAGGCCCCTTCATCTGGTCAAAAAAGAGAGGACAAACCTTGCAAAAGGGGTATATTTAAGACCCCTTTGCAAAGTATGTCCTCGTTGTCTGTCGAGAAAATCGCGCTGGAAAATTTTCCCTGCCCTCGCTCTCTCCTTTTAAGAATTGTTGTGTCGCTTTTGTTTCTGTGGAAACAGCAAGGACAAACATTGTCAATCGGTCTATATTAAGACCTCTTGTCAAAGTCTGTCCTTTTGGTTCTATATGAACTGCTCCAAATACTTCTCGTTGAAACCCGTCAGCGGGAAACGGAACTCTTTCTGTTTACCCTCTACCGATGTATAGCCGAATACGGCCGTGTCGCTCTTGATATGGGCTTCGAAAAGATTGAGCTTGCAGCTGGACTTGGGTAAATCTACGATGTTGGGCAATACAATGGCGAGATGACCCTCTTCTACGGCCTTTGGATTCAGCAGATAGGAGAATCCTACCATATAACGACCCCGTTTCTGGAAACAGACGGTCATATCTTTCGTGGGGTCGATGTCGAGTTCAAAAATGTAGGTGAACTCCCGTGGTGTAGGGTCATCAGTTCTACGCCCTACAAACAGGCAGATGCCGTAATTATTATCGTAGGATACGCCTTTGGCTATATACGATACTTGCACATCGTCGATCGTCTCCGTGCCTGTTTTTCAATCGATGCTTGGTGTTTTTCTTTTCATTTTAGCTAAAATTTAGATTATGGTTAATAATTTGATTATGATGTAAATATACGAAAAATTCATGAATTATGCAATAAAATATATAAAAAAGACAGACTTGGGTATACGGTATGAAATAAACCGTTCTGTCCAAGTCTGTCCTAATTGTCAGTGTTATTTAAATATATCTTTAATCTTGACTAAATCATCTATTTTAGCTTCTGCATTATCCATATGTTCTTCCACTATTTTTCGTCTATATTTAAAGAACAGTTTATGATTCTTCTGCTTATACCATTTCTTTACACAATATTCAATAGCATAAACGATCATGGAACTTATTACCGATAGAGTACAAATAAAGAACAGGATCGAACAAAGACAGCCGATAAAATTTACAAGACAATACAGATAGCTGTTATCGACATCAAGCCGTGCAACATACACCACGCCGATATAACTAATGACCAAACCAATGGTATTTTGATTGATAGACAGGCTGTCTAAAATCTTTATATCTCCACTTGCCATATTATTTTCGTTTAATCAACCTCTCCCGCCATGCAGAAACACAGCAGGAGAGGATCATTGTTTTTATTCGTCCAATTCAGAAATCGTTGTAAATTCTTTCCAGCCTTTTGCTTTTTTATACGCATCGACACATCCAGCAGGAACTTTCAGAACGGAGTAGGAATTTATACCCCAAAATGCATTGTCTTCGCAACTCGGCGGTGTCCTCGTCCCGATCTTGAATAATTGGAGTTTGGAATCTTCGTAAAAGGCACGGTATCCAATCTCTGTTACTTGCGTACATGCAGACATATCCACAGTTGTCAATGCCGTACAATCCGAGAAGGCACCATGAGCATAATACCCATAAACCGTTAAAAGTTGTGATCCTTTCTCGAACGTTACGGTTTTCAGAGAGGTGCAATCCGAGAAGGCGCCCCCTCTAATCGTCTCCACACTTGCTGGAATCTCGATCGTGGTTAGAGAGGTACAATTAATGAAGGCGAAATAGCCAATCGTTTTGAGTTTTGACCCTTTCTCGAATGTTACGGTTTGCAGGGAGGTACAGCCAGAGAAGGCATTCCTTTCAATCTCCTCCACACTTGCTGGAATCTCAATCGAGGTTAGAGAGGTACAATAGATGAAGACGTTAGTTTCAACCGTTTTGAGTTTCGACCCTTTCTCGAAAGTCACAGTTTTCAGGGAGGAACAGCCAAAGAAGGCATCATATCCAATCGTTTCCACACTTGCTGGAATCTCGATCGTGGTTAGAGACGTACAGCTCTCGAAGACGCCACTCCAAATCGAACCGTTTTTAATCGTTTTGAGTTTCGACCCTTTCTCGAACGTTACGGTTTGCAGGGCGGTACAACGAAAGAAGGCCCCCCCTTCAATCGTCTCCACACTTGCGGGGATCGAAATTGAAACCAACGAGGAGAGACAGAAAGCTTGTGTCCCAATTGCAGTTAGCGTGTTGGGAAGGATGACACTCTTAATATTGGTACATTCCAAGAACGCCTCCGTTGGCAAAACCGAAAGGTTTACTCTCGAAATATCGAGGTGCTCCAAACTCTGAATATTCCGTAATGTCGTAAAGTCAGATATGCCCAACGTTCCAGATAATTTCAATGACGAGGGTTCCGTCAGCCCCAATTCATTCAGAATCCCTGCAAGCATACCTCCCTTTGGGACATGAATCACATCCTTTGCATCTGAATCGGGGTCGGGCGGAGTGGTTTGTCCAGAATTGGAACCTCCGTTCGGGTCTGTATTTTCATCCGTATTGCTCTCTGTGCAACTGCAACACAAGGCTGCTAACAAGGCAAATAAGAATAGCTTTTTCATAGTGATGAATTTTTAAGTTTTTGTCAATAACTCTAATTTCAGAACAGCCCGCTGCACAGGTCTATTCTGTAATGATGACTGATTAATAGTAGGTCAATATATAATTGGCATTGGGGCCCACTATCTGTGTGGGATAGCCTTCGTCATCGTATTCGTAATATATGTTACTGTTGTCTGCCGAAGCTGGATAATTGGATGGGATGGAGCCTTTGAAATTGGTGGGCAGAAAGACGACGTATGCAAAGATACCGAAATTGCCTAACCCAAATTGCGCATCGAACAAATTAATGTTTAACTTATTCGGTTTATCAGTGTATGTATACGTCGTTGAATTAGAATACGAGTTACGTTGTTCCATCAGATTACCGTTCTCCCAACGATAAGTCCAAAAAAGGGGACTAACAACACTTGTACTCTGTTTTTTGGACACATAACCGTTTTCGTATTCATATCGCCAGCGGGTCGTGCCATTAACATCGAATTCGGTGACATAACCGTTATGATCAAGAATAAATGCAGCGTCATAATAAGATCCGCTGCTGCTGTTATATTTAACGCTGATACGGTCGTCTGTATAGGTATAAGTAAAATCGACATCACCATGGATATAACCACCATGGATGCTAACTTCCGCAAGGCGCTGCTGGTCGTCATAACTGAAATCATAATAGATAGTTTTATCCGCACTTATCTCTTCTATCTGTTTAAGTAGTTTTTGCGATGTCTGGCTCTCTTTGTTACCATCCTCGGAACAAGACGAAAACGAAATACTCGAAAACATCACTGCGGCAAATAAGAATAGTTTTTTCATAATGAGTTTGAGTTTTAAATTTCTAAATCACACGCCAGTAGTTCATAGCTTTTCGATTTCGTTGATATGGAACACTTCATGTTTAAGATGGTGATCCCCATTAAACCACTTGCATTCAACTTTTTCTGGATGTTCTACACCATCCATTGTTTTGAATGGATACTGAGCGACTGTCATTTCATAGCCACCAGATTTTAGTCTGACAACATCTCCGATCTTAAAATCCATAATTTGTAAGATTTCTTACCGTATCAACTCCTGCTGCGGTGGGTTATGGGTAAAAAGAAAGTGTGGGACTGCCCGGTTTATTCGAATAGAGGTTCTGGAATACCTTTGCTGAAATAAACTGACACAAGACCCCACACCTGTATAGTATGGGGATTATATCTCGCATACCAATACAAGTGATGAGTGCCGTCGTTTACCCTCAGCAAATTGAATTTTCCAGATTCCTATTCGAGGTTAAATCGAAACACTTTCACCAATATACGCCGCTTGCGCGACAAGACAAAGGTAAAAAATATTTCGCAATTGACGACACCCATCGGGGCCTTGTTGTGCAAATTTCGCCAAACATGCTTTCGGGTACTATCTACGCAGGGATGCAGATATAATAAAAAGAAGCCGGAACCCTTCGACAAGGTTCCGGCTCCGCGTGCAGGACGGCGGGCTACTTGAACGTCACCCCGTGTTTCTTGCAAATCCATAGGAAGGTCTCGATCCCGATTTTCCGGCTCCGCAGACATTTGGCGAACTGCTCGTTGCATTCGGTCGGGTAATACTTCTTGGAGTGCATGCTGACCAGATGAAATAACCGAAGCCCCTCCTCCTTGCCGTATTCGTGCGCCAAGGCGCATCCGATGCAATACCAGTCGTGATAGTCGTCGGTGATATCCTTTTTTTCTTCACGGATTTTCTTGATTAATTTATAGACCTTTTCATCGAGCAGCTTCTTTTCCCGGGCCGTCCGGACTTTGGCCCTTGCGGTTCTTTCTTTCAGCACGCCCCGATAAGGCTTCGCGTGCGGATTGATGTATGGGTAGGCATCGTAACTGGCTCCCCGCAAGCGGCAGACATCGCAACACCCTTGGTCGGCGACGAGCCCCGTTTTCTCGTAGATCTCCCGAACCAGAGCGTCGAATTGTGCCAGGTGCATGTCCGGGTGAGCGATGCGGAAAATCAGGTACAAGCCATTCCCGCTGATCGACATACTTGCACAAAACAAGCTGTCGAAGGTCTTGGCGACGAGTCTCTTCTTATCGAACCACTCCGGTCCGAATACGCCGTTGTCCTTGTGGTCGATGTCAATACATATGAACCCGCTGTGCTGAACCAGCCCGTCATGGCTCCGAGTCTTGAATATCCCGCTGGGAGTGATGCACGGCAGGTTGCGTTTAATCCGTTGGCGGACCTTCTCGTTGGAGGTCGTGCGGAACGCGATGACCTGCTCCTTGAATTTGGCAGTCTTACACCACTTTATCAGGTCAACATCGCCGAGGGGTTGTGTCGCGTAATAGTTATCGAATACGGAGACCCTGATCGGAGGGAGTTTCGAGGGATTCGAACCGACTGTTTGCCTTTCCGTGTGCCCATTGTCATATTCGTTTTCTTTCATGTTAGAATTATCTTTTAGGAGCGACCTATTTATATTGTATATCGTTGAGTATTCGTAGATTGTCATTTTCTTCGTCTTCAGTTTTTGTGAAAAATTCGTTGAGTTCTTCGTCGTTATTCTTTTTGATTGCCTTCTCCTTGTACTTTTTTTGTCGTTTTCGTTCATTGGCATCCAGCTGAGGTCGGATCAGTATGAAGGTTCGCATCTGCTCCCCGTTGAGATCCGTCGGTTCCTCGCCGTAGAGGGCATATCTCATAATCACATCATAGAGGTGTAATCTTGCCATGGGCTTCATCGAGGCCAGCGCTTCATAAAAGGTACGGTAGAAGATGAACCCTTCACGGGGCGGGACCTCCGGGTCGAATGCGGGCTTGGTCGTTGTTGTTTCAGTTTTCATGGTTAATGTTTTTTAATTGGTTTATTCTCTGGATGTTTTCCTGTTCGATCGTCGGGTGTGATTCGCTCTGCAACCAGTCGAGAATCTCCTCACGGTTAAAGTAAAGTTTGCGGCCTTTATGCTCTGGTTTGTGGAACGGTATCTTTCGTTCACTTGTGAGCTTATAGACCGTAGAGATACTGTACCCTGTAAGCCGGGCAACGTCGGCAACTGTCAGCACCTCTTTGTCCGGAGCGCGGCTCGGAGTTAGATGCCCCATAATTTTGTCGATTGATAAGATCTCTTTCAACTGTCCTACCGTCAGCATTGCGATCGGGGTGTCGTCGGTAATATTTTTCATATTCTTGTAAATAATTTGAAAGTTTACAATCTAATTTACCAGCCGGACTGTTTAATGACTTTTAATGGAGATAATCCGCTGTTTAACAGCGGATTATCTAATATTCTTTTTTCCTATATGGGTTCATGTTGTGGAAAATCTTCATAAATGGCAGGAGTATGTTGAATATTAGTAGCATATCGACCTTGTTTTGGCTCTTGAATAATTTGTACAGGACATCGTATATATGATAGATCGTAGCGTTTGAGGGTGCATGAGTTTCTCGGATTATTTGTGTTCGAGAAATTTTGTCCACATTAAAATAGACGTGGTGGTAGTAGAACATACAATAGCCTATATACATCCAAATTCGGAAATCGGCCTTGGATTTGTCGAAGATGCTATTTCTGAATATAGAGAAAGTCCTTCCGCATCTTTTACATAAGCGTAATTTTTCATTATTCTTTCTGAAAGGGCCGTTTTGACAGCTGCCGCAATGCGGGCATCGTCGTTTTTTGGGCTTTGATTCAATATCAAAATCAACACAAGTCTTGGCGTACAGTTTTATAAGACTATTTTCGGTGGGGAACCGTTTGATGAACCTTTTATAACTGACAGGCGATGATTGGAAAAAATACATATTCGGTTGATTTTAAATCGTATATTTGTGCTAATAGCGTAAAAAGGCGAGCAGAATTAAACCGTGACGGCCGTTAGAGCACTTTCGCTGCCTCGTTGATCACTCCGTTGTCGAAGCTGTCGAGGTATATGTTCGTGGTTTCCA
>OODG01000998.1_pt1 | contig 19965 bp, 11 predicted proteins | sample 1671621 | NCBI WGS metagenome assembly OODG01 (sample SAMN06348175, study PRJEB24527) | human gut metagenome | biome: human gut; feature: ankylosing spondylitis patient; material: feces | host: Homo sapiens | place: China | collected 2015-10 | reverse complement strand
CGCCATTGGCGGCACGCACGGCTCTGACACTGTCCGTATAAGCCTTGAACTGCCTCTTCACCTCCGGAGAACGCAGTCCATGAATGGTAAATACGGCAATTCCCTGGGCGCCGTTGTTGAGAGCGGCATCCATGCATTCGAACATCATCGGGCCGTCGGTGGCGGTCATGCCGCAGTACAGTGTAGTCATATCGTTCTTGTCGCGTACATTCTCAACCGTACAGTCGGAAATGAAGCTGGCATCGCCCGTATAGAAGGTATGGTAAACCATCGGGAACACGATGTCGAGATTCCATTTGCCCCAGTCCTGGCGCACCATGCGTGAAGCCATCTTCGGGGTGGGGAACGGGGAGGCAGCCATTGTCTTGCCGTAGGAGTGCACCACTTCGGCAATCATATTGGCCACTTCGGTTATCTGGTCGCAACGGAACTGGCGCCACTTCACATCGAGGGAAGGGTCTTCCTGCTCGCGGGGGTCATAACCATGCTGCTCCTTGAACAACCTGAGCATTTCCGGATGGTAACCGTAATCCCACGCAGCGTATTCACGGTCCTGCACAATGCCATAATGGGGCCACAAGGTGGTGGGAAGCACCACATCCACAAAACGATGATAGTCGATGGCAATGCCATTCAAGCCTTCCACTTCGCAGTAGGCCTTGATTTTTTCCTTGATGAACTCGCGGACTTCGGGCAATGCCGGGCAGAGAAACTTGTAATAGCCTACATAGGCGGTAGTGTCTGCCAGGCTCTTGCCGTTACGATTCACGCTGAACCATTCGGGATGCTCCTTCAATATTTTGTCACGGTCGTGTTCCAGATTCATGGTCCATAACCAGGCATACACTTCGATTCCGTGTTTATGGGCAACCGGTATGGCAACCCGGTAATCGTCGGGAGTCGGCGCATTCAGCATAATTCCATCCATGCCGATGTCGTTCATCACTTGGCAGATGGAGTCGAAGTTCATGCCGGGACGATAGTCCAGCCACGTCCAGAACATGGGATATTCCTTGGTTGTTTCCTTAGCTCCCTGCTGGCACGAGAACATGCCCAGCGCAAGGAACAGCAGCAAGAATGCAGGTAAAAAGCTCTTTTTCATTCTATCTAAATTTTAAGTTTAACATGCAGTTTTTCCATCACCCACGTAACGCCGATTACCACAAAGGCAAAACAAAGGCAGTTGACCAGCCCCATGAATCCATGTGTGAACCAGTCCGGCAGGACAACACCGGTCACATCAGCAAAGCCATAGAAGACATAAGGCACCAGATAAGTGGTCAGCGTAGCCGTTCCGGCAGGGCGTATCAGGTTGAACCAACCTGTGACCTGATGGCTGACCAGATAGCCGAGCAGTGTGTAGAGCCCCACGGAAATGGCAGTCACATAGAACACCCAGGGAGGAGTACCACCCATCTTGGCCACAATCCAGAAATGGTGTGTCCCAATTCCGACCAGCAGAAGCAGAACGGCAACCGTCAGCCCATTGCGGAGTTTCCAGCCGTCACCCTTGCCGGCATAGCGGGCGCTGAGAATGGAAAGGATGACACCTCCCATTGTAAATGCGGGCAAAGCCCCGTTGCCGATATGCAGGATGGACAACATGCCCTGATAGAAGTTGCGTTCGGGAAAGGCAAGGATAGCCTCACCGCCAAAGCCCTCGCGCAAAGGCGTACCCAGCAGGCATATCAGGATAAAGGCACCCCAGGCAGGCAGCAGATACTGCAACCGGTCACGGCTGAAGATATAGATTACGGCACATACCAGATAGGTCCAGCCGATGGAGCCCAATATTCCCCAATAGGCACCGAATACACCTCCCTGCGGATTGCGGAACGTGAAGGCAAGGTAAAGGAGAACCAATACTCCGATTATTTTAAAAGCACGGAAAAGGTTCTTCTGAGTGCCGGAAGCCGGTTTCGGATATTGGTTCCACACACCGATAAAGCCTATGGCCATCAGGAACCAGTATACTCCTATCGGATAGGGAGCTTCCGGTGAAAGCCGGAACTCCGAGTTCGTTATAAACGCCCCCATCACCAGCAAGGCAAAGGTGCGGGAAAGGATATGCCCCAAGGTGGACTCTGCCGAGAAGCCCTTGGCATATCTGCGCTCAATGGCGTAAGGTATGGACATTCCCACTGCAAACAAAAAGCAGGGGAATACAATATCCGCCAGTCCCATAAAATCCTCACCATAGACGGCATGTTCCAGCCAATGGGGTACGTCATGCACTTTCCAGAAGTCATTGACGAAAATCATGGTGAACATGGTCAATGCCCTCAGCATGTCGATGGCCAGGTTGCGCCGTGAATAAACAGTCTTGTCACTCATATCATCTTGCTTTAGAATTCAGAAACCAACATCAGCCATCTGGCTGCCGAAGAGCCCCACACCTCTTTATAAGTAGCCGTATTGAACTGTGGCCAATAGGGCGCGTCCTCATTGAAATAGGACTGCATGCCTACGGGTATCTCTCCCACCGTTTCTCCGGGCAATGCCGTGTAGAGCTGCGGATAGTTGCTGCCTTCCCCATAAATCATGGACTGCCCGAAAGGATTCCGGCCTACAACCCAGAAGAGCTGCTGTTCTGCAATGTCTTTCAGTTCCTTGTCCTTCAGTACCCTGGCACAGATAGCGGCAGCTTTACCGGTAGACAAATGTACGGCAATATTTCCCTTAAACGAGAACCAGACGGGGAATATGCGCAAATAATGCTCTTTATCCAGACGGATACCGTTTTCGAGCTGTTCCTCAAAATCCTTATCGGCACCGCTGCGAATCCCTACCTGAACGGCATAGAAGTTGGCGGAATCCTTCACTTCATCTTTGTGATAGATGCCACTGGGCACCATTCCATAAGGATATACATACTTCATGATATTCTTCAGATAACCGCCATAGAGTTTCATGGCACGAATCCACTGCTCATACTCGGCATGGCCGGACTGTGTCTCGCAAAGGGCGGCAAGGGCTTCCATATAGGCATAGTCGCGAGACTGGTGGGTATAGTGTACAATGGACTTCCTGGCCAAATCACGGTAGAAGAAGCCGCAGGTCTTGTCTTTGTCTTTCAGCGGTTCGGTGCGCTGGCACTGCAAGGTGTAGCGGATAGCCTTCACGGCCTCATCGGCATACTGCTGTTCGCCGGTCAGCTTGTAGAGCATGCTGGCTGCCCATGAAATATTGGCGTGATACTGGCTTTCGGATGCCATAGCGGCATGTCCCCCACCCTTCTTTATCAGTTCGGCAAAGCCCAACTCATTAAAGCGTTTCATGGCATAGCCGAAGTCTTCCTTTGCAATCTTTTTCAGATTACCCTTAAGCGCCTCGTCATTTTCAATCCTCATGGAGGCATACGCTTCAATTCCTGCAAGCAGGAAATTCTCCAAAGCTCCGTTATGGACAAGCAGTTCGCGGCGACCGGCATCATCGTCGGTGCCCACCTTACCGTCGGTCCATAGGTTGGTGCCCCATGTCTGTGCACGGTAGCCATCGCCCAGACGGGTCTTCATCACATAGTCCATTCCCCACAAAGCCTCTTCCATCAGGCGGTTGTACAAGTCTATATTGCCTTTTTCTTTGGCACGTTCGGCCATCAAGAGCAAGGAATAGGCTATCTCTCCCGTCTGTAAGGTCTGTTGGGACATATCGGCGGCATCGTGCCATCCTCCGTTTATAGGAATGATATGTCCGTTGTAAGTGGCATGCAGGTCATTATGACAAGCCCCGTGCTTTCCGGGAACGGGATAACCGCAACGCTCGCAGAACAGGAAGTTCACCATACGCCAGGCAGAATCATCCCACACATCCTGATGGATATAGAAAGGCAAGGTGGTGACATCCCCTACCTGAATGACGTAACGGCCTTGTGTCTTGAAGTCCGAGAAGTCTATTGTCTCGAACTCTCCCAGGCCGGTCTTTTCCTTACGAACGGGACCGGTATAAACAATGGCCTGCGTAGCGGCATCCTTCAACTGGAACTGTCCGCCGTGCTTTTCCACATTGACAATGGCGCTTTTGGGGCTCTCTATACTATAACCGGTAGTAGAGAAGATGATGCGATTCTGTGCAGGCATCCAGCCTTTCACGGTTTCCGGGTTCTCCACCTTCTGAAGTTCCACGGCATCTACATCGAAGCGAAGGAAGTCGCCCATAGTACGTTCTTTGCCGAACACTTCGATGGCAAATGAAATCTTGGTTACCTTGTCGCGCGCCAGTCCGGACATCTCGACGAAGCATTCGTTCCATTGGTTATTTTTCAGATTGATTTCGTGGTAGCCTTCCCGACCGTAAATGTCGGGTACTTTTATTTCTCCGTCATTCTCCACATAAAGGTTGAGGTAGATGCTGCGTGCTCCTTCGCACGTGGGATAGATATAGAACTTCAGGCGGTTGTAACCTTCCCAGTTCACACCTCCTATATCATAAGAGGCCATGCAAGTGCCGCGTCCCAAACCCCAGCCAAGAATCTTCTCCGGATGGGCGGGAGCTTCCAGACGCAGACTGTGCTTGCCGGACTTGCTCCGTTCGTCAGTCAAACCAATCTTACCGATGCCCTTATGCGACCATTTGGAGAAATCCTCCATATCACACAGCATCACGGTTTCCAACACTTTCTTTTTCAAGCCGAATGTTTCGAAAGCCTTTGTCTCGTCGAGCGGTAACGGACTGTGCACGTAGCCCGTGCTGACGATGTCGGCTTTCAACTTTTCATCTACCTGGGCATGAAGCAAAACGCAGCAACCGATAACTAAATCAAAAAGCAAAAAGATAAGTTTTATTACATTCTTCATCATATTATAATTATTAAGTTATAAGGTGATTAAAGCATAAAGGAGAAGAAAATTAGTACAAATATATGAGGAACTATGCCTAATCTCAATTTTCAACAAGTCTTTGAATAGTTGTTTGAGTGGCATACTCTCTACTAATACAATAAGTTTCTCCATATACAGTAGTAACATATGCCCTAAGTTCAGAAGTTACAGGACTACCAAAAATAACTTTAGCAGCATCTCCTTCGGAAGCAAGCAAAAACATGCCTGTAGTCCCCCATTCATATTTCAGAATAGGGTGATTGCCGACAACACGTACCATATACACGTCAACTCCAAAGCGCTTTACCTCTGTTGGGTAATTAACAAAATCTCCTTCAAAAAATCGAGGATACAAATAACTTATCGCTGATTTATCTCCCTCACTAAACCCAGACCATTGATATTCGGCAGTTCCTCCATTCATCACAGAATAGGGATCTGAATCAAAAGTTCCAGTAATACCATTGGCCACAGATTCACCCAATGATTTCCAATTTGTATGCCTTAGTCCGAAGCAATGTCCCAACTCATGTACCATATTATATATCTTCTGAAGTCTTGGAATGGTTTTGTTATAATCATAATCCAAATTTATCCAAATAGAGGAACCTGGTTTTCCATTCATAGGCCAAGAGCCTGCCGCAATAGTATTGTTCGGTAAAGGAGTGCTAGCATCACTACGGATGAGTATATCCGGATTGGCAGCTGTAGTATAAGTCATTTTAAGGTTACTAAGAGGATTCCACAGATTGATGGCTTCCTGTATTTCATCTCGCCAATCATCCACACCTGATGCAGGTATCGAGCTATCAACACCAACGGTAATTGCTCTTTGTTTGGGGTGACCAATTAAACCGGTAGTATGATAAGCCTGCCTTGTTTGTGGTTGACTATAAGTGACAAGTTTACTTTTTTCAAGGTATATATCACCTTGAATAAGATAACCTGACTTCAACTCTACCACATCTAAAGTATCGAATCCAAGTGATTGGATTATACACATACCATCTTCTATTGAAACGCTTTGCTGTTCTTCTTGTTCTTCAAAGTCAACAGTTTCCAACTCATTATAACAAGCGCTCATAAACATTAAAAACATAGAATAGCATAATATAAACAAGCCATTCACGAGATATTTTGAATTCATAATAATCAATTATTATATTAAACAAAAAATACATAAAGGGAAATATGAAATATGTTTTTCATACTTCCCCTTAAAAAAACATGCTTCAAAAAGTCCTCATCACTTAATCTCTATGATAATAATGCGGATTAGAAGTTCGGTTTATCTACATCCCAGAAGATGCGAGTACCGCCATTGTCCGGTCCGCCCAACATTTCGACGGCTTTGGCATAACCGGTAGGATTATTGCCTTTTTCATTGATGGTGAAGGGTAAACGGCGTGGGCCAAGATCTGTATCAATCTCACCTTGACTGTAGTTCACCATTACCGGGAATAATTTGGGATAACCAGTGCGACGTATCTCAGCCCAGCCATTCATACCTTCAGGATAAATAGCAATCCAGCGTTGTGTGGCAATCTTAGCAAATTTTTCCTCGTTACTCAAAGACTCGTCCCATTTAGCAGTCACCTTGCTCTGGCCTTCAATGCTGGCAGCGGGAATAACGGGGTCTACATACGCTGCAGCAGTAGTCGTACTGCTTAAATAATCGCCCACAGCGGCTCCCCATTGTTCGAACGATGTCCGTATACCCTTTTCATACAAGCTCTGAGCGGTGCCCTTACCATTTACATCCCAACCACGCAAAGCAGCTTCGGCTTCCAACAAAATGGTTTCGGCAGCAGTTGCCAAAATAGCAGGAGAGGTTTCTGTCAAGTTGGGTCGACTTACAATCGCCTTATAGGCATCCGAAAACCCTTCTTCTTCCAGTCCTTTAATACCAAGACGAATACCAAAATATTCACTCTTGCTGTTCTGTGTAGCATACTTATCAAGACGCGCATCGCCCATACCAGACAAGATAGAAGGAATATTAGCGCCTAAAACACCATCTCCATAGTTGAATGCAATACCGTAAAGCGGATTGACATAACCGTTTCCTGCAATGCCGAAATTAGCATCATTGGTTTCAATCAATCCATTACTATCGTTCATGGCAGCTTCCGCCTCACTTTTTGCCCAAGCAGCATCATACTTCACAATACGCATGGCCAAACGCAAACGAATGGTGTTACACAACTGCGCCCATTTGTTCAAGTTACCTCCATAGGCATAATCAAACATCATAAACGAAGCCACATCCTTTTCTTTAGCAGTACGCAGCACGTCTGCAGCTTCTTTCAATTCTTCAAAGAATTTTTTATAAGCATCCTGTCCTGAATCATACTCACCACCAGTAGCCGATTCGCCATAGTGAGAATAGATAATACATCCGTATTGGTCGGCAAGACGCGACATAGCTATTACGCGGCAGATGGTATTGATAGCCTCGAAATGGGCATACGTCTCCATATCGTCTTTGCACTTGTTGGTGATTTTCAAGCTTTCCACCATTACGTTTCTATAAGCATAATCCCAACAGTTGTCATTCCATCCTGCATTCATGGCATAGGTCACATTACTTACATTGCCGGCAAATGCAGTAGCCGTACTGATATAGCCTGACCACAAATCGGCATTCAAATTTTGAATAAGCTGATATTCCCATACATTGACACCTGCATTTTTATTATAATAGATAGACTGCATCATGGGAATGAAGTGCATACCAATGTAGTTGTTATCTTGTTTTAGTTCTTCATCGCTCACTCCCTTCGGATTAGTGTTCATATCCTCGAACGCTCCCGTACATGCCGAGAATAAGGTAGCTGCCAGCAGCGCTACAGCTGTAAGTCTAAATATATTTTTCATAATCATATCTACTGTTTAAAAATTAACTTTCAAGTTGAACCCAATCGAACGGTTGGTAGGCATACCAAACACATCAACTCCTTGCAGACGGTTGCTGGTAGAAAGCATGCCATCAGGATCATATGGAGCATTGTTCTTGAAGAAGAACAGGTTGCGGCCTACAAGTGAAACCTGTGCGTTCTTAATGACACCAGTCTTTGCCAACCAAGCCTGAGGCAGACTATAGCCAATGGAAAGTTCGCGCAAACGTATGTTGGTAGCACTGTACATATAATGCTCGGTCACACCCGCACGGCCACCAACCTGATTATAGAAGCCTTCCACATCTGTAATTTGACGGCCTTCCAGCATCACGTAACCACGGTCACGAGCATCACCCGTTGCCTTGCTTACTCCCTGCTGATCGAGGTCGGCTTCCGTCAAAGACATCACTTCACCTCCAAAACGTCCATCAATCAAGAAGTAAAGAGAGAAGTCCTTCCACGTGATTGTATTGCTCCACCCCAAGTTAAAATCAGGAGTAGAATTACCCAGTTTCACCGGATTTGTCTTGTCCACCAATGGAAGTCTATCACTATCTTTTTGTCCTTCTTTTGCAGGTTCATACTGAATATTGCCTTTTTCGTCACGTACAAAAGTAGTACCGTAAATGTCACCAAACGAACCACCTACTTCTAAACGACTCCATACATTGTTACTTTCGCCACCGCTAAATGTAAAATAACCAAAGTCATCACCAGCCAGTGCCTTTGCTTCGTTCTTATTGGTTGCAAAGTTAACACCGGTTTTCCAGCGGAAATCCTTAGTCATGACAGGAGTTCCATTCAACATAACTTCGACACCGGTATTCTGAATATCACCGGCATTGATGTAATATCGGGCGTATTGTGAACCTGACGGAGCATCCAACGTAAAGAGTTGATTCTTTGTATTAGTCTTATAATAAGTGAAGTCGAACTCCAAGCGGCTATTGAAAAAGCGCCACTCAGTACCAAACTCAATGGAAGTAGTCATTTCCGGTTTCAGTTCTGCAAACGGAGCTGTACTGTTGAAATTGATGCTACCACTCTTTGTAATGGAGTTGAGAGGATTTGAAGTATAAGTATTCAAACCGTTACCCACCTTCGACCATGCACCGCGAATCTTACCTAAATCAATCCAAGAAGGTAATTTCAATGTTTCGTTCAGCAACCATGTCACACCTACTGACGGATAGAAAAAGCCTTTGTTTTTGTATTTGGTAAATGCCAATGTTGAAGTCCAGTCGTTACGTGCTGTCACGTCCACATAAATCTGATCTTTGAAGCCTACCTGACCGGTGAAGAACACACTCTGGCTTTGAGTATGGGTTTTCCAATCGGTCAATGAGCCCTTGTTCAAGGAGCAGTTCTGCATAGTGAATACGTTGGGCACAGAGAGTATACCCGGATAGGAATCGAAACCTGTACCGTTTCCTGTATAATCGTTGATGCTGGCACCTACCGAAGCATTGACACTGAAGTTAGTGAATTGCTGTTGATAAGTAAACAAAACATCCCCATAAGAAGAAAGGCTACTTGATTCACCGTAGATGTAACGACCGTTAGTTCCTGTTCCAGCCGGATTCATACCACACAACACCGGGCTGGTACCTGCATACATACGTGTATTGTTCTTGTCTACAACATAGTCGGCACTACCACGAGCCTGTATACTGAACAGGTCATTGAACTTATACTTCACACTCAGATTCAACAATGTACGATAACGGGTATCCTCATTCGGAACCTTATTAATCAACCAATAGGGATTCTGCTCCATATCAGTACCTTGAGATTTATACCAGTTCTGGTCCATTATGTTACGACCGGCATTAAGAATCTGATAATTATCTTTGTAGTAGTTAAAGTCCTTTCCACCTTCAACACCACCACGCGGGAAGTGATAAAGACCTACCAAAGGATTCATGTAATAACCTCCCGAAGTAGTACGGTTGTTCCCCCTTTGATACATCGCATTGATATTGGCATCAACAGTCAGTTTGTTATTGAGGAAGTTGGCAGTTTCGCGAAAATTGAAATTATGCTTCACCAAGCTATTACCTTCCACCACGCCCTTGCCGTAAGTATTAGCATAGGAAAAGTAAGTTTGCATAGCTTGCGAACCCATGCTCAACGAGAGCGAGTTGATAGTAGTGACACCTGTTTTGAAGAAATCGTCTGTATAGTCGGGACTACCTTTGATATCACTGCCCCAACTGGTTGACACACCCGTATAGTGATTCTGGAATTCGGGAATACCGTATGCAGCTATATCGAAAGTGGTGCTGGTATTGAAACTGATACTGGCGCGTCCTTCCTTGCCCTTCTTAGTGGTAATAATCACCACACCATTGGCAGCCGAACTACCGTAAAGTGCAGCTGCGGCAGGGCCTTTCAATATGTTCATGCTCTCAATATCATCGGGATTCAGATTGGAAATACCGTCGCCACGGTCGTAGTTACCACTGTCGTTGTCTCCGCCGATAGTAGTTGAGGTATTTTCGTTGGTAGATGAACCGAACGGTACACCGTCTATCACATACAACGGCTGGTTACTTCCGCTTACAGAACGGTTACCACGAATAATCACTTTAGAAGAACCTCCCAAACCGGAAGAACTCTTATTAATCTGCACACCTGCCGTCTTACCGGCCAATGCGTTCATCATATTGGGGTCTTTCACGCGTGCCAATTCATCACCGTTTACTACCTGAGTAGAGTAAGTCAGTGATTTTTCTTTCTTTGCGATACCCAATGCCGTTACCACCACTTCATCCAGCAGCTTGGCATCATTCTTTAATGTGACTCTTATCGTCCCCGGAGTGATGGGAACTTCTTGTGTTATCATACCTACGAAAGACACTTGCAGGATTTTCGCACCTGCGGGCGCATCTGTAATAGTGAATTTGCCGTCTAAATCCGTTACGGCTCCGGTAGTGCTTCCTTTTACCAATACGGAAGCTCCGATAATCGGTTCATTGTCCTCAGCTGAAATAACGATACCGGTAATGGGGGAATTTTGGGCTGCTACCCAACCGATGGCTGCCAGCAGGCAAACCAAGGTCAGCATAATTCTTTTTTTCATAAGCTGTTTTTCGGAAAATAAATATTAGATTAAATGTGTGTTAAGTTAATAAACAGATTCTGATGGGGTCTGTCTTTCCGATTGACAAGCAGGGTTGAATGTCAATCTCATTTGTTTCTTTTTGTATGCTACATAGGCTATTAGAATGTTACGGTTAATACTCGAGCTTATTAAAATGTCTCTTATTCTGCAGATTTCTTTTTAAGCTTCGTATATAAAACCGGGTAGAGAACCGCAACCCTATCGAGAAACAGAAGTTTCTTTGCTAATAAAAGTTAATCGGGTTCGGAAGAAGAAGGAAAAACTAATACGATTTTCTTAATGTTGCCCTCACCGGTGTTCGGTCTGTCCCGTTCCCTTGCTTTCTCTTGTCTCGTCCCCTTCTTTCTCTTGTTGTGTCCGCTTCTTTGTCTTATAGAGGCTTTGAGTTTCTGAGCGGCTCACTATAGTGGTCTGACTCGTTCACTATAGTGAATGGAGTTGTTCACCATAGTGAGCTGATTTGTTCACCCGAGTGAGCCGACAATGAACAAAGGCTGTTTCGGGGACAGACACCAAGCGTTTGAGGGATAAAGCAACGGGGAAAGACGGACTGAACAAGGGGAGCGTTCCGGACTACGTGCTTGAATCCCGTGACAGATGACAGACGGTTCTTCCCCTTTATCTTTGAAGAAGCTGTTTTGAAATGATAAATCCCCATTTATCTACCAGGCTGTTTTTTAAGCCTAACTAACGTGCACATACTCGAGAGTCCTATCTGCCAAGGGCAAGTCCATACATAAAACAAACCGTCCGGCCCGGAATGAAAATAATTCACTCCAAGTCGGACGGTTCAAAAACAAACAAATGGAAATCTATTCCTCGTACATCTTGTCAATCAGCCCCTTGTAGTTCTTTGCCACTACAGAGCGTTTCAGCTTCAGCGTGTTCGTCAGCTCGCCACGCTCCATGCTGAACGGTTCGGTCAGGAGCGTGAAGCGCTTCACTTGCTCATAATGGGCAAATTGCTGCTGCAAGGTATCGATACGGGCACGGAACAACGCCTGTATCTTGGGATGTTGCAGTAACTCATCCATATTGCTGTATGCAATGCCTTTCTCCTTGGCATAATCCTTCACAAAGCCATAAACGGGAACTATCAAAGCGGAAACAAACTTACGCTCATCGGCAATGACAGCAATCTGGTCAATGTAACGGTCAATAGCCAGCTTCGTTTCCAATGCCTGCGGCGAAATGTATTTTCCGTTGGAGGTCTTGAACAAGTCTTTGATACGCTCCGTCAGATACAGATGGCTATCCTTCAAATAACCGGCATCACCCGTGTGGAACCAACCGTCACGGTCGATGGCAGCAGCCGTTGCCTCCGGTTTCTTGTAGTAGCCGGTAGTGATAGTCTTACCACGAAGAAGTATCTCGTTGTTCTCGCCAATCTTCACCTCCACATCAGGCATCACCGTACCTACGGAACCAATCTCATAGCCTTCGTTGAGGAAGCAGGAAACGGTAGCCGTAGATTCCGTCAGACCATAGCCCACCACCATGTTTATACCTACAGAATGCACAAACTCGCAGATTTCATCGGGCACAGCAGCACCTGCCGTAGGAAAGAAATTACCGTTCTCAATACCTATCGTCTTCTTCAGCAGAGCATAAATGGTCTTTTCGTAGAACTTGTATTTCAGATGAAGCATCATCGGAGGAGTCTTTCCTTGGCGCAAATAATCAATGTTATGCGTCCTGCCCACCTTGATGGCATCCAACATCATCGCCTTACGCAGACCGGTTTCCTGGGAAATCTTCTCCTGCACACCGGCATAGACTTTCTCCCAAAAACGGGGTACACTGCACATCAGTGTAGGGCGTATCTCTTTAATAGTAGTTTGGATATCTTGTGGACGGAGATTGATGCAGACCTGCACTCCCCGATGTATACAAAGGTAGGTCCATGCCTTTTCGAATACATGGGTCAGCGGAAGGAAGTTCATGGAAACATCCTGGTCTGTCATGAAAGGCAATCGGATATCATGAATGCGGAAAGCCTCTCTATAATTGAAATGATGGAGCATGACACCTTTCGGCTCACCGGTAGTACCGGAAGTATAAAGGATATTGGCGAGGTCATCATCTGAGGCAGCTGCTGTACGCTCTTCTACAATGGCATTGTGCTGCAACTCTTCATCCATTGCCATAAATTCATCAAAATAGATGGAAGTCATGTCGCGCGGATCTTTCACCACAGCACGGTCGAAGATGATGAGCTGCTGCAGAGACTGGCAAAATCCGAACACGCTGAAAGCGGCATCGTACTGGAACTGCTCGCCTACAAACAGATAACGTATCTGTGCATCGTTGATGATATACTGTGCCTGGGCCGGTGAGCTGGTAGCATACAAAGGTATAGTCACCGCCCGGTTGGCGAATGCACCGAAATCAGTAAAGAGACATTCGGGTTTATTCTGCGAGAAGATACCGATATTCTCTTGTGGCTCTATTCCCAAAGCCACCATTGCATTGGCAGTCCGGCGTACAGTCTGTGAGAACTCTTTCCAAGAGATGGGTATCCATTGTGCAGTTTCATAGTCCCTGTATTTCAGGGCTATTTTGTCTCCATACTTCTCTGCCTGGCGATGCACCAGGACAGATAAATGATGATAAGTCATAACTTTTGATATTGGTAAATACGGTACAAAGGTAGTGGTTTCATTTGAAACTAATTCGATATTAGCGGGTAATTATTCAAACTTTACCTTTAAAGTATCCGACCATCCGTCAGTAAATTATCCCCAAAAGAAACTTTCTTTACCATTAAAATAATAGAAATGTATTAAATATCTCTATATTTGTGGTGATATACAAACTAAATCAAATTCAATGAACATGAAAAAAGTATTGCTTTTAATGGCTATGCTAACCATAGGTTTAGCAAGCATCAATGCTCAAGACAACCTCAGATGGGGAGCAACAGTCGGCATGAACTCCAGTAACTTCTCCATTACCGGTTTCGACAGTAAAATAGGCTTTCATGCTGGGGTAAAGGCTGAAGTAGGATTGCCTCAAATTTCAGAAGGAGTCTACCTCGATATGGGCGCATTACTTACGCTGAAAGGAGCCAAAATAGACGGAGGCTCTGCTGCTTCTATCAAGTTCAATCCCTACTACCTGGAAATTCCTGTACACATTGGCTATAAATATGCAGTGAATGAGAACTTTGCCATATTCGGCAATGCCGGTCCTTATTTAGCCATCGGTCTTTTTGGCAAAGCCAAGGCGGAAGGAGATATTCTTGACGAATATGAGTTTGATGATAACTCCACCAATGTATTCGGGGATGATGCCATGAAGCGTTTTGATTTCGGTCTCGGATTAAAAGCCGGAGTTGAATTCAGCCAGAAATATCAGATTTCCATCGGTTATGACTGGGGACTGGTAGAGAACATTAAAGATTCAGGCAACAAAAACCGCAACTTGATGATATCACTCAGTTGCTTCTTCTAAACAATATTGAAAAGACAGAAAGGACGTCGGTTTGGCGTCCTTTTTCATTTTTTATCCGTAAGTTTGCGGCCAGATTATTTATTTACCGAATATGATTTACGATATCCCGACTTTAACTTCCGAAGCAATCGGATTGCTCAAATCACTGATAGCCATTCCTTCCTTGAGCCGCGACGAGGAGAAGGCGGCGGATTATCTGCAGAACTATATCGAAATGCAAGGCATGGCAACAGGACGTAAAGGCAACAATGTATGGTGCCTCAGCCCGATGTTCGACCTAAAGAAACCAACCTTGCTGCTGAATTCCCATATCGACACCGTAAAACCCGTCAACGGGTGGCGGAAAGATCCTTTCAAACCGACGCTGGAAAGTAATGGAAAGCTCTACGGGCTGGGCAGCAACGATGCCGGAGCCAGTGTAGTCAGCCTGCTGCAAGTATTCCTGACATTGTGCCGCACCACTCAGGCCTACAATCTGATATATCTTGCCTCGTGTGAGGAGGAAGTATCAGGCAAGGGGGGAATAGAATGCGTATTGCCGGAACTCCCTCCCATACAGTTTGCCATTGTAGGCGAGCCGACAGAGATGCAACCTGCCATTGCAGAAAAAGGATTGATGGTGCTGGACGTAACTGCTACCGGAAAATCGGGACATGCTGCCCGAAACGAGGGAGATAATGCTATATATAAGGTATTGGATGATATTGCCTGGTTTCGTGATTACCGTTTTCCAAAAGAATCTTCCCTGCTGGGTCCCGTGAAAATGAGCGTAACCATGGTAAACGCCGGTACACAGCATAACGTCATTCCCGACCGTTGTACTTTTGTCGTAGACATTCGCAGCAACGAGTGTTACAGCAATCAGGAGCTATTCGATGAAATACAGAAACACATCACGTGTGAAGCCAAAGCCCGCTCCTTCCGGCTAAGCTCTTCACACGTAGCTCCGGAGCATCCGGTAGTGCAAAAGGCCATTGCCATGAAACGTACTCCTTTCGGCTCACCGACCTTGTCCGACCAGGCACTGATGCCGTTCCCTTCTCTAAAAATGGGACCGGGGAAAACATCGCGCTCCCACACTGCTGATGAGTATATCATGGTTAAAGAAATAGAAGAATCACTTTCTCTCTATCTCAATTTGTTGGATGGGTTATACTTATAATCCATCCAGCACTTACTTTTTAGCAACATATACCATAAAACCTGCTTGAAAGAAAAAATCTGGTGACGAAAACTCATCATCCATAGCATTGTAATTATCCTCAAACCATTTTAGATTCTCACTCCAACACAAATTATCAGAATCAACTTTAGACAGATATTTCAAATCTTCCTCAATATATGAAAAACAGACATTAAAAAAGTCATCTTTATCACCAGGTGTCATATTTATAGTATCAAGCCCCTTTCGGCACAATATAATATCGTGATATCCAGCCTTTACCAGCAAAGAATAGATTTCCCTGCCACTCGTTCTATACCCCGAATTCTTATCCATGCAACATATTGCAAATGCCCGCTCAAAACGTCCATGGTTATCTGGGTACGCCAATTTTAAAGAATCATCAATATCACGGATAAAGATACAACCATCATCTGCCAGGAATTCGCGCAAAACAGAAAGGGTCTTTTCCGGATTCTGTAAATGTAGTAACAACATTGAAATATGAATAACATCAAAGCCCTTTATACCCAATTCATTCATCAAATTCTGTAAGTTCGTTCTAAATTCCTCTGCGCTACAATCCATACATGAAAAAACATACTTAGGTGTCTTATAAAGTTCTTTGGCCTTCTTGATAACGTTCTCTACTTTATCAATACCTACCACCAAATCGACCTCTGTTCGAGAACCAACGCAAGCTGCAATATTATTTCCATTATTACTCCCCACATCCAATACTTTGCATTTTTCTCGTCCTTCAAATATTCTATCATAAATCGCTTTATCATACTTATGAAATAAATCTGTTTGCTTTTTCAAGCGCTTAGCCTCTCTTTTATCATCAAAACAATAGTCATTATTCTTGCGACAAGCCAATTCTTCTGCTTCTCTATCAAGTCTGACCTCATCTACCGCATTTTGAAACGATTTTATAATCATTTGTTTCACCTCATCCCACTTATCGGCATTCTTTTTATAATCAACCAGATACTCTTGTTCATTAGGGAGCGTCTGGAATCGCTCAACTATCCAATCATAAGTATTTCTAAACGGATCTGCAATATTTATAGGTATTATTTGCAATTTTCTAGAAGCATGTCCTTGCTTTCCTTCTTTTTCTGCTTTTAGCTCCCTAGCCAGATATTCTTCTTTTATATCTGGAAATTCTTCCAGCATTATGAATTTTGACTGAAAAAACTCTGGTGAAAGTAATAAAACCGCAATGTCCGCCTGCTTTATCTGCCGTTTTATTTCAATTCGATATTCCGCTCCTCCTCTTTCTGCAAAATAACAATCAGTCCAGATTTCAACATTGGGGTCCAATGCTTTCTGCAAGATAGAAATTAAACCATGCTCCGCTTCCACCCACTCCATACGGAGTTTATGAGAGTAACTTACAAAAATATTTACTTTTTGTTTCATAATATTAGTGCTTTTCGGTATTGTATTATATTTAGAGAATCAGCCGTTTTTACCAACAGATGACTATTTATGAGTTATCTGTTCAGCCACGGCTCCGGATTCAGTTTTTCCTTCTCTTTCCTCAATTGGAAGTGTAGCACCGTACGACCATTGTCGGCCCCATCCGAGAAGATTTGTCCGAGGGTCTGTTTGGTGGTGACATCATCGCCCTGCTTCACCGAGGCCGATGACAAGTTGCAATAGACGGATATATAATTCCCGTGACGGACAAGGATATTGAACAGTCCGTTCAGTTTAAAGACAGCCGCCACTTTACCATTGAAGATGGCACGGGCTTGGGCACCCGGTTTTCCTTGTATATCGATGCCCTTATTGTCCAGCTTGACATTGCGCAAACCTTCCACAGAATACTGGCCGTAATGGCTGGTAATGATATACGCTCCGGTGATGGGCATCGGCAACTTACCGCGATTATTAGCAAAGTTCCCGGATAATTCACGGTCTGCCTTACTCATGGAGTAAGTTTCCAGAGGCTGTGCCTTCGGCTTTGTGGGCGTAGAGGCAGTTGCCGTTTTTTCGGTTTTCTCACCAGCCTTTTTACGTGCGGCTGCCTCACGGCGCGCTTCTTCTGCCGCACGCTTACGCGCTTTCTCTATTTCTTCCGCTATCAGGCGGTCAATGCGTGCATTGAGCTGATTGGCTTCACGGCGTTTCTTATTCAGTTCGTTCTGCAATCCCCGCTGTTTCTTTTTCAGATTGGCTACCAACAACTTCTGTTCCTTCTCCTGCGCTTCCAGCTTGACTTTCTCCTCTTCACGTTCTTTCAGCAATCCTTCCTTGGCGGCCTTCACTTGCTGAAGCTCAGTCTTCTTACGGTTCACCTGCTCCTGCTTTTTCAACACCTCCTCGCCTTGCAGGCGCTGATAAGTAGCATATTCGCGTACATAGCGCATGCGTCGATAGGTCTGTGCCAGGCTCTTGGCAGAGAAAATGAACATCAGCTTCTCTTCAATGGAGCGGTTCTTATACAAATATTGAACGGACGATTCGTATTTCTTCTTCTTGTCCTTTAGGTCACGTTGCAGGCGGGTCAACTGACGTTCTAATGAAGACAACTCGCGCTCTATGGATTCCACATCATTATTGATAGTCAGAATATAGCGTTTGCGCTCTTCTATCTGTCCGGTCAATGCAGCAAGACCGTTCAACTGGCTTCCCACATCCTTCTTGGTGGTTATCAACAGCGTCTCCGACTCTGCTATCTGTTTCTGCAAGGCACCACGCTTGCTTTCCAGTTCCTTAATCAGCTTGTTGGACTGGGCAAGGAGCGGAGAAACCGGCAAAAGGAGGAGAAAGAAGAGAAGGAGAAGCTTCATAAGTTATGAGTTATAAGTTATGAGGGATTATCCGACAATTATCAATTATCAACTATTAATTATCAACTAATCAAAGGTCCATCAGCATTTCCAGCAGTTCTTCCAGCTCCACCTCTTTATATTTCTGTGAGAGCTGGGTAGGAGTCAGGGCAAAAGGCTTATCCGAGAAGTTGGAAAGTTCAATCTTTCCCTTTTCCAGAGAGGGTATTCCGAGCTCCTTGCCGGTAAGCACCTTCTTGCCATTGGGCTTGGAAGCGGCATAAAGCAGTTTCTCCAAATGGGCAAAATCCGCCTTCTTGGGCAGCACGTCCTTCAGTTCCTTACGTGTTGCACGGACATAACGTTTTCCCATACGGTCTACCAACAGAATCTCATCCGGGGTGACTTCCATACGTGCCACCTCCGTACGAAGTATCGGCATCAGAAAGGAAATCTGCATGCATTCTTCCTTCTTCAGCTTCATCGTACCGTTCACAGTAAGGGTGGCATCTTTATGGGGTACCGTCAGCTGCACTTTGGAGGAAAGGCAGGCAGATTCTCCGGACAGAGAACTTGAGTGACGCGAAGTCTTGCAACCGGCAAGCCCCACAGCCAGCAACAACAGCAAGGACAATAGGCGGCATGTCCTTGCCATATCATTCAGCAGGTTTAGTTTCATCTGATATATATTTCTTTTTTTGTATTTTCTGTTTCAACGTATCAGAGCGATTGCCCTTATCCCAGGCTTGCTTCCAGTATTTCAAGGCACCTTCCGCATCGCCAGTCATGTAATAGATATCTCCGCAATGTTCCAAGACCACGTCACTGCTATCTTTATCATTCTTTATCGCCTCATCTATGTAGAGACGCGCCTCGGCATAATTACCTTTAACAAACAATATCCATGCATATGTATCGAGATAGGTGGAATTGTTCGGCTCGGCTTTCACTGTCTTGTAGCTCATCTCTTCCGCCTTGTCCAAGTCGCGGCGCTCCACGGAAAGATAATATGCGTAGTTATTCAAGGCACCGATATTCGAAGGATTGTACACCAAAGCGGAATCATAAGCCGCATAAGCTTCCGCATGCAGATTCTTGGTGTGATAAGCATCACCGATAATGGCATAAAAATCTGATACGACCTCCTTCTTGCTGTCGTCCTTGACGTGCGACAAAGCCTTTTGACAGATGGCAAGGGCATCATCCGTCCGTTCCGCCTGGTTGTAGGCAATGGCCAGATAGAAATAGAACTCCAGCATATCGGGATTGGACTCCACACCGGCTTCGCACAAATTCATTATTTCCTTGTAATCCTCCTGGCGCACGGCTTCCCCCAGCAATGTCATACGAGCCGCTGTGTTGGTAGGGTCTATCGCCAGAACCTGGCGCAGAACCGGTCCTGCCTCCTTGTTCATTCCTTTGGAAAGAAGATATTGGGCATACAGCAAAGGTAATTGCGCCTCATCGGGCTCCTGCTCCATAATACGGTTGAAGAGCGTAATGACACGTGTGCTGTCCCTGCCTGCCTGCTCGTTCTGCACGATGAACTGCCGCATCACATTCAGTTTGGTGTCCGAAGCCACTTTCTTGTTCAGCAACAGCGTGTCCAATTGCTGTTCATACAGCTCCTTCTGTCCGGTCTCTTCGTAGTAAGAAGCCAATGAGTACATGGCCATTGCATTGTCCGGCTCTTCGGCCAGCACCTTCTTGTAAATCTCATAAGCTT
>OODG01000990.1_pt1 | contig 20131 bp, 18 predicted proteins | sample 1671621 | NCBI WGS metagenome assembly OODG01 (sample SAMN06348175, study PRJEB24527) | human gut metagenome | biome: human gut; feature: ankylosing spondylitis patient; material: feces | host: Homo sapiens | place: China | collected 2015-10 | reverse complement strand
GCCCTGCCAACAAAAAAAGACGCCCACCGGCGTCATCCAGCGTGTTTTATCATCCTTTTCAGGTTCAATGCGGTCGCCGGCAAGAGGCAGTGGCCCTCCGCTGCCTCTAAGCCTCGTCGCAGAACGCGCGCCAAGTTGTGCTCGCGCTTCTGCTTTCGACGCACTGCCCCACGACTTTTTCAAATAACCTCCGGAACACCTTGCGGAAGGACGGATTCCGGCGGCGCAGCTGCGAGACGGTGCTGTGATCCGGCACCCGGTCGAAGAGGTCGAGGCCAAGATACCAGCGTAAGGCAATATCCGTCTGTATGCGCTGTTCGATCTGCCGCTCTGACGGAATGCCGTACAGAAAACCGACCAGCAGATACTTCACAATGACCACCGGGTCGATGGGCGGACGGCCGAGTTTACGGCTGTAAAGCCGCGCCGTTTCCTCGTATACGAAAGATAGGTCCAACGCTACCTCCAACTTTCGGAGGAAGTGCTCCCGGGGCATCAGATCCTCAATCGTTACCATGTGCATCGCTAACTGCATCCCATCACCTCAGGTCGTTTTCCTCATTATAACATACCGCGAGGACCGTTGGGAGACTTTGTCAACAGCGCCAATTTGTCCCGAAGTTAACAATAGGAGAAAGTTTATTCTCCCCAAATCCTCCTTTATATTGGAGTATTACGGCACACAAAATAGTTGACGCTCTCCTGATATAAAAGTATTTGTCGAATTAACTTTTTTTGTCTGGATTTTCACTCTCAATATGGTATAATATGTATGATTATAAGTGCTCCTTTTGAAATTTAACTTGGAGGAATTATTATGAAATTGCAACCGATAATTCGAGTAAAGTTAGCAAAATTTCGCGAAGACTACGAGTTGCAGTCAGTATCGGACGGAATAGCTTTTGAGAGATTCGCGAATCAAATTATTCTGTCAACTCATCAGCCTGGCGCTTTTAGTGTAGATGACTTCCTCTTGGATGCTGTTTGCGTTGGAGGTCAAAATGATATGGGGCTTGATGGGATTTGCATCAAACTTAACGGCCTCCTTATACACACCCTACAAGACGCGAAAGATATTTTTGAAAAATATAATAAAGCAGACATTGAGTTCATATTCATCCAATCAAAGTACAAAGAAAAATTCGATTCTGGAGAATATGCGAAATTCGCAAATGGTGTGGTTGATTTTTTGGGAGAAGACCACTTTCAACCATACAATGATAGCATTAAAGAGTGGCTTGATATAAAAGAATACTTGATGAGCGACCAAGTCATGATGCGATGGACACAAAGTCCCAATGTTAGACTCTATTATGTTGTTATGGGTACTTGGGAAGAGAGTCCACACATAATTGCAATTTCTCAAAAGTGTCAAAAGGATATTGATTCCCTTGAAACTTATGGGGATGTCTCTATCCAATATATAGATACAAGTAGCTTTAAGAGAATAATTGACGAGAACGAAAACGCATTTTCTGTTGTATTGAATGTCATAGATACATTTTCGCTAACCGCTGTAGAAGATGTTGAAAATTCAAGTATAATTCTATGTAGCGCCGTAGAATTGTTGAAGCTTTTGGCGTCGGAAGAAGGTCTAATCCGAAAGAGCTTGTTTGATGACAATGTGAGAGATTACCAAGGCGACACAACCATCAATCAAGACATTTTGACCACAATCGAAAGCGATCCGTTTAGCTTTGTTCTTCTAAACAACGGAATTACCATTGTTTGCGATGAAATTGGAAGTGGAAATCGAAAGGTAACTATAAAAAATCCGCAAGTCGTTAATGGTTGCCAAACTTGTAATGTGATATATGAAGCAAATAAAAAGGGCATCGATTTAGCTAATGTAACAATCATTGCAAAAGTTATCGCAACGAGAAGTCTGGAAATCACTAACAGCATTGTTAAAGGAACAAACCGCCAAAATATTGTATATGATGAAGCATTTGAGATTACCAGACAATTTCACAAAGATTTGGAAGATCTATTTAATGCGCTTGCGGTTGAAAGTGGCGTTAGACTGTTTTATGAACGTCGTTCCAAGCAATACATAAATAATCCAACAATCAAACCTTTTGAAAAGATTAACTTGCGCGGAATTATTCAGAGTTTTGTAAGTGTATTTTTGAGCGAGCCGTTCAAAGGGCATCGGCATGAATCGAAACTTTTGCAAGAATACCGCAACAAAATATTTATCGATACACAATCCAAATATCCATATTACATGGCGGCGCTAATCTTCTCTCTAATTGAGCATGAGTATAGAGCCAATGCAATACCAAAGGAGCTATCCCCATATAAAATGCATCTTTGCTGGTTAATGAAAGAAATCGCTGCCCCCAATGCTCCGACCATAAATAATGAAAAAGAAATCGATAGATATTGTGAGCAACTTAAAGAAAAGATTTTGGATGCAACGGTATGGGCTGAAACTTTGAAAAAGGCCTGTCATCTTTTTGCAGGTGCTCAAACGGAGTGGATCTCCGAAAAAGGTGCCAGTTACAAATATGGCATGAAAGACTCAACAGAATTCTTTGTCCATCTAAAAGAGCATGTTCGTACCCACCAAGAGTTAGATGCTGTTGATGAAAAGCCTTTACAATACCGAGGAACAGTAATAAAAACTGGAATTGACAGAAATGGGAAATATTATGGTTTTATCTCAATGCTACCTGACAATATTTTCTTCCACGAGCAGGATAATCCTGGTCTAAGCTTTTCCAACCTTTATGCACATGAAGTTTTGTATAGCATAAAGAAAGATAAAAACGGAAATGAAAAAGCCATAGAGGTTGCTCTTATTTAGAATGAAACCCGCTTTTCGAACATTTTTATCGAAAAGCGGGCTTCTTCATGCCCACAAAGCCTTGAGAAGTCAAGGCTTTTTTCTTATCCCCTTCTTATGAGTGAAGGTGAAAACTCTCAAAATGTGAAACGAATATTTTTACGCAAAGTCGTTATTTGAACACAGTTTTACGATAAACTCGCCCAGTACGCCTCCTCAAATGCCTGTGGGGTCTTGTATTTTAAGGTCCGATGGGGACGCAGCTCATTATAGAATTGGACATATTGCGCCACGCTTTTGCGGTAGCTTTGCTCTGAGGTGTACTCCCTGCGGTACGCCTCCTCTTTTTTGAAGGAAGCAAAAAACGCTTCGGCGACCGCGTTGTCATGGGGCCGTGCTGTAGCGGAAAAGGACTGTTTCGCACCGCATTTTTGCAACAGTTCCGTAAGCGTGGCTGAGGTATACTGTGCGCCGCGATCGCTGTGAAAGGTCAGCCCGATGGGATTGCCTCGTGCTTGATAGGCGTCCCGGAAGGTGCTTGTGACCAGATGAGTGCTTGCGTTGCGGGACACCCGATAGCCGATGACCCTGCGGGAGAAAAGGTCGAGGATCATACAAAAGTAGAGCCAGTAGTCGTTGATTTTGAAGTATGTAATATCGCTGACCCAGATTTGGTTGGGACGCTCCGCGGTGAACTGCTGCTCCAGTAGATTCTGTTTTTTGTACTGCTGACGCTTCTTGAATTGCTTTTTTGCGTCTGGGCGGATGCTGTGCAGATCAAGCTCTTGCATGATCGCCGCGATGCGTTTGGTGCTGACCCGGATGCCGCTTTCGGTCAGAGCGACGCGAATTTTTTCGGCGCCGAATCGCTGGGCACTGTCATCAAAAACCTGCTGTACCAGCCGCATAAGCCGCGCCTGCTCTTGATCGCGCTTGCTGCGGTCGGCTCGGCGGAAGATGTGGTTGTAGAAGGTTCCGCGGGCAACATCCAACGCTTCACAGAGCTCGTAGACACTATACGGGTTGTCTGGCTTTTGGTAGAGGTTTTCCAAGAAGACCAGTTTTTTCTGTAAGGGCACATTTGATATGTACCCCGTGAGCCGAATGATCTCCCGTTCATGCTCCAACTTTTCCAGCCGCCTTGAAAGGGTGTCGAACTCTTTTGGCGTGTAGGTACGATTTGCTGTTTTGATGGAACAGTATTCTCTTCTCCAGTCGTAGAGTGTGCTTTGCGCGATATGCAATTCCTGACTGAGCGATTGAATGGATTCTCCCTTTTGGTATCGCTTGATAATCTTGGCCTTGAATTCAGCGGGATATTCTTTTGGCATAGTCTCATCTCCTTTTAAGCAATAAGACTATTGTAAGCAGTTGCCCGCCGGAAAGGAAGCTTCGCATATGCTCCAATGGAGTGCTTCTTGTTGCGGAAGACGGGAAATCTATTCTGATATGGCATGACAACCAAAACTCCCGAAACGCCTGTGTTTCGGGAGTTTTTTCATGCCCGAAAGCAGGCTTTAGCCTTGTTTTTAGCCTTATGCGGAGCGCCCAGCCCGTTGAAACCGTTGAAAAAGGAGGGGGACGGAAGCTTCCGTCCCCCTCCTGCGGTATTGGTTCTATTCTATGCAGACAATTCGTCCGTCCGTGTCGTTTAGCCCAGCTTTGCCCACGTCAGGGGGCCGACGATGCCGTCCACACCCAGTCCGTTGGCCTTCTGGAACGCCAGCACAGCGGCCTTTGTCTTGCTTCCGAAGATGCCGTCCACGCTGCCGCAGTCAAATCTTCACGCTTCAGAATTGGCGCTACAGTCACGCCCACCGGCGAAACGCACTACGAGATACGGGCGCCCGACATCGATGTAACGGTGAATCCGGCCGCCGGCGACAGTCTTGACACCGTCGCGCTTACGCTGCCGTATGCGGACACCGGCAAGCACGCCTATACGCCGGACTGGTCGAAGCTTCCCAGCGGGCAGACTTGAAACTACAGCAGCTCGCCCAACGTCAGTGAAGGCTCGAACGCAAAGCTTACTACATTCTGCTGGCAGAAAGACGCTGGTGGACGCGGAACTGCCGCCCTACGCGGTAACGGCGCTGATAAGCTACACCGGCACCGCGGCGCTGCTGCGCCGCCGCAAGCGTGAGGCCTGACAAGGCACCGCAGAAAACAGGAAACACCACCCCATGGGTGGTGTTTCTTTTCGGCGGAACAAGCAGGCACCCCCGGCAGTCCGGGGGTGCTTTTTATTGCTTTCGCGCGGTGATATAGTCGTCGCCGGGGCGCCAATAGGGACAGGATCGGGTATCGGCGGCCAGGAAGCGGGCCAGCTCGTCCTCGTCCAGATCCATGTCACAGATATAATCGTCGTAGTCCTCGTCATAGACGTACCACACGCAGGTCTCACACTTGTCCATCATACGTCCTCCACCAGCCGGTGGCTGTCGAATTTACAGAAGCGGTAGTAGATGAGCGTGGCCACGCTGCACACGAACCAGCCGGCGGGGTAGCTCATGGCGATGGGAATGATCTCGTTGGAGACATAGTTGGCCACGATGTAGAGGTATATCTGGCGGAAGACCACGAAGGAGCCCAGCATGATCCACATGGGCACCTGGCTGTTGCCCGCGCCGCGGAGGGCGGCGGAGTAGATCTGGTTGATGCAGAAGAAGAAATAGAAGGGTGACAGCAGCCGCAGCAGCAACGCGCCATAGGACACCACCTCGGCCTTACTGTTGAAGAATGCCGTCAGGTCCGGGGCCAGCAGCAGCACCGGCACCAGCAGCACCGCCGTGACGGCGAAGGACAGGTACAGCGCCGTGCGGACGCCCTTCTTTGCCCGGGCCGTGTCGCCCACGCCCAGGTTCTGGCCCACGAAGGTGGTGCCGGCCATGGCGATGGACTGGACCGGCAGGATCACCAGCTGGTCCACCTTGGTATAGGCCGTCCAGCCGGACATACAATCCGGGCCGAAATAGTTGATATAGCCCTGGACGAACACGTTGGAGAAAGCGGTGATGGCCATTTGCAGGGCGGCGGGTATACCCACGGACACGATCTGACGGAGGACGGACCAGGTCATACGCAGGGCGCGGAGCTCCACGCGGATACAGCCGGCGGCGCGCATGAGTACCCAGATGGTCAGCGCGGCGGACACCGCCTGAGCGATGATGGTGGCGTAGGCCACGCCCTCCACGCCCATGCCGAATTTCAGCACGAAGAGCAGGTCCAATCCCGTGTTCAGCACGGCGGACACCAGCAGGAAGTAGAAGGGGCGGCGGGAATCGCCCACGGCGCGGAGGATGCCGGAGCCCATGTTGTAGAGCAGCAGTCCCATGACGCCGGCGAAGTAGATGGTCAGGTAGGTGGTCTGCTCCGGTGCCACCTCGGCGGGGGTCTTCATCAGGCGGAGCATCAGGGGCGTCATGGCGATGCCGGCGGCGGTGAAGACCGCGCCCATCAGCAGCGTCAGCACCAGGGAAGTGTGGACCGCCTGGCGGACCTTATCCTCGCGGCCGGCACCGTAATACTGGCTGATGACCACGCCGGCACCGCTGGACAATCCCAGGAAAAAGCCGATAAGCGTGTTGATAATAGGGGTGACGGTACCCACGGCGGAAAAGGCCTCGTTGCTGACGTAGTTGCCCACCACCCAGGTATCCACCATGTTGTAGAGCTGCTGAAAAAGATTGCCCACCATCAGCGGCAGGGCAAAGTTGATCAGATGCTTTGTGATGCTGCCCTTCGTCATGTCCACGTCATAACGGGCGGCGCGGTGGTGGGTGTGGAAGTGCAGATGCAGATGGCTGGAATGGCGCATGGAGGCTCTCCTTGTAACATACTTCTTTACAGGAATTTTACCATAATACCAGCCGGGGCGCAACAGGGAGAATGCCGGTTTTTCGGCGCAGACAGCGCCGCAGAATGGGCGGGAATGGACGGAGGAAGCGCGTTATTCCGGGAATTCCGTCCGGTCCGCCGGACGCATGATGGACACCTCGTAGGCAGTGCGGTCGGTGGTGACGCCGTTCTCCGTTTTGGAGTAGACACGGCTCTGGACCCGCCCCTCGGCGGTGAGCCGGGCGCCGGTGTGCAGCAGGGACACCTGCTGGGCCACGGCGCCCCAGGCGATGCAGGGCAGGTAGTCGGCGCGGCCGTAGCGGCGGTTTACCGCCAGGATCATGTCGCATATCTCGCGGCCAAGGGGCGTACGGCGGAGGGCGGGCTGCTTGCACAGCACGCCGCTGAGGAAAATGCGGTTCAGCGGTTCGCCGGCGTCATGGGTCAGCGTCTGGGCGAAGGTGGAGATGACCAAACGGCTGCCCTGGCCGCTTTTGTTGTTGAAGGAACGCAGCTGGCCGGTGATATGTACGCCGTCGCCGGGGGACACCGGCGTCAGCAGCAGAAGCGGCCGGGGGACGATGACGGGCAGCTTGTCCGCCTGACCGGACAGGCGCAGGACGGACAGGGTAAAGCGGTAGAACGCACAGCCGTGGTTCACATGGGACAGCAACGGCGCATCCTCGGCCACGCCCCGCAGCTCCACGCGGTTGTAATTCAGCTCCATAGTACACCTCGTTTGTTGAGATGTCACAGCCTATGTGGGGCGGGGCTGGAATATGCCCCCTTTTCAAAGCGTTCAAAGTATGGCATAATACAGCAAAAGGAGTGATGACCATGCGTTATAAGGGAAAGGTATACCGACCGCCCAGCGAGGCGTACAGCCTGATCGTGCAGGTGACCTACGGGTGCAGCCACAACAGGTGCGCCTTCTGTGATATGTATGACGACAAGCACTTTGCCATGCGGCCCATGGATGAGATACGGGAGGACTTTGAGCTGGCACGGCGGGTATACCGCCGGGTGGAGCGTGTCTTTCTGGCGGATGGGGACGCACTGATGCGGAGGACCGGCGACCTGGTGGAGATATTGGGGCTGGTCTATGGGCTGTTTCCGGAGTGCCAGCGGGTAACATGCTACGCCTCCCCCACCAGCCTACAGATCAAATCCGAGGACGAGCTGCGCCTGCTGCGGAGCAAGGGCCTGCAGATGGTGTATATGGGATTGGAGTCCGGGTGCGACGCGGTGCTGGAGAAGATGCAGAAGGGCCACACGGCAGCGGAGATCGTGGCGGCGGGGCAAAAGGCCCGGCGGTGCGGGCTGGCGCTGTCGGTGACGGCCATCTCCGGGCTGGGCAGCGTGGCACACTGGCGGGAGCACGCCGCGGACACGGCCAGAGCCGTCAGCGAAATGAAGCCGGACTATCTGGGGCTGCTGACGCTGATGGTGGAGCCGGGAACGCCGCTGGAGGCCTGGGTGCGGGAGGGCAGCTTTACGCTGCTCAGCCCCCTGGAGGTACTGAAGGAAACAGAGCTGTTTTTACAGCACGTGGACAGCGAAGGAACCGTGTTCCGCGCCAACCATGCCAGCAACTATCTGACGCTGAAGGGCACACTGAACGGCGACCGGAAGGCGCTGCTGGCGCAGATCGCCGCGGCGCTGGACGGTCGCCGGGACCTGAAGCCGGAGTTTTTGCGGGCGCTGTAATGCACGCGTTCAAAAAGGGCTTCCCGCCGGGAGGCCCTTTTGCTGTCCAACCAGCCCCGCGCTCTGCGGAAAGGGGGCGGACTTGACAGGGTGGGTGGTTTTGTATATAATAGGCAGGATTTATATCAAAAGGAGGATACAGGGCGATATGGATACCGACAGCGGCGACCATCCCGGGAACTTGCCGGGCTGCCATCTGTTTTTTGCGGCATATCTGCGCCGCCTGACGCGGGGTAGACGTGCTTTTTTGCGCCTTTAGACCAGTGTGGATCACAGAAACAGATGACAGAAAAAGGAGCTATTGATCGTGTCAACGACTACATATATCATTATTATGGCGGTATGCCTGCTGCTGTCCGCCTATTTCTCGGCCACGGAGACGGCGTTCTCCTCGGCCAATGTCACGCGGCTGAAAATGCTGGCGGAAAAAGGCAACAGCCGTGCCGCGCTGGCGTGCCGGCTGCTGGAGCGCTATGACAAGCTGCTGTCCACCATTCTCATCGGCAACAACATCGTGAACATTGCCATGGCATCCCTGGCCACGGCACTGTTCGTCAAAAGCTTCGGCGATGCCGGCGCTACGCTGTCCACCATCGTGGTAACGGTGGTGGTGCTGATCTTCGGCGAGATCTCCCCCAAGAGCATCGCCAAGGACTGCGCCGAGAACTGGGCCATGACAGCCGCACCGTTTCTGCGGTGCCTGATCTGGCTGCTGATGCCGCTGAACGCGCTGTTTTCCCTGTGGAAAAAGCTGCTGGCCAGGATGTTCCATCTGGATGGGGACAACAAAATGTCCCCGGAGGAGCTGCTGATGCTGGTGAACGAGGTGCAGCAGGAGGGCAGCATCGACAAGGACGAGGGCGACCTGCTGAAGAACGCCATCGGCTTTTCCGAGCAGGAGGCGCAGGACATCCTCATCCATCGGGTGGACCTGGCGGCACTGCCGGTGGACGCCACCAAGGAAGAGGTGGCGGACCTGTTCACCCAGACAAAGTATTCCCGGCTGCTGATCTATCGGGAGGACATCGACCACATCATCGGCACCGTACACCAGAAGGACTTTTATGTGGGCTGCGGCGTAACGGACAAGCCGCTGGAAGAGATACTCTCCCCGGTCATGTTCGTGCTGGAAAACGAACCCATCAGTCTGCTGCTGAAAAAATTGCAGCTGGCCAAGACCCAGATGGCCGTGGTGGTGGATGAGTACGGCGGCACCTGCGGCATCGTGACCATGGAGGACATTCTGGAGGAGCTGGTGGGCGAGATCTGGGACGAGCACGACGAGGAGGAGGTCTTTATCCGCAAGGTGGACAAGGACACCTATCTGGTGGACGCGGCCATGGACTTTGACGATTTTGCCGAGTTCTTCCATCTGAACGAGGAGACGGAGATGACGTCCGTCAGCGGCTGGGTGATGGAGCAGTGCGACCGGGTGCCGGAAGTAGGCGACCGGTTCAGCTGCCAGGATCTGGACGTGCTGGTGACGCGGGTGGACAATCACCGCACTTGCGAGATCAAGGTGGTCCGGCGGGAAGTGTCCGGCGGTGAGACCACCGACAAGACATAAGCAGAAGCACCCGGAGGCATAAGCCTCCGGGTGCTCATTTTTTCCTGTGAGGAACCCCTCCTAAGCTGAGTCCAACCCTACCATACCACCATCCGCCCGCCAATGCAAGAAGAACTTTCGCTTCTGCAACAATTTCTCCCTAATTCTATATATTATATGATAATTCCGATGAAATATCTGCGTTTTGCACCGTTGACAGCGGAGGTATGGGGGTGTACCATCGGAGCATATTTTTTACAGGGGAGATGGCGGGATGAAGTATATTTTTGTGACCGGCGGCGTGGTGTCCGGGCTGGGAAAGGGCATCTGCGCGGCATCGCTGGGGCGGCTGCTGAAGCAGTGCGGTCTGCGGGTGCGAAACCAGAAGTTCGATCCGTACCTGAATGTAGACCCGGGAACCATGAGCCCTTACCAGCACGGTGAGGTATTCGTCACCGACGACGGAGCGGAGACGGATCTGGACCTGGGGCACTATGAGCGCTTCGTGGATGAGGCGCTGACCGGCGACAGCTCCGTTTCCTCCGGAAAGATATTCTGGTCGGTGCTGAACCGGGAACGGCAGGGTGGCTATCTGGGCGGCACGGTGCAGATCATCCCCCATGTGACCGACGAGATCAAGCGGCGGTTGTACGCCATGGATGACGGACAGACGGACGTGGTCATCGCGGAGATCGGCGGCACGGTGGGTGACATCGAGAGCCAGCCGTATCTGGAGGCCATCCGTCAGGTGGCGGCGGAGCAGGGGCGGGAAAACGTGCTGTATATCCACGTGCCGCTGGTGGTCTCCATCCCCGGCAGCGGCGAGCTGAAGAGCAAGCCCACACAGCACTCCGTGAAGGAGCTGCTGAGCGTGGGAATCCAGCCGGATATCCTAGTGTGCCGCACCGACAGCCCGCTGCCGGAGGACATGCGGAAGAAGATCGCACTGTTCTGCAATGTCAGTGAGGACTGCGTCATCCCCAACCTGACGGCGTCCACCCTGTATGAGGTGCCCCTGCTGCTGGAGCGGGAGGGGCTGTGCCGGGTGGTGTGCCGCATGCTGGGACTGGGCGCCGGCGAGCCGGATATGCGGCACTGGCAAGAGCTGGTGACGCAGATACACGCGGCGGAGCAACATCATGTGACCATCGCGCTGGTGGGCAAATACACGGAGCTGCACGACGCCTATCTCAGCGTGGCGGAGTCCCTGTTCCACGCGGGGACTGCCTGCGGCGCACAGGTGGATATCCAGTGGGTGGACTCACAGCACCTGACGGCGGAAAACCTCACGGAAACGCTCTGCGGGTGCAGCGGCATATTGGTGCCCGGCGGCTTCGGTGACCGGGGCATTGAGGGAATGATCCTGGCGGCGCAGTACGCGCGGGAGAAGGGTATCCCCTATCTGGGCATCTGCCTGGGGATGCAGATCGCGGTCATCGAATTTGCGCGGCACGCAGCCGGGTGGGCGGACGCCCACAGCGCAGAGTTCAGCGCCGTGACGGCACATCCGGTCATCGACCTGATGCCGGACCAGGTGGGCGTGACCGCCAAGGGCGGCACCATGCGGCTGGGCAAGTATCCCTGCGTGCTGGCGGCGGGCACCAAGGCTCGCGCGGCCTATGGACAGAGGGAGATCTGGGAGCGGCACCGGCACCGGTACGAGTGCAGCAACGTGTTCCGACCGGAGCTGGAGGCCGTGGGCCTGCGGGTGGCGGGTACGTCGCCGGATGGCCGTTTGGTAGAGATGGTGGAGATAGTGGACCACCCGTGGTTCGTGGGGTGCCAGTTCCACCCGGAGTTCAAGAGCCGGCCGGACCGGCCCCATCCCCTGTTCCGCGGCTTTGTGGCCGCAGCGCTGGCGCAGCAATAAGGAGGCACAAAAAGGCCCGCCCCTGCGGGGCGGGTCTTTGCGCTCAGCGCATCAGGGCTGCATGGCGGCAGCGGTGGCCGGGTCAAGGTAATACTCCCCATCGCCGCCCCGGTAGTAGATGTTCTGGATAAAGCCGTGGAGGTCGTACTCCACCTTCGTGTTTGGCTCGGCCAGCACATCGCCGTACATCAGCGCGGGATCGATATCCTCCCGGCTGTTGATCTCCTCCTCGGTCAGATCACCGCCCTTTTCAACGGTGCGGTTCAAGTTGGCGTCGTAGTAGACCACGGAGTAGTCCTGCATCCACATGGGGATATAGACTACCTTCGTGCCGGTCTGCCCGTCCTCCTGCGTCTGGGAGATGCCCTCCACCGGCGGCACGTCGCCTTCATCGGTGGGCAGGGTCTGGATGCCGCAGGCGCTCAGAGTCAGCAGCGCCAGCAGGGACGCGATAACGGTGATTTTTTTCATGGTCTTAGCTCCTTTCGCTCTCATACATGCTCTCCGCCGTGGACACCAGCTCCTGCCGGGACTGACCGCCGATCAGCAGGAAGAAGCAGTTGGCCTGCTCATCCACCCACACCAGCGCCGCAGCGCCCTCCGGGATGGACACCTGATGGAAATGCACGGGGTCGCTTCCCCGATAGAACCACAGGCCGCAGCCGTGCTGCACCTGCGGAGAGGCGCCCTCCGCGGGCAGCATGCGGTATAGCCGGGCGGACAGGCCGTGTACGGTCACATTCTCCGTCTCATAGTCCTCCGGCTCGCCCGCCCCGCCCGTAGGACGCTGCCCCGTCTCCGTGGAGGAGAGGCCGCCGGTGCTGCTGCTTCGCAGCTCCACGCTGATAGGCTCGTCGCCGGTCATGGGCACGGCCTCAAACAGCAGATCGCCCTGTGAGGACGTCCAGCGCATGACCCGGATGCCGTTCTCCCTGCCGGTAAAGTCGCCCGACAGGACATAGCCCAGCGGGGCGGTGGGGGTGTAGTCCTGCACCGTGTCCCCGGCATCCGCCGGGGTGATGCGGTAGGCTGTCACCAGCTCCGTTATCTGCACGAACCAGCGGCTTACCGCCGCCCGCGCCACCGGACTGGCCGCCAGCACCGCGCCGAAGGTCAGCAGTGCCGTCAGAGCGGCCGCCGCCGCGCGTCGGCCCCATCGTCGGACCGCCTGCCGGCGGGTCACACAGCGCGTCAGCGCCGTCATGTCCGCCTGAAAGGCCGGGGAAAATCCATCCTCCGGCGCCGGCAGCGCCGCCGCCAGCTGCACCGCCAGTCGGCGCGCGCCGCAGCACAGCGCTTCATCATTGAGCAGAATGCTCATACAGATATGCCCTCCTTTTCCAGTTCTGTACGCAGGGCGGCCTTGGCCCGCTGCAGAAGCTTCTGGGCCGCGGCAAAGGACAGATCCAGCAGGGCTGCCGTCTCACGGGTGCTGTAGCCGCAGCCGTAGCGCAGCAGCAGCGCCTCGCGGCAGCGGGGCGGCAGGCGGCCCATGGCGTCGGCCACCGGGTCGCCGCAAGGCGGCGGCGTGACCAGAACGGTGTTCTCGTCAAAGGGCACGCCGTCACGGCGGGCCTGCTGCCGCAGGCAGTCGATACACTTACGCTCCGTGACCACCACCAGATATGCCTCCAGCTGGGGGCGGGGCAGGCGGCACAGCCGCGGGAAGTGCTCCGCCAGTGCCAGAAACGCCTGGTGCACCGCGTCCTCGGCCTCCGCGCCGCCGCAGAGCTTCCGGCGGGCCAGCGCCAGCAGGCGGCCCCGGCAGGCGGTGTATATGTCCTCGAACTGCCGGGCCTGCCGGGGATCCTCTATGGTCTGGATATAGAGCAGCATGACCCCTCCTCCCTTCTCGCTGCGGCTGTGTGCGGACGGCAGTGTGTCTCCGTCCTGCGCCTTCACTCTATAAACGGCGCAGCGGAGCGAATACGGACAACGAGATCGAAAAAAAGCGAAAAAACTTGTCCTCCTATGGAAAAAGGACGCCGGGGCGTCCTTTTCGGGTAAGACTGTTCATACATATACAGAAGGCGATGCCGGCTACACCATGACGAACATATTATAATGCTTCATCAGGCGGATATCCTCCTTGGATATCTTCAGCTCCTGGACCAGCGCCTTGTCGATGGAAAGCGGTGTTTTGCTGAGAAGGCGCTTGGCGGCGGAGGGCATCAGCGGTCGGCAGGAGATGCCATAGGTCAGCACCCACTTCCGGTCGTCATCCATGTAGGGTTGGGGAATGCCGATCTGGTATTTGTCCATGGGCATATCGTCATTCTGGAACAGCATGGCGCTGAACGCCTCGTAGTGGGTCAGGGTGCCGTGGTAGGTGCTCTCACAGACCCGGTAGTGGGCCAGGTCCTTGATGTTCATGTACATGAGCACCTCGGCCGTGCTGCTCTCCTCCGTGGGGAATATATCGATCACGGTGCACTGGGCGCGGTTGACCCGGCCGTCGAAGAAGTACATATATAATTGGGAGACCTCCCGGAAAAAGGCGGGCACCTCCGCGTTGTACTCTTGGTCAATATCCGGTGTATTGCGGTACAGCAGATCATAGATGCTGACCTTCAGGGCGTTGGCGATGTCATAAAGCGTGGCAATATCCACGGAGATCTGTCCGTTCTCGTACTTGGAGATGGCCGAACGGGTCTTGTAGATGGCCTGAGCCAGCTCGTCCATCGACATACCCCGGCTTTTGCGGGCGTAGCGGATGCGGCTGCCGACTTCTCTTGTGATATTCTCTCTTGCAGTGTCCATAGGTGATTTCCTCAAAATCAATTCAGGCTCATTTTTGCGCTGGTTTTTAATGATTATAGCAAAATACGTCAAATATGTCAACAAACGTTCCGTTCAGGAAACATAATTTGCACAAATTGTTCCGCAGGGGGAACAGGCGGCAAATTGCCACCCGGTCCATTTTCCGTTATGATGGCAACTAAGGTAAACCTTACGTACGCAAAACTGTACAAAATCACAATAATACTACGTTGAAATTGGAGAGGTGTACAAAATGAAGGTCAAAGCTGATACGTTGTTTTATGGCGGCAAGATCTACACGATGGAAGCGCCGGGCGTCTGCAAAGAGGCGGTGGTGCTGAAGGACGGCAAATTTGCCTATGTGGGCACAAAGGAAGAGGCGCTGGAGCGCTTTGACTGTGCAAAGTGCATTGATCTGCAGGGCAAAACTGTGCTGCCCGGCATGGGCGACTCCCACCTGCACTTCTTCGCTTTCTGCCAGACTTATACCACGGTGGACCTGGGCGGCGCCACCTCCCGCGCCGAGGCGCTGCAGCTGCTGCGTGACCGCGCGGCGGAGACGCCCAAGGGCGAGTGGATCAAGGGCTCCAACTTTGACCAGTCCAAGTGGAAGGACTGCGAAGACCGGCTGCCCACTCGTCTGGACCTGGACGAGGCCAGCACCGATCACCCCATCGTTATCAAGCGCGTGTGCCTGCACACGGCGGTGGCCAACACCATGGCGCTGGAAAAAGCCAACATCACCAACGGCTACGTGTACGGCCCCGGCGGCCTGGTGGAGCTGGATGCCGACGGCAATCCCAACGGCATTTTCCGTGAGCAGGCCTCCAAGATCTACGACAATCTGATCCCCGACCCGTTCCTGGTGCCCGCCACCCGCGAGAAGTGCATGAAGAAGGGTCTGGCGCTGGCCTCCAGCCTGGGCGTGACCATGATGCACACCTACGCCGCGGAGATCTGGCACTATGACGAGGACTTCGCCGACTATGTGGCCCGCAGCGACCGCGGCGAGCTGCCGGTGCGTATGGCCGTGTGCCTGGACTATATGTTCGACCCGGAAAACCTGACACCCGAGCAGCGGAATGATCCCTATCGTGCCGCACGGATGGGCAGCTTCAAGAGCTTCTCTGATGGCTCCCTGGGCTCCCGTTCCGCCAAGCTGTACACCGACTACGCGGACGATCCCGGCAACACCGGCATTCTGGTCATCAGCCCCGAGGACCTGGCCAAGAGAATGTACAAGGCATACCGCCACGGCTTGCAGCCCGCCACCCACTGCATCGGTGACAAGGCGCTGGAGGTCACTCTGGACGCGGTGGAGTACTGCCTTGAGCAGGGGCTGAAGGACGGCATGACGCCGGAGGAGCAGGCCAAGCGTCTCCCCTTCCGCATCATCCACGCCCAGATGGCCACGCCGGAGCTGATCGAGCGCATGAAGAAGCTGCCTCTCGTACTGGATATCCAGCCCACGTTCCTGATGACCGACCTGCACTGGATCGAGGAGCGCGTAGGCAAGGAACGCGCCGTGCTGAGCTATCCCTGGAAGACGTATCTGGACGCGGGACTGATCATGGCCGGCGGCTCTGATGCACCGGTGGAGAGCTTCAATCCCTGGATCGGCATCTACGCCACCGTGACCCGTCAGGATATGGACGGCTATCCCGTGGGCGGCTATCACCCCAACGAGAAGGTATCCGTGTATGACGCGGTGTGTATGTACAGCAAGAACGTGGCCTACGCCAACGGCGATCAGGACCTGATGGGAACCATCGAGGCCGGCAAGTTCGCCGACATGGTGGTCATCGACCGCGACATCTTCCACATTCCCGAAAACGACATCAAGGACATCCAGGTGCTGAACACCTATATGGCCGGCATCGAGAGATATCACCGCGACTGATACGCGCAGCATAACAAAGGAGCTAAAACATGAAATTAAATTCTTTTGACAAGGTCAAGCAGTTGACGGAAGAGATGGTCGCCATCCCCAGCATCAACAAGGAGCCGGGCGGCGAGAGCGCCGTGGCCCGCTATATACAGGACTTCTATATGTCCCTGCCCTACTTCCAGGCACATCCCGAGCAGGTCAAGTGCTTCCAGACCAAAAACGACTTTGTGGTGCGGCACAGCACGCTGGCCTATGTGAAGGGCACCAAGGGCAATTCCAACCGCACGGTCATCCTCATCGGCCACATCGACACCGTGGGCGTGGACGATTTCGGCACCATCCGCGAGTACGCGTTCCGCTGCGAGGAGCTGCCCACCAAGCTGCGCGAGACGTTCGTGCTGCCCCAGGAGGTCATTGACGATATCGAGTCCGGCGAGTATCTGTTCGGCCGCGGCGCGCTGGATATGAAGTCCGGTGTGGCAGGCCATATGTACCTGATCCAGTACTTCTCTGAGCATCCCGAGGAGCTGGACGGCAACCTGCTGGCTATCGGCGAGTGCGACGAGGAGGACAACTCCAAGGGCATCATCACCGCCCTGGACCTGCTGGAGGAGCTGAAGGAGAAGGAGCACTTCGAGTATGTGGCGTGCATCAACGCGGACTACTCCACCAACTACGCTCCCGGCGACGAGAACCGCTACATCTACTACGGCAGCATCGGCAAGCTGCTGCCCTGCTTCGCCGTGTTCGGCAAGGAGGCCCATGTGGGCCAGGCCTTCAGCGCGCTGGACCCCAACCTGGTGCTGGCCAACATCACGCGCAAGATGTCCCTGAACACTGACCTGTGCGACATCGCCCAGGGTGAGGTGGCCATTCCGCCCATCTCCCTGAAGCAGATGGACACCAAGGGCCCCTACACCGTGCAGACGGCGCTGACGGCCTTCGGCTACTATAACTTCTTCACCCACGGCTGGAGTCCTTCCATCGTGCTGGAAAAGAGCAAGCAGATGGCTGTGGAGGCCTTTGACGAGACGGTGGAGTACCTAAATGCCCAGTACAAGCGCTTCTGCGAGCTGAGCAAGGTGGACTTCCATCAGCTGCCCTGGAAGACCCGTGTCTACACCTGGAACGAGTTCTATAACGAGCTGGCCGCCGCGCACGGCGAGGCCTTCAAGAAAGCCATTCACGAGTTCACCGTGAAGCTGCATGAGGACGATCCTGAGCTGGATCTGCGGCTGTTCGGCCTGCGTGTGGTGCAGGAGGCATGGAAGTGGTCTGAGGACAAGTCCCCCGCCGTGGTGGTGTTCTTCGGCTCCATCTTCAGTGCCCGTATCGAGATGACCGGCCGCACGGCCAAGGAAAAGGCTCTGCTGGATGCGGTGGAGAGCGCTATCGAGGTGGTGCGGCCCGAGGCCCCTGCTGGCGCTGCTGGCCTTCGTCTCTTTTATCTTCACCAATGACCTTCAACGGATCAAAAATCTGGCGCTCTCCACCAGCAACAGCCATCTGCCGCAGATCCTTGCCAAGCAGCAGATGCTCCTCAACGTCGAAAACATGCGCCGCAACATCGCGCTGGTGTACAGCGCGTCCGACCCCACCATCAGCCGGAACGCGGGCATCACCGCCCAGGCGCTGATCGCGGAATCGGTCTTTGAGGAGACGTCGGTGGACTTCTCCAGCAAAATGGATGAGATCAGGCCGCAACTCCTCCGTCTCATTGAGCTGAGGCAGCAGAGCTATCTGGCCGAGGATCGGCTCCATCATGCGGAAATCTTTTTTTCGAACGTGCTCGGGCGGCTGCTTATGCGGGCGGGGATGGAATACAGCTATCCCCTCAGGCACAGTGCGCGGCACCTGGACAAGGATTTCTCCAGAAACACGGCCAACAAGCAGGGCCTGCAGGAAAGCCTGCGCCCGCTGATGGACATGTGCGCCAAGGCGGAACAGGCCGACCCCCCTGAACGGACGCTGCTCAAGGACTGCGGGGAATTCCGGACGAACTGGGACGGCATCGTGTCCAATTGGACGCAGCTCGCGAGAGGCCACGTGGAAGCCAAACAGCTCTGGAACACCCTCGACGGCAAACTGCGCGAGCTCAGCGACGCCGTTTCGACCCACGAGGCCGAATGGATTTACCGGAGCATGTCCCACATCAACGAGGAAGTTTCACGCATCAAGGAACTGTTCCCGATCATGGGGACCGCGTTGCTCGCGGGGCTGCTGGCCACGCTGCTGCTCATCCACCTTCAGATCCTCCGCCCCCTGTCCCTGCTCTCTCAGGCGCTGCGGACCATCCGTTCCGGGCACTCCATCTCGGAACTTCCCCGGGTACGCATCCGGGAATTGCAGGACGTACTCGACGTTTTGCCCGACATCAGCCGCCATATGGACGAACTGAACACCCGTTCCGGCCAGCTCGCGCAGGAACGGGACCAGTATGCTGACCTCAGCTTCCGGGATGCGCTGACCGGCGTATACAACCGCCGGGCGCTTGAGGAAACGATGGAGCGCATCCCGGCGCGCACGCCGCTCGCCCTGCTGATGCTCGACCTCGACTTCTTCAAGAACTACAATGACCGGTTCGGGCATCAGGCCGGGGACGCCGCCCTGAAAGCCGTGGCGCAGGCCACGCAAAAAGCGCTCCTGCGGGATTCGGACAGGATATTCCGGTACGGCGGCGAAGAATTCACCATCATTCTGGCCGGGGCCGGACAGTATTCGGCCATGACCGTGGCACAGCGCATCTTGGAAGAAGTGGCCGCACTGGACCTTGTCCATCCCGATTCCCGGACGGGCAAGCTGACGGTCAGCATCGGCATTGCGCACCGCTCGTTCGGGGAAGATGCGGACATCTGCGAAGTGCTGACCCATGCGGATCAGGCGCTGTATGAAGCCAAGACGTCCGGCAGAAACCGGATCGTCCTTTTCGAGGGATAAGCCCCTTCCGGCCAGGCCCCGCCTTCAGGCGTGCTCCGGAACGGCGGAGCTATTGGGCGTCAAAATCGGCCCCGCCCGTGCGCACGGTTTCGGAAGGCTCCATCGCTTCCTTGAGGTCTTTGGACACCTTGAGCTTGATCGTCTTGCGCGGGGGAATGGGCACCGGCTGCCCCGTGTGGGGATTGCGCCCCAGACGGGCCGCGGTTTCCGTCACGGCCAGCGTCCCGATGCCCGGCAGGATCACCGACGTATCTTCAAGCAATTGCCGCCGGACGTACCGCATAACCACGAGCATAACCCGTTCGGCTTCCACAGGGCTCACTTCCAGAGCCTTCGCTATGTGTTGGACAAGATCTTTTTTGGTCGATTTGGAAGCCATTCGCAGCAGCACCTTCTGTCTTGAATCGTTGGGGGAGAGAAAGAGTTTTTCTTTCTCTCTTTCTATAGGCGAAAGGAATGTCCGATCAGATTATCCGATCAAAATGGACGATCAAGTTGTCCCTTCACGAGAGTCTACACTGTTTTTACAGCCTTTTTTTCCTGTCAGAGTGTCCGGGACATCGCCAAGAAGACTGTCCGGCGTGTGCGGCCATTCTGTCCTGCCTCACAGGCCGCTCACAACATCCTCGGACGGATTGGGTGTCCAGCATGTCCGGACATCCTGCCCTGACACGCTGTCCGGGCCTTCCGGACGGGCTGCCTGTCCATGCGCAACCGCACGCATCCCGGACGGGCACATTATCCGCCCAAAATGTCCATGCTGCGTATCCTTACAGAATGGACACACAGAATAGCCCT
>OODG01000986.1_pt1 | contig 20167 bp, 18 predicted proteins | sample 1671621 | NCBI WGS metagenome assembly OODG01 (sample SAMN06348175, study PRJEB24527) | human gut metagenome | biome: human gut; feature: ankylosing spondylitis patient; material: feces | host: Homo sapiens | place: China | collected 2015-10 | reverse complement strand
CAGCGAGACGATCTACCTCTTCGCGCCGCTGGCATACCGTCTCGGACTCTATGCCATCAAGACCGAACTGGAGGATCTCTGCATGAAGTACCGCTTTCCTAAGGAGTACGAGGAGATCACACGCCAGATAAACGAGACCTCGGCCGCACGCGAGGAGTACATCCGCAAGTTCTGCGCCCCGATATCGGCGGCGCTCGACCGCAATGGCATAAAATACGAGATCTCGGGACGTGTCAAGAGCGTCTACTCGATATGGACTAAGATGATGCGCAAGCAGATACCGTTCTCGGAGATATACGACCTGTTTGCCATACGCATCGTCTTCCAGCCGCTGGAGTTCCCGTCGGAGAAGACGCAGTGCTGGCAGATATATTCGTCGATACCCGACATCTACACGCCCAAGCCCGACCGCCTGCGCGACTGGATCAGCATACCCAAAGCCAACGGTTACGAGGCTCTGCACTCGACCGTAATGGGCCCCGACGGCATCTGGGTCGAGGTGCAGATACGCACACAGCGCATGGAGGAGATCGCCGAGAGGGGATTTGCCGCACACTGGAAATACAAACACGCCACCATCTCGCACGACGAGGACGAATTCGACAAGTGGCTCAAGAAGATACGCGCGGCGTTGGACAGCCCGACGGAGAATGCGGTCGATTTTCTGGACAACTTCAAACTCTCGCTCTACACCTCCGAGGTGGCGGTATTCACCCCCAAGGGTGAAGCGCGGCGGCTGCCGTACGGCGCCACGGCACTCGACTTCGCATACGACGTGCACACCAAGATCGGCAACACGGCCATAGGCGCCAAGATCAACCACAAGATCATGCCCCTTACCACACAGCTCAATACGGGCGATCAGGTGGAGATCATCACGTCGGACTCGTCAAAGCCGAAGGCCGAGTGGCTGGAGTTTGTCCTCACGTCTAAGGCCAAGCAGGCCATCAAGAGCTACCTGAAGCGCGAGCAGGAGCACAACATACAGCGCGGAATGAAGATTCTCGACGAGCGGCTCGCCGAGCTGAACATCAACCCCAACGGTCGCGTCATACGCAAGCTCATCGCCGCCTACGACAGCAGCAACAAGGAGGAACTCTACACCAAGATCGGGGCCGGGATCGTCTCGCTCGACAACCTTGAGAAGGTGGTCAAGTCGAACTCCAAGAACAAACTGCTCAAATTCTGGACTCTCTTTATCAAGAGCAACGACGATGATACGGATGACGATGCCGACACGACACAAGAGCAGAAAGAGTCCGACAAGCAGGATAACAATCAGGAGTCCCCGACCTTTGTCATAGCCGACTGCTGCAAACCCATCCCGGGCGACAGCGTCGTCGGATTCAAAGACCCCATAACGCACCAGATCATCGTACACAAGGCTTCGTGCGACGAACTCAACCGTCTGGCCTCGCAACACGGCGAGTGCATCATGAAGGAGGAGATACAGTGGTCACAGTGCAAGAAGCTCTCGCCGCTGTCTAAGATCGAGATTCTGGGCATCGACCGCATGGGACTGCTGCTGGATCTGGCCAACGTCGTCACCAACGACTTCAGCATCAACATGCGCGAGGTGAACATACAGTCGCATGACGGAATATTCGAAGGGACATTGAGCCTCTACGTGCGCGACGCCGAGAGCCTTAACGCCCTGCTGGAGCGCCTGCGACGAATAAAGGGTATGGAGACTGTAAAACGAGTACTAAATTAACCGCCGATGGACAATATATGGATCATACTGCTCATCGTGGGAGCCGTGATCTCGCTCACGCAGAAGAACACGAAACGGCGCCCGCAGGCAGACTCGGATGAAGAGGAGCAGCCGCGCGACGTGCTGCAGAAACACCTTGAGGAGATCTTCGGCCGCGGAGCGGAGCATCCCGCAGCACCGCGTCCCACAGCTATGCCCATGCCTCAGCCGCCCGTGCGCAAACCCTCAGCCGACTCTGCCGGTACAGCGCCTGTGACGCGCCCTGCGGCACAAAGTACAGCATCGCAGCAACAGAACGCAGAGCCGAAAAAACATATACGCAGCACGGCGGAGACATCTGCACGCGACACGTCGCACCGCAACCAAGCAATGGCACAGGCAACACGCAGACAACAGCAGCAAAAGCCGTCTGCAATACAAACACAGCAATTGCGCAAAGGTTCCGCCGAAACACCTGCACACCACAGCGACAATGAATTGGAGCGTATAATCGAAGAGTTCGATATGGAGCGTGCCGTAATATATTCGGAGATCCTGAAACCAAAATACGAAGAATATTGACAAGCAGCCGCCGCAGCCAAGACGCAAGCTAGTAACACACTGATCTGCAAGCGCTTAAACTATTTTACATAAAGTCAGGCAGCACAAGATCATACAGCGAAAAATACCAATAAAACATAAACACATGGCAACAATATTTTCAAAGATCATAGCAGGGGAGATTCCCAGCTATAAGGTTGCCGAGGACGAGAACTACTACGCATTCCTCGACATCAATCCGCTTGCAAAGGGACATACGCTTGTCGTACCCAAGAAAGAGGTCGATTATCTGTTCGATCTCGACGATGAGACGCTTGCCGGTATGACAATATTCGCAAAGAAGGTTGCGCACAAAATACGTATCTATTCAGGATGCAAAAAGGTGGCAATGGTAGTGCTCGGCCTCGAGGTTCCGCATGCGCACATACACCTTATACCCATGAACAGCGAGAAAGATGTCGATTTCAGCGCAGAAAAGCTCAAACTTACACCAGAGGAGTTCGCAAAAATAGCCGAGACAATCTCGGCAGAGCCCGAAAAGTAGTAAGGGTATCTCACTGATAAAAAGCAGAGTAGCATATCGCATGTTACTCTGCTTTTATTTTTTAACATAATGTGCGCGCCGAAAATGGAATTAACAAATGTGAACACACAACGGGAAAGCTGAAAGAAAAAATCAATCATTCGAATTAATTACAATTTACATTTGTAATTATAAGCAAACTGTTTACAAATGTAATTCATGACTATATTTACTATTGTAAAGATATCATCAACAATCTGCGATGTTAACTGTTACGCTTGTAACTGAAGCACGAAGTATCGTAATAGGGTAGAAGTGGTGCTAGATACCCAAGATTAAAGCCTTGAATTCTGCGACATATATACACTGAAAACCAGCTATTTACCAATCTTATATAAAGTTATACATCTATGATGTAGAGCGGTTTGAAGGTATATGCCGACTGTAATCCATATACGAGACGTAAAACAATACAAACGCAGTATTATCATAGAGTTATATATAATCATGTAAAGCGTGTGTTTAACAATAAACGTGCTGCTATTTTAACCTAATATCAAATGTTACGGTTGTAAACATTTTCGTCACAATGTTTACATTTACATCTGTATAGATTTATTTGTTTACAAATGAAAAAGCTGTTATATTTGTAAAAACATTCGTTATGCGTGAAAAATTGCTCAGTTTAATGCGAAGTGAAGGGTTAACATCCAGCCGACTCGCTGAGTTGTTAGGCATACAACCCTCGGGAATATCCCACATACTGTCGGGGCGAAATAAGCCGAGCTTCGATTTCGTGCAAAAGATACTCCGACGATTTCCTACCATCAACCCCGATTGGCTGCTGCTTGATCAGGGGCCGATGTATCGCGACACTGCGGATTCTGCCGCGGCAGCAAATTCACCGGCGACGCAACCCATACCGCAACTCTTTGCCGACACTCCGCATAATTACGATACGGCGACGCAGCCCGACAACACACGACAGATAGTCGACGGACCGCACACACCGGCAACGCCCACGGAAGTCGTGTCAGCAGTGACGGACGTGCAGAAGCACGGCAATGTGAAACGCATAATCGTATTGTACGACGACCACACCTTTGAAAGTTACAATCCGTCGAAATAGCCGGGATGAAAGCGATGGCCAAGGCAGCGTCCGAACAACGGACCGGCGGCCGATAAAGCCCGAAAGAAAATTTAACATAATTATCCGGCAAAAATTAAGTGAAATTACATTGACTACAGGCAATTTTCGACAAAGCAAATAAAAAAATCACGGCTGGCAGGCTGGGTGTCGAAAGTAAGTCGAAAGTAAAAGGCGAGTTTTGCAGTCTGAAGTAAAAATATTTTGGCTGCAAGCCTTCACAGAGTGACCGTTCCCGAAAGTTGCAAATCCCGATACATACGTTAATCCATTCCGAGCATCTGTTTTGGTATGCGTGTGCTGAAATGCATTCTCGTAACGCTTGTCAGATCATTACGTACATGTCTTATCCCTCTCTCTGACTCGCCCGCCGCTTTTGATGTAATATTTCCATTATGTTAAATTATGGATGGGAATATTAAGATGTACTGTCAACATCCCCCCGTCAAGCGTATGTCTATTCTTGTGCGCTACATGCATCATAACAATCACGATCGCACACACATATAAATACGCCACATTAATAATCCGCAACATGCCATACGATTAGCTGTGCCGGAGATCATTCATGACAATATGGGATCAGGCTCAGAAATACACTGCAAATAGCTGATTACTATACAATTGCGCAATCAAACGACATCCAAAAAGATTATCGGGAACAGATTGTTTGCAATATGCAGAGCCACCGATACGCAAAACCCGTGTCTGAGACGTATGTATCCGAACATCAAGGCACTCGGCAACTTTACCAGCTCCTTCACGGTGACGCGAGTCCACTCACCGACGCCTGCGGCATCTGCACCGTAGTTCATCACATGCAGCAAAGAGAAGAACAGCGCCATAAACCAGAACCACGCACGGAAATTGACCTTCAGCACCCATTTATAGCCGCGCAGCCAAAATATCAACGCCGCAACAACACATGCCGCAAGTCGCGGCCACGACAGGCTGTAGACCGCCGTTGATGTTGCCAAGGCCGATACGATAAAGGTAATCGCGGCCGCACCCAACGTTACGTACAGTCGTTTGCGTCTCAGGGGCAGACGGAAAGCCGTCTCCTCCAATACGGGAGGCATCAGAATGACAACCCACAGCGGCAGATAGTTTCGCGCAGTGCCGACACTGCTGTCGGGGGTGACGGCGTTAAACACACCTATATCTACAAAGTGATATATTGCCGTCACGGAGAAGTTGACCACAAGAAACCAGAAACACGACATCAATACGCTTCCGATCTTAAGATCCGGCGTAGAATATTCCGTCGGCGAAACGACGAAACGGGCCATGTCGCGCAGTTTGGCGTTTCTGCGATATGCCACGAAAAACAGCGCAACAACGCATGCTACCGCTGCGGCAACTCCCGCGACAAAGACAAAATAGGGCAAAGGCTGATTCATAAGCAACTATCTCCTACCGTTTACATAACATATACCGAGACCAAGCACATCCACCCGCTTCAACCCGGCATCACAGTCGGCGTATCACACGGCACGGGTTACCCACGGCGATACACCGCGGCGGGATGTCGTGCGTGACGACACTGCCGGCACCTATCGTGCACCCGTCACCTATGGTTACACCGGGCAGGACGATAGTACCGCCGCCGATCCATACGTTGCGGCCGATGATCACGGGCGCCGTACGCGACCTCCAGAAACGGCCTTCGGGCGAGAGGCGCTCGTCGGGATCGGTCGGATGGAATACGGTATATATATGTACACCGGGGCCGATGCCGCTGTAATCCCCTATCGTAATCCTGTTGCAGTCGAGAAATACGCAGTTCATATTTATCTCCACATTGCGGCCCAGATGTATATTCTCGCCATAGTCTACAAAGAATGGCGCGGCGATCGACACATCCTCGCCACGCGACCCGAGAAGCCTGTCCAACAGCGCCGCCTGTCCCTCGGCGTCGTCCGAAGCCGTCGCATTATACTCCGCCTGCAACCGTTTTGCCTCGTGCCAACGGCGCAGGAGCGCATCATCACCGCAATCGTAAATCTCGCCGCCGAGCATCTTCTCCTTTTCGCTTTTCATACTTTTCATCTGTTTATTTCATAGTCGCCGCATATATCCCTTCCGCGGCCGGTCTACCCTGCCGCCTCACATCCGCACCCTCCAACTCCAACAGCCGACGTTTTGCCTCCACCCCTCCTGCATAACCCACAAGAGCGCCGTCACGCCCGACAATGCGGTGGCACGGAACGAATATCGAAACAGGATTGGCCCCTACGGCGGCGGCGACGGCACGCACGGCACGACTGTCACCCACACGTTCGGCCAATTCGCCGTATGATATCGTATCACCGTAAGGCACCTCCCCTATCGCCTGCCACACACGTCGCCGGAACTCGGTTCCGAACATGCGCAAAGGTACATCGAAATACCTGCGGCGACCGGCAAAATATTCATCCAGCTGCCGCGCTGCCAGACGCGTCACCTCGGACGGCATGGCGATATACTCCGCCTCCGAAAGACGCCGTATCATGGCATCCGTCACAGCACGCTTGGGCTTCGACGCCCAGTCGCACAAGCACAACGCCCCCTCGCAACTGCCGAGAAGAAGATCCCCGCACGGAGAATTATATGTCATCGTATGGATGGCTTTTTCGCGGTTCATGGAGATTGAGTTTTTTCAAAGATATGAATTTATCCGCGAAAGAAGCACGTTTTCGATATAAAACAGGTCAATAAAGAGCAGCATAACGCGCATTTTCAGTTTTATTTTTATATTTTTGTATCGGAAGAGTATTGCCCGCTTATGCGCGGCCTAACAAGACGAAAAATTGAAGATTTCGATTCGACATATAAGCACATTGCTCGTAGCCATCGCCGTAGCAGCGTTTTTCTCATACACTTACCATGCAAATTACGGTGCAGGGCACTTTGCCGCCGTCACTCCTGCCGCCATGACAAATATCCAGCCTTCGACACTCGACGTGATATATGAGCGGAACAACCACGGAGAGAGTGATTTCCTGCATCTGCAAGTCGATACCACATACATCGCCCACAGCAAAGGGGCATTCGCCGCCAAGTCTGCATGCAAACGTACCTTAGCCATGCGCCGCTTCGACGGGTCGTACCACCCTGCCGGCATCCGGCCCGAAGATATCTTCGTCACCGACGGCACCGCACTCGCCGTATGGCACGACACGGGCGATACGCGCCGCATCATGGGTTATGATTGCCGTTGCGCCGAGGCGTCGTTCAACGGGCGCACGTGGCAGGCATGGTACACAGACCGTCTGCCCTACCACGTCGAAGGCATCAATACGACCGACGGACTCGAAGGCCTCATACTCGAGGTATGCGACCTCAGCGACGGTTCATACTCGCTCAAGGCAAGGCTCATAGCACAAAAGATAGGATAAACCGCATACAACAGCACACAACTACTTTAACAATAAACACTATGAAGAAAATTCTATCCCTGATTGCAGTTGCGGCGGCATTCGCCTCAGTTGCGACATCGTGCCAGCAGCACAACACGCTCACCGCTGCCGAGGAGGCCGACGGCTGGCAGCTCCTCTTCAACGGCGAGAACCTCGACGGCTGGCGCGACTACAACGGTGACTCGCTCACCAACGGCTGGCGTGTGGTTGACGGCTGCATACAGGCCTCGGGTGAGGGCGGCGACGCCTCGGGTTACATCGTGACCGACAAGAAATACGCCAACTTCGAGTTGGTATGGGACTGGAAACTCACCCACGGCGGCAACAGCGGCATGCTCTACCACGTAATCGAGAATCCCAAGTTCCCCGTGCCTTATGTAACGGGTCCCGAGTATCAGCTCATCGACAACGAGGGCTGGGAGGAGGTTAATGCCCCCGCCAAACTCGAGGAGTGGCAGAAGCTGGGTGTGGATTACGCCATGCACCTGCCCGACTACGACAAGATGCACGTAAACCCCGTCGGTGAGTGGAACACCTCGAAGATAGTCTTCGACAACGGCCATGTGGAGCACTGGCTCAACGGCGAGAAGATCCTCGAGTTCGAGGCTTGGACCGATGACTGGTTCGCCAAGAAAGCCAGCGGCAAGTGGGGCGACGCTACGGAGTACGGTCTGGCTCACGAAGGTGTCATCTGCCTTCAGGACCACGGCGACCCCGCATCGTTCCGCAATATCAAGATCAAGGAGCTGCCCCGCAAGGCCGGCAAGACAGTCGACCTGTTCAACGGCAAGGACCTCAAGGGCTGGGAGCTCTTCGGCAGCATGCGCGTATCGGTGGATGAGGAGGGCAACCTCGTTACCGAGAACGGCGAGGATCTGCGCTACGGCTATCTCGGCACGCGCGAGTATTACGACGACTTCGACCTGACGGTAGAGTTCAAGCAGGTCACCAACGGCAACTCGGGCCTCTTCTTCCACTCGTTCGTCGAGGGCGGATACAAGAACAACATCGTCAACGGATGGCAGTGCGAGGTTGCGCCTAAGGGCTACGATACGGGCGGTATCTATGAGTCTTACGGCCGCGGCTGGCTCGTACAGATCCCCGACGAGAAGGAGTCTATACTCAAGGAGGGCGAGTGGAACACGCTCCGCCTCAGAGTCGAGGGCAACAAGGTTCAGACGTGGCTCAACGGCGAGCCCATGATCGAGATCGAGGATGAGCTTATCGGCAACACCCCGGGACGTATCATGCTCCAGATCCACGACGGCAACAACATCAAGGTGCTGTGGAAGAACTTCAAGCTCACTACGCTCTAAGCTCCATCGCATATCATAAAATATTATCCGGCCTTCGTGTGAAGGCCGGATTTTTTATCGACACAGGTTATGAGTCGGATAATACGTGCGGTCAAAACATTCGCCTGCACGGGGATTACATCCCGTTTTTCGCAAATCGGCACCCGTATTTTCGGCAAAATTATCGTATATTTGCACGATATGGCCGTAACGGGCCCAAACCGATTTTACGTTTACCGACAATGATATTCTCTCGATACCTTCCGTCGCTGCTTGCCGTCGCCGCGCTGTTTACAGTCTCATGTTCGGGCCGCACGGCCGCCGGAGACAACAGACCGGAGGTTACGGTTACTATTCTGCCCCTGAAATATCTCGTCCACGAGATTACGGGCGATGATTTTGCCATCGAGGTACTCGTGCCCTCAGGCGCCAGCCCCGAGACATTCGAGCCTACGCCCAAGCAATACATACGCCTGAACGAGTCACAGATGGTATTCGCCACGGGGCTTATCGACTTCGAGAACGCCCTGCTGGCACGCATGGAACATAAGGAGCGTCTCGTGGACCTGAGCCGCGGCGTGGAGCTAATGGCCGGATCATGCTCCCACGACCGTGCCGCCGAGGTTCGCAGCCGCGCAGCCGCCGCCAAAGGGCTTCCGCACGGCATAGACCCGCATATATGGACTTCGCCGCGCGAACTGAGGATCATGGCCCGCAACGCCTACGAAGCCATCATGACACAATACCCCGACTCGACAAAATATACCGCCACGTATAAGGCGCTCGATGCCCGTCTGCGCAATCTGGACGATACATGCCAAGCCATGTGCGAGGCCTCGCCGACAAAGGCCTTTGTCGTCTACCATCCGGCTCTCACATACTTTGCCCGTGCCTACGGTCTCGAACAGATCGCTGTCGAGACCGACGGCAAGGAACCCTCGGCTCGGGAGTTGGCGCGTCTGATAGACCGTGCTCGCGAGGCCAAAGTGACGGCACTGCTCTACCAGTCGCAATTCCCGCGTTCGGTCGTCGAGGTCGTGGCACGCGACATCGGGGTCGAATGCCGCGAGATCGACCCCATGGCAGAGAATGTCGAGCAGAACATACTCGACATCGCACGAACCATAACTGGCGCACAATAACAAGACACAAAACGACATCACACCATGCATGACAGAACGCTCATATCGCTGCGCGGCGTAGGGGTCTCGTATGACGGGCACGTGGCTCTGGAGGGTGTCGATCTCGACATCTACGACGACGACTTCATAGGCGTCATCGGCCCCAACGGCGGCGGCAAGAGCTCCTTGGCCAAGGCCATACTCGGCGCCGTTGAGCACGGCGGCACCATCACCATAGACAACTCACTGCGTTGCGGCAGCCACTACAAGATAGGATATATGCCACAGGTATCACAGTTCGACCGACGTTTCCCGATCTCGATCGAGGAGGTTGCCTTGTCGGGTCTGCAGAGCGATAAAGGCTTCTTCGGCATATATCGGGCCGAGGATCGGCGGCGTGCCAAAAGTCTGCTCGACGAGGCCGGCATAGGCGACATAGCCTCAAAACCCATAGGAGAAGTATCGGGCGGCCAGATGCAGCGGGCGCTGCTGTGCCGCGCCATAATATCCGATCCGCGGCTGTTGATTCTCGACGAGCCGACCAATTTTGTCGACAGCAGCTTCGGCCGCGAACTTTACGCCATGCTCCAGCGTCTGAACAGCCGCATGGCTATCGTGATGATAACGCACGACATAGGCACCGTGTCGAGTGTCGTCAAGTCCATCGTATGCGTAAACCGCCACGTACACCGCCACGACTCGAATATCATCACTCCCGAGCAGCTGCGCAACTACAACTGCCCCATTCAGATCATATCGCACGGCGACATACCGCATACGGTGCTCGGCCACCACGAGGGCGACGGATGCCCCGACCATACGCACGCCGATGGCAAATGATATTGTCACGATACGGCAATACGGCCGTCAACATTATTACGGGCAACGGTAACGGCGCGTATACGATAAAATGAAACAGCAGGTTTCCCGACGGGAAACCTGCTGTTTGTTATTAGGGTATCGTTCTTCTACCCCACCCTCTACTTGGCCTCGTTGACCTTGCTCAGGTCGCCGAAGAGGCTCTCAAACGACGAGACCATATCGCGGCGCATGGCCACATAATACTTGTGCACGAGCGAGGCATTGTGCGGCTCGGTCGGGTTGTTAGCCTTGACATAGAGCGCATTGCGCAGTGCCACGGCCTTCTCCATCAACTCCACCACAGCATCCTCCTTCGAGGGCTGGAAATATATCGCCATCTCGCAATCGAAGACGAACTCCTCCAAACGATAGTCGATCTCCTTCTTAAGATCTCTCAAATTTGCCATATCGATTCTGTTTTTACCTTATTGTTAAGATGTTATTTTGGACAAATGTAATAAAACGATTCCACTTATGCAAATTATCCCGATGCAGTAGTATGCGGCACACGACAGCCCGCTTCCGCAGACACTACATTCGCCGCCACGCAGACGCATCCTGCACGGATGTTTACTCTACGCTCGTAAGATATATGTTGCGGAACTCGATCGGGCCGCCCTCGCTCTGCAAGGCGATATAACCGTTCTTATAGTCGGACGTAGCCTCGTTCTGAAGCTCGCCGTTGATATATACGGTGATCTTGCCGCCCTTGCATGTGATGTCTGCCTCGTTCCACTCGCCCACAGGCTTCTCGCACTCGCCGCCGACACGATCCTTGACGGGGAACTCGCCCACACACTCCACTTCGGCGATCTTGGCACCGCCCAGCATCACGAAATCACCGGCACGTCCCGCCTGCAACTGACACTCCACGGCCTCGGGCCAAACCTTGTCACCGTTCTGTACACGCTGGAAGATACCGCTGTTGGTACCCTCGCCTATCCACCGCCACTCGACATGAAGCTGATAGTCACCGTACTTCTTGTGCGTGCGCATATAACCGAAAGGCTTGCCGGCAATGCGGATACATCCGTCGGCAACGCCGAACACCTCGCTTGCGGGCGTCTGGCTCTCACTGTCTACGACACATACCCATCCGTTGAGGTCCTTGCCGTTGAATAACGACGTCTTGTTGTTGTCGGCACATGACGAAACAATGGCAGCCAAAGCTACCGCCGCAAGAATGATTTTCGCTTTCATGATCTTCAGATATTCTTTTTTCCGTTAAAAACTTTTGTCGCAAAAATAACGATTAATACACTATCGGAGAAAAATAATGCAAGCTTTTTTCGCTTATTTGGATAATACGGGAGGCGCCCCGGCATCATCCATTCCGAAAACGGCGTTTCCGATTCACCTTTGCCGCCGGCTTTCACTATATTGGCGGAACCAAATATGAAAAACTGCGTTTTTCTATTTGTCCCTGCTCTCGGCTTTTCGTATATTTGTCACGTATAAGCCACGACCGTACGCAGTGATGTGTCGTCGAGGCTCTTTTCGCATGACTTAAATATACCAAGACATCTGTATCAAATGAAGAGATCTCTGCTCACAATTATGCTATTGCTCGGCATGGCCATAACATCCGCGGCAAGCACACCCGGCATTGACAACCAAACACCAAAGAGTGATCCCGTCACCGAAAAGGACTATGCGGGATACCTGTTCGTCTACTTCACGGGCAACCATATCTCACAGGAGGCAATATGCTTTGCCGTAAGCTACGACGGCTTCAACTACCGTGCTCTGAACGGCGGACGCCCCGTGCTCGACTCCAAGAAGATAAGCTCCACGGGCGGCATGCGTGATCCGCATATCCTGCGCGGCGAAGACGGGCGCACGTTCTACATGGTGGCTACCGACATGGTCTCGGATAACGGCTGGGACTCCAACCGCGCAATGGTGTTGATGCGCTCGACCGATCTTGTGAACTGGACGCATTCGGTCGTCAACATGCAGAAACGCTACGAGGGGCAGGAGAAACTCAAGCGCGTATGGGCTCCGCAGACGATCTATGATCCCGAGGCCGGTAAATATATGATTTATTGGTCGATGAAGTACGGCGACGGCCCCGACGTGATATATTATGCCTATGCCAATGACTCGTTCACCGATCTGGAGGGTGAGCCTAAGCCGCTGTTCATACCCGAGAACCGCCTCTCGTGCATCGACGGCGACATCGTGCTGCGCGATGGCGTCTACCATCTCTTCTACAAGACCGAAGGGAACGGCAACGGCATAAAGTCGGCAACCTCTACATCACTCACATCCGGCAAATGGGAGGAGCAGCCCGACTACAAACAGCAGACGACAGATGCCGTCGAGGGTGCCGGTACATTCAAACTCATCGGCGAGAACCGCTACATACTCATGTACGACGTATATATGCGCGGCCGCTACCAGTTCACCGAGAGCGACGACCTGCGTACGTTCCGCGCCATCGACCACGAGGTAAGCATGGATTTCCATCCGCGCCACGGCACCGTCATGCCCGTCACGGCAGCCGAACTGCGTCAGCTGTTCGACCGCTGGGGACGCCCGGAGGGTATGCCCGAACCGCCCAAGAACCCCATCCTCACGGGATTCCATGCAGACCCCGAGATACTCTACTCCAACAAGACAGGACGCTACTACGTCTACTCCACCACAGACGGTATGGACGGCTGGGGCGGATGGTACTATACGGTCTTCTCGTCCGACGATCTGATCAATTGGCGTTATGACGGCGTAGCGCTCGACCTGCGAAGCCAGTCGCCGTGGGCCGACGGCAATGCGTGGGCTCCCGCCATCGAAGAGAAACTCATCGACGGACAATACAAATATTTCCTCTATTTCAGCGGCAATCCGCGTACCGGCGGCGGCAAGCAGATAGGCGTAGCCGTGGCAGACTCACCTGCAGGCCCCTTCACCGACATAGGACACCCTATCGTGACCGATTCGCCCGTAGGATACGGACAGCAGATCGACGTGGATGTATTCACGGATCCCGTCTCGGGCAAATCATATCTATACTGGGGAAACGGATACATGGCAGGGGCCGAACTTAACAAGGATATGCTCTCGATAAAGCCGCGCACGCTCCGCGTGATGACTCCAGAAGGAGGTACTCTGCAGGACTATGCCTACCGCGAGGCCCCGTACGTCTTCTACCGTAACGGGCTCTACTACTTCATGTGGTCGGTAGACGATACGGGCGCCGCAAACTACCACGTGGCATACGGCACGTCACGTTCGCCTCTGGGACCGATCGAAGTGGCTGCGGACCCGATAGTTATCATACAGGATCCCGCACAACAGATATACGGCACGGCCCACAACTCCATCCTTCAGATCCCGGGCAGCGACGAGTGGTACATAATCTACCACCGCATAAACCGTAACTACATATCCAACGGTCCGGGTACGCACCGCGAGGTTTGCATCGACCGCATGGAGTTCAACGACGACGGCACCATAAAACGTGTTGTCCCGTCGAGATAGCCATCTTCGGACAAGCGACCGACAACAAAATCTTTAAACGTAATAATTTATATCTATCCGTATGAAACGTACATTAATGACAATTGCCGCGTTATTCATTACGCTCGCGGCAGCGGCCTTCACGCGTGTGGAGATCAAGGTTCACAGCGAGGCCATGAACAAGGATATACCCGTCATCGTGGCCCTGCCCGACGGATATCAGACCATGAACGCACTGCGTACGGTCTATCTGCTGCACGGCTACGGGGACAACTACACGGCATGGAGCGAGAAGGGCAACGCCTGCCCCATGGCCGACACCTACGGCGTAATTATCGTCATGCCCGACGGCGGCTTCGACAGCTGGTATTACGACAGTCCGGTAGAACCGACATACCGTTACGAGACCTTCGTCGCACGTGAACTCGTCGAATATATCGACTCGCACTACCGCACCAAGGCCGAGCCCTCGGCCCGCGCCATAGCGGGTCTGTCGATGGGAGGCCACGGCGCCCTCTACCTCGCCATACGCCATCAGGACGTTTTCGGCGCTGCGGGCAGCCTCTCGGGAGGTGTCGACATACGCCCCTTCCCCGACAACTGGAACATTGCGAAGCGTCTGGGCACTCTGGCCGAGCATCCCGACAACTGGGAGCGTAACACCGTCATCAACATGATCGACCAGATCAATCCCGACTCGCTGAAGATCATTTTCGACTGCGGTACCGAAGATTTCTTCTATGAGGTGAACTGTGCCCTGCACGACAAGCTCATGGAGGCACACATACCGCACGATTTCTACCAGCGTCCGGGCGTACACAACTGGGACTACTGGAGATACTCGTTGAAGTACCACATGCTCTTCTTCGACAAGTTCTTCCATTCGGACTCCGACGCAAACAACTAATACACATACGATGAAAAAACTATCCATACTGCTGTTACTGGCACTCTGCGTTACGGCCGTCCGTGCACAGGACGACGCGAACGCCGCCAAACGCAACCGTTACGCTCTGGCCGAGCGATTCACGGCCTCCAAACTGGGAAACATGCTCTTCTCGACGATGGTCGACCCGCACTGGTTCAAGTCGGGCGAGAAGTTCTGGTATTCCTACAAGACGAGCGAGGGCACACGCTGGTATGTAGTCGATCCCGACAAGCGGCAGCGCAAACCGCTCTTTGACCACGCCAAGTTGGCGGCTCAGCTTACCGAGATCGTAAAGGATCCCTTCATCGCCGAGCAGCTGCCCATACGCAACCTCGACGTGGATGAGGACGGACGCACCTTCACCTTCGAGATCGTCTCGTCGCAGGATGCAAAACCCGAGAAGCTCTCGCGCGAGGATTCGCTTGCGGGCAAGAAACCCAAGAAGGCCGAGGGCAAGGAGATATTCTACTTCTCGTACGACTACGAAAAGGGTGAGCTTACACACCTCAAGGACAAGGAGAAGGAGACCAAACAGCTGGGCTGGGCATCCGTATCGCCCGACGGCAAGACGGTCATCTATGCCAAGGATATGAATCTCTACCGCATGTCGCGCGAGGATTACGAGAAGCTCAAGAAGGACGAGAAGGACTCGACTGTGGTCGAGACGCAGATCACCACCGACGGGGTCAAGGACTTCGGCTACGGGCAGCCATACAGCCTGCTCAATACCGACACGCTGTGCAACGGCAAACGCCGCGGCGTCTACGGGCTCTGGTCGCCCGACTCGCGTTACTTTGCCACGATCGTCACCGACGAGCGTGCCGTACGCGATCTGTGGGTCATAAACTCTATGGCTCAGCCGCGTCCCACACTCGAAACATATAAATACCAGATGCCGGGCGAGGCCGAGGCTCCGATCTACCATCTCTATCTCTTCGACATGAACGACAACTCGCGCCGCGAGATCACCACGGGCCGCTTCAAGGACCAGACTCTGTCGATAGCCTCGAAACCGCGCGAGCAGAAACAGCGCCACATGTACGACCAGCCGCGCGTATGGCTCGGCGACAACGAGCGTTTCTTCGTGACGCGTTCGAGCCGCGACCTGCACCGCATAGACATCTGTTCATACACCATCGGGCAGGATACGCTGCGTCCGCTTATCGAGGAGCGTATGAACACATATATCGAGGTACGTCCGCTCTCGGCAGTTGCCGACGGCAAGGAGCTCATACAGTGGAGCGAGCGTGACGGATGGGGACATCTCTACCTCTACGATGACCAAGGCAACCTCATACGCCGCCTGACCGAAGGGCCGTGGCACGTACACGAGATTCTCGACGTGGACGAGAAACACCGCACGGTCTACTTCACCGCCATGGGCCGCGAGGAGGGCGAGAACCCCTACTACCAGCACCTCTATTCGGTCAGCCTCGACGGCGGCGATGTGAAACTGCTCAATAAGGGAGACTACTTCCACACGACGGAGGTAGACGATGCCTGCCGTTACTTCGTGGACAACTACTCGCGTGTGGATACCATCCCCGAAACTGCTCTCTACGACTGCCTCGGCAACAAGCTGATGGTACTTGAGACGAGCGACTTCTCGCAGCTTCTGGCCAACGGATACAAGTTCCCCGAGACCTTCACCGTGAAGGCCGCCGACGGAGTGACGGACCTCTATGGCGTGATGTACAAGCCCTTCGACTTCGACTCGACGAAACGCTACCCCATCATCGACTACGTATACCCGGGTCCGCAGGTCGAGGCGACGTCGTACCCCTATACGCGCATGAATCTGCGTACCGACCGTCTGGCACAGGCAGGATTCATCGTCATCACAGTGGGAAACCGCGGCGGCCACCCCGACCGTTCGAAGTGGTACCACAACTACGGTTACGGCAACCTGCGCGACTACGGTCTTGCCGACCAGAAGGCGGCCATCGAGCAGCTCGCTGCACGCTGCGACTATATCGACATCGACCGCGTGGGCATACACGGGCACTCGGGCGGAGGCTTCATGTCGACGGCGGCGATACTGCAATACCCCGACTTCTTCAAGGCGGCGGTATCGTGCGCTGGCAACCACGACAACCGCATCTACAACCGCTGGTGGAGCGAGACGCACCACGGTGTCAAGGAGCAGGTGAGCGAAAAGGGAGACACGACGTTCGTCTACCACATAAGTACCAACCCCGAGATCGCACGCCAGCTCAAGGGGCACCTGCTGCTCGTGCACGGCGACATCGACAACAACGTGCATCCGGGCAATACGCTGCGTGTAGTCGACGCCCTGATCCGCGCCAACAAACGCTTCGACATGCTCATGCTGCCGCAGCAGCGCCACGGCTTCGGCGACATGAACGAATACTTCTACTGGCGCATGGTCGACTACTTTACCGATTACCTTATCGACGGCCGCCAGACCGAGGTGGACATTCCGCAACGGTAACATCCCTGCCATACTTCACGGATCAATACGGGAATTTACGATCCGATCATACTGCATCAAGTACCCGAACCCGATAAGGTTCGGGTACTTCATTTTTGCCGCCATACATAATAAGCAATGATACATCGCTGCAAGGACAAAACCGCCAGCAACGGACTATATCCTTCAAAAAAGCCATTGCCCGAACCATATATTTTATATATATTCTAAAAAATTGATTTTTATCACAATTCATGCCGTGTATTTTGCGTAAATCAGAAATATATATTAAATTTGAAATACAAACCCGATTACAACCAAGACATATTTGCCATATGAAACACTTATCCTCACTACACAGAAGCCGACCGCGAATTCGAAGCTAAATATTTACTCGCATATTTAATGGATCTAGGTCAAATTGAAACAGTGATTATATACAACGATAAAGATTACAACGATACATTCTGGAAAAAATACTACAACTATTTCTCAGACCCATCTGATACAAATTTTTCTTTAATTGAAGAAGCATTACTGTATATATATTGGAATTTACCAGAAAAACAAAAGAAAATCACCGCTTTAGGCCGCAGTATTCCTAATTTCAAGTCCCTGACAGCATCAGAACAATGAAACGCGTAATATTACTCCTGACAGCAGCATTGACGGCCGCATTCGCCGTCCGCCCCTGCACGGCACAAACGCCGCCCCCGGAATACATCACAGTGGAAGACTCCCTCTTGTATAAGAACAGCCGTAAGGCTATCGAAGCCGCCATACAGGATACCATAGCCGCAGAACTGGCCGCAGCCGCGGCGGGACAGCCCGTAAACTTCTATTCGGGCAGGAACATCGTTTACGGAATGAACGTAACATACAGAATGATAATACTTGAGAAACTAAAGGTCATTGGATATTACATATTGTCCAACACATTGAACACGAAAGAAAGAAGCGGGATGTACGCAAACGGCAGACCGATGATATCATTATTCGAACGGTATCCGGAGTTTACCGTAACTGAAAGGAATAAAAGGCAACTCGACAAAGCGCTGTTCAAATCCTTCAGCAAGGAACAGATATGCAATATGTGCTACAAGCAGTGGAGCATCGGTAAAGGGCATTTTACTGTGACCTTATATACCATTCCTGACGGCAGGATCGATGAAATGCATATATCCATTCCACAAGATACTGAATGTATATATACATTCATTCCGCCGGACCAATATTTCGAATTCGAGAAAAACGTAAAACGCCATGTACGGTTCTATCGCAACAGGAAAGAGGTCGCCGCAGTTATGGCGTGGACTTCAACGTCTATGAGATGCATCCCCTTTAGGCCGGAACAAGCTACCGGTCGGTTAAAACGAATTGCAAGAAAATACATGAAACAGCATTCTGCCGAAAATGATTAATCCCCCTGCGGGCCGCAGCACTCCTAATTTCAACACCCTAACTGCATCAGAACAATGAAACGCGTAATATTTCTCCTGACAGCAGCATTGACGGCAGCATTCGCCGTCCGCCCCTGCACGGCGCAAACGCCGCCCCCGGGCGAGGAATACGTCATACTGGATGACAAATACTTGAATAAAAACAACCGTAAGGCTATCGAAGCCGCCATACAGGATACCATAGCCGCACAACTGGCTGCAGCCGCGGCGGGACAACCCGTGAACTTCTATTCGGGCAGGGACACCGTTTACGGCATGAACGTAACCTATAAAATTACCAGAAACGAAATAATATCTGAAAAGCTAAGGGGCACTGGTCCTTACATATTGTCCAGCACTCTGAACACAAAAGGAAGTAGCGGAATGTACGCAAACGGCAGACCGATGGTATCATCATTCGAAAGGTATCCGGAGTTTACAGTAACTAAAAGGAATGAAAGACAACTCGACAAAGCGCTGTTCAAATCCTTCAGCAAGGAACAGATATGCAATATGTGCTACACGATGTGGAATACAGGTAGAGGGAGTTTTAACGCGATCTTATGTGCCAGTCCCGACGGCAGGATAGATGAGGTGAGCATATTCTTTACCGATGCCCCTAAATGTATATATACATTCATTCCGCCGGACCAATATTTCGAGTTCGAGAAAAACGTAAAACGGTATGTACGGTTCTATCGCAACAAAAAAGAGGTCGCCGACATTATGGCGTGGACTTCAATGTCTATGAAATGTATCCCCTTTAGGCCAGAACGAGCTACCGGTCGGTTAAAACGAATTGCAAAAGAATACATGAAAACTACCGATGCCGCATCTGACGGCAGCAAAAAATAACATCCCGACACCACTCCAAACACGGTCGCAGCGGATGCTACGTTGCGGCCGTTATCATATCCTGCCGCCGCAGAAACGCTGAAAAACACATACCGTATATCGGCTGCCGGCGGCACAAAAAGGGACGACGGTTTGTTTTTGTGCCTGCCATTACGTATCTTTGGGGAGATTAAAACCACTGCAAACACTTAAATTTTCCCGACAGCGCATGAAGATCACATCATTTATCGCGGCCGTTGCGGTTACACTATTTGCCGCCATCCCCAGCCATGCACAAACGCCCCCCACGGACAAAGGTTACGTCATCGTGACCGACTACCTATCGACGGACGGCATTACGGACGTCAGTGCCGCCATACAGAAGGTCATAGACGACAACCCCAACCGCACGATATATTTTCCCGGGCAATGTCTATATCGCGGCGTCCTTGCTGGAAACCGACTGGATGGGACCAG
>OODG01000985.1_pt1 | contig 20168 bp, 20 predicted proteins | sample 1671621 | NCBI WGS metagenome assembly OODG01 (sample SAMN06348175, study PRJEB24527) | human gut metagenome | biome: human gut; feature: ankylosing spondylitis patient; material: feces | host: Homo sapiens | place: China | collected 2015-10 | reverse complement strand
GCGAGGAATCCAGCCCTAATTTTTAGGCTCAAAAAGTTTTAGCGGACAGCAATATTTTGCTTTACCTTACAATCAACAGGATTATGAGTTTGTCGGCGTGGAGTTGCAACACATGAATGCAATGGAGAATCTGACTTACGACCGTCTCCATTCCAATGGTTCAAAAGCCTTGTATCCTACCTTTGTCAATGTAGGAAATAAGAAGACGCTTGAAGGAACCGTTGACTTATTTCTTTTGAAGTTTAAGGCAAAACGTCAAGTGAAATTCGGGTTGAAGATCATTGACGGCTTGTTAGTAGATAAGAGATTGAATACTCGTAGATCGGGTGTTCAGTAATTGGGTAAGTTAGTAGAGTTGTTCAAAAAGCTGCTTTTTTCTTTCTTTATGGAAGATAAGAGCAGCTTAAACGGAAAATATGACTCTATTAAGTCCATAAAGCCCGGTATCTTTGTCTTAAACAAAATTATAGTATTATGAAGAAATTACTTTTAACCCTTGCCCTATGCATGGGCTATTTGTGTACTACAGTTGCGCAGACATTTGTTAAAACAGAAGTGAAGCAGTCGATGCGGCGGGTGGCCGACTGGCAGATTGCTCATTACAACAAGGCTATTTACGGTGATCTCAATTGGGTAAATGCCACTTTCTATCTGGGACTTGTCCACTGGGCTGCAATAGCCGAACAAGCGGATAAAGATGATTCATACTACAAATGGCTGTTGCGGCTGGGGAACCGCAATTACTGGCAGGTAAATCAACGGATGTATCATGCTGACGATATCTGTGTCTCGCAGATGTATTTGTATATGTATGAAAAGTACAAAAGAAAAAGTATGCTTGTCCCGACACAGGCACGTGCCGAATGGGTGATTGCCAATCCTCCTTCCGGTTCGTTCGAGTTGGACTATGGCGATGCAACCACCTTGGAACACTGGACTTGGTGTGACGCACTGTTCATGGCACCTCCTGTTTACATGAAACTCTACAATATCACGGGTGACAAGAAGTTCATCCGTTTCATGGATAAGGAATATAAAGCTACTTACAATTATCTGTTTGATAAAGAAGACAATCTTTTCTATCGTGACCACCGTTATTTTACGATGAAGGAGGCGAATGGCGCGAAAGTGTTCTGGGGGCGTGGCAATGGCTGGGTACTCGGAGGGCTCGTTGAGCTTTTACGTGAACTTCCTGCCAAGAGCAAATACCGTCCGTTCTATCAGGACTTGTTCCAAAAGCTATGCCGCCGGATTGCTCCTTTGCAGAATAAGGACGGCTTCTGGCATGCGAGTCTGCTTGACCCGGCTTCTTATCCGTCGCCCGAAACGAGTTGCAGCGGTTTCTTCGTGTATGCGCTGGCTTATGGGATAAACGAAGGACTTTTGCCAAAAGAAGAATTCATGCCTGTGGTGGAGAAAGGCTGGCAAGCATTAGTGTCGGCTGTGGGAGAAGACGGTAAACTGGGATATGTGCAACCTATCGGCGCTGATCCGAAAAAGGTGACTCCCGATATGACAGAAGTCTACGGTCCGGGAGCTTTCCTGATGGCAGGGACGGAAGTTTACCGTATGGCACAGGACACTCCGAGGCAGCATGCGAATATTTCCCAAAGCCGTATCCGTGAGATTGCTGCAATGTTGCCCGATAAACCGGAAGGAATAGGCGTTTCTTATAAAGACCGCACCTTCTGGAACAAAGTAAAAGAGAGTAGCAAGGCAGAAAAACTGCTGACAGAAGAAGCACCTGCATTGCTGAAAAAGGGAATGCCTCTTTTTGTTGACTCCTTGTATCTGCATCTGAACAAAACCAATGTCCGTCTGCCGGGCGAAAATATGATAAATGCCCGTTACCATTATCTGTTTCGGTTGACATTGGCTGAATGTATGGAGAATAAAAGACGTTACATTCCTGCTATTGAAAAGGCTCTGGTTGCTCTCTGCAACCAGAACTCCTGGTCGATTCCGGCTCACGACCGCAATCTGAATAATTATCATGGAACAGATTATTATGTCGATTTGGTAGTTGCCACTGCCGGAAACGGAATTGCGCAGTGTGTTGCTATGCTCGACGACCGTTTGTCACCGGAAGTAAAGGCCCGAGTGCAGTGTGCTTTCCGCGAGAAAGTATTTCGTCCTGTATACCGTTGCCTGGAAGAGACAAAGCCTTTCTGGTGGTTTACGGTTACAAATAACTGGAACTCGGTTTGTTTGGCAGGTGTCACGGGTGCTGCCCTCACTTTGCTGGCGGATAAGGAGGAACGCGCTTATTTTGTTGCCGCAGCCGAGAAATATAATGTATACGGTATGAAAGGATATGCCGATGACGGTTATTGCAGCGAAGGGGTCGGCTACTATAATTATGGTTTCCGTGCATATATCTTGCTGCGTGAGGAAGTATGCCGTGCCACGCAAGGCAAGATAGATTTCTTCCGTGAACCTAAATTTGTGCATATTGCTCAATATGGCAGGAAGATACAGATGAATGAAGGTGTATGTCCTGCTTATTCCGACTGCCGTATCGGTTTATCGCCTGATAAGTTCATCCTCGATTACTGTGACCGTGCGCTTGGTATCACCTCTGCGGAAGAAAAATATATTCTCCCTTCCGGCAATAATTTCTCTCTTTATCTCATAGAGTTGTTCCCTCATCAGGTATGGAAAATGGAAATGACAGACGGCATTCGTCAGGCATTGCAGGAAGGTTCCGATTCTTTGCGGGCGTATTATGAAAAGGCAGGAATCTTGGTTGCACGTCCTGCTAAGGGCAGCTCGTGTACGTTGGCTGTCTCGGCCAAAGGGGGTAATAATGCCGAAAATCATAACCATAATGACATCGGCTCTTATGCCGTCGCTCTAGGAAAGTGCACTATGGTCGGCGATCAAGGCGGTCCTTTCTCTTATCCGGGTGATTATTTTAGTGCGGAAGCTCCCGAGAAGTATAAGATCAAAGGTTCTTTCGGTCATCCAGTTCCGGTAGTAGACGGAAAAACACAGTCCTCCGGTGCCAAAGCGAGCGCCATTGTACTCAAGAAAGAATTTACGGACGTAAAAGATTTGCTTAGTATTGACTATACTTCGGCTTATTCCACCCCCAGTCTGGATAAGTTGGTTCGCACTTTCGTCTATGACCGTCAAGGGAAAGGTAGCTTTACTGTGGGTGACGAATTTACGGCCAATGCACCTATCCGGTTCGAAACAGCCATAACAACACAAGCCAACTGGAAAATTATTGATGATACACATCTCTTGCTTACTACCGGCACAGAACAGATGACCGTTACGATTGAAGCGTCCGGCAAAGTCGCGTTTACTTCTGAAACGATTGAGGTGAACTCTCCGGCCTATACACGTATCGGTATTTCACTGAAGGAGCAGTCGAAGGACGGATATATCCGGTTGACGATGCGTACAAAACAATTGTGATAATGAAGATACTATGAAAAACACCGCTATATCTTATGATTAAACAAGGAGGAAGCGTATGAATACTAATTTTGTATATGGAATTGAGAACTAGTTGTTTGGATAATGAAGAGTTCTTCAAATATCAGAAATCAATTAATATATTGATGCATACTATTCTATCTCCTGTTACTCTTTGCCACAAATTGATAACTGAAGAATGGAAGCAGTTATTTACCCTTATGGATATCCTTTATGGAAATGCTTTAAAAATATGGTTGGCTAAACATGATTGTCTATCTGAAGAGGAAATTGCTCTTTGTTATTTCTGTTATATAGGAGTAAAACATAAAAACCAATCTATTTTCTTTGGTATTTCATTACAAAGCCTGAGTAAACGTAAGCAGCGTTTGAGAGCTAAACTAAAGATTCCACGCGGTATGTCTTTTAAAGACGTTGTTAATGCGATATAAAGATCATATTTTGAGAGCAATGAACACAGACGTGGAACATTTGAATCTAGAAGAAAATATGCTTATGAATAGAACACGATGTTTAATTTTAATTTCTCTGTTAGTTGGGATGTTCGCCCAAGCCCAGACTTCTTCTATAAAAGGTATAGTGACGGATGTCAAAACAATCCCTGTTGAGTATGCGAATGTCATCTTGTATGATGCGGCCGACAGTACTAAAATCGTAAAAGCTGCTACAACTGACGTGAAAGGTCGGTTCGAATTATCTAAGATTCCTCATGGTAGTTACAGGCTGTACGCTTCCTGCGTGGGCTATGTGGGTACACATATACGTATTCATAATTTTCAGGAGCATATAAAGGACCTGCCAATAGTATTGGAGGAGCAGACGGTAGCTCTTGATGAAACCACAGTTACTGCACAACGCGTTGTGATGGAGTTTGACCGTCAGATTATTTATCCCGGTAAACAAGAGAAGGAGACGGCGATAGATGGGGTAGATCTTGTAGACAAACTGCAATTACATGGAATAGTGGTAGGTAAAGTTGAGGGTACGATCAGTGGTGTGCTTGGTGGTACTGTCAAATTGCGCGTTAATGGTGGACCGGCTGATTTGAATGATTTGAAGCAGATAGACCCTAAAATGGTGAGGCGGGTGGAATATCACGACATGCCTTCTATGCGTTACGGAAAGGTGGAAGCTGTCATCGACTTGTATGTGAAACGTCAGGGATTTGGCGGTTCGGGCAGAGTTGATGCTTCGCATTCAGCAATGTCCCCGAATGGGAATGGGCTTGCCAATCTGAAATTGTATCATTCGAAATCCGAGTTCTCTTTTTTGCGGTGGCTTTAGCGTTTGGTAAGCGGGCAGATGTATTTAGTGATGAGAAGATATATTATAACAGTTGGGAAGTTACGTCCGGAATAATGTACGTATGGAAAAACTGGAATTTTTCAGGTCTTATGAAATGGCGTTTGGGTAATTCGTATGCTTTTTGGGAGAAGAGTATGAATCCTTATGTTGTAAGTGATATGCGCCATTATCTACCTGATACAGAGAAGCAACTTACACTTAGAGTTGCATGGAAGTTTAAGTTCGGTCATCAGCGTAAAAGTGCTAGTCAACGTATTGAAAATAGTGGAGGAGAGAGTGCGGTATTTTAATAATGGAGGTCCATTCATCGGATTCAGAGTTTCGCCGGCTTGGGGAAGATGCTGAGAATATCGTATTTATATGTAACGAAAAAATAATAAAAGCGTGGATTTAAATGATTTAGGCCGTTTAATAATGGTAGTTATTGAGAATAGTTATAATCTTAAATTATTAAAATGATCAAAAATGAAGAATATAAAGAAAATTAATCTTGCTGAGGTTAGTGATAAACAAGCTCTTAGCATGGACCAGTTTTCTAAAATCATTGGAGGTAGTGTAGATGATACTTGTTCTTCGGGGGGGGGGATGTGCCGGAGGAGTTTTGGAAGTAAATACAAAGCTTTGTGCTAAAAACGGTGTTTGTACAAGTGGTGTCATTACATGGAGAAATTATGGATTCCTTTAACTCCCCAAACACCCTATGTATGTAGAATGTCTGGAGACGTTAGCGGAGTTTCTTAGTCCCTCTTACCTCCCTTTGTATGAAAAGGCACTGAAAAGGATGCAATGTTATGGATATATCCTTGAACGTTTTATCTCTCCTGAAGGTTATTTCCCGTATATCATATTATCGTCTGACGGAACATAGGAATGCAAATGTCGCCCGCAATTATGGAATCCTCTATACACGGGAGGAAGTAATTAACCATTATCGTAAAGCGGTAACACACTATGAATATTTACTTCCATTTTATGATTATCTGTTGATATTGAAACCTCAAAACTATGTTCAATCTGGATGCTAAAGATGAAATATGTTTGGAAGGTACTTATGATACGAATTGAATGAGTTTTCAGACTTATACTATCTCCACTCGTTCCAGCTCCCATCAGAAGAACCTGAAAAAATCAAATCATTTCTCATACATCAGGAATGTTATTCTCATCATCTAATCGTCAACACTTAATAAACTGTTGCAAAACTATTGTTCATCTCCGCTATAACTAACTGACAATCAAAGATAATCCTAATGCAATCAATTGATTTTCAATAAGAAATATTAATCGTTCCACTCTAGTGAACAGGCTTGTGTACTGGAGTGAATGGTTATGTCTACTCGAGTGCATAGGCCTGTTCACTAGAGTGGAACGATAGAAATGAAGGCAGAAAAATGCAGCGATGCCGGTTGCGAAAGATATGTAGTCTATCGACTCAACATACAAACTACGGTTATATTGCCTCCCATATATTAGTCTCTTGAAACAAAGACAAGCATAATGTGCAGTATGAGAAATGCTAATATATAGTATGAGAAATGCATTGTTTTAAGCGTTTTTTCTTGATAAAGCTATGAGAAATGCATGTAAATATTTTAATTCTCATAATTTATATATCTAATTATCAGGCAAGTACTCCTTTTTATGAGAATATGAGAAATGATTTTGTTTTTTCTTTTCAGGTTCACGCTTAGGCAAATTTGGTAATGGCCTTTTTTGAAGGTTACTTTTTTCTTGTCCATTTTTTTATTGGAAAATTAGTGTAAGTGTTTAGTTACTAGTGATAAAAAAGTTGAAAAATGTCTATCGTAATTTTTGGATGTTAGTTGGTATCTTCGTAACTTTGGAACACAAGTTAGATGAAATATTATGAAATACAAAATGACATGCTGATTTTATTTTGGACGAAAATACGCCGTATAAAATTCTCTATTTACGATCAACTGAGAATGGATGAACTGTCGCAAATTTTACCTGGCAATATACATATCACATATGATCGGGATAAAATGTCGGTTGCCGATGTTGTGATGTTGAGCCTTCTTTTTTTATATCGTGAATTAGAAGACGATCTTGAAAAGCCTGAACACCAGATTTGGGTGGTGTGAGGCTATGAAAGTGAAGTCAATTATCCTTGGATGTTTTCTGACGAATTGAAAGATATATTTGACCTTTGGATGACTTATCATTTGGATTCGGATATTGTGTTACCTTACAGACTGACTAAAAGAATGAAAAGAAGGCTTTCTTTTTGTAGATATTTGTAAAGAATGTAAGTATAAATAGTTCTTTCAGTCAGCCCGTTCATTTCTTAATCTTAAAATAGAAAAACATGAGAATACTTCAAAAAGAAAGAGCAGTACGAAACTGGCCAAAACTTTATCGAAAAGGCGAAGATATATTACTTCATAAACAATCTGCTAAAAAATATAGAGATGATCAGTTGAATTTCTTAGAAAATTATAGTCGTCGATATCTGGTTTCTGACGAATTCTATGATTGTGCCAAAGCGTCTATAAATAACAGATATATCTATGATCTCTATTTCCCTATGGTAAACAAGCAAATATTGAGAAAAGATATACCTGAGGGTTATTTTGATGAAGATTTGCGTGTTACTAATAGCTTATCAAGGTTATATATCACTGCATTATGGTACTTGTACATATATAATTATACTGAGGATATTTATAATAACTTTGATTTGGTTTATAATCATATTATCAATGATTTTGAAGGAGATGAGAGAGCTTATCTGATGAGTGCTATGATTGGGCTTTTTGCTTCCAAGAATAGTACATCATATAGTGAACAGTTGTTAAATGCAATAGAGAAAGCTTCTCAATATACACAAAATGAGGTTTGTTTGAGGTATATCGAGAAAGCGAAAATGTTTTATACTTTATTGGATCGGCAAATTCTTGAAAATATTCTGGAGAACACTTATTTGAGATAGAATATAATACTGAAAGTAAATTATCACTGAAAGATGTTCTGCAAAAGTATGAAGGTAAAGCGGTATATATAGATTTTTGGGCAAGTTGGTGTATGCCTTGTTTGAAAGAGATTCCTAAAATGAAAGAAGTATATAAGAAATACAATGAGAAAGGATTGACTATTATTGGTATATCATTGGATAGAGTCAAGGATAGTTGGTCTGAGGCCATAAGAAAAAATAATTTGAATGTTTGGCCACAAATTTTAAGTTCTGAGACGAATGAGAAAGATGAAAAGGAGAATAACCTGTCGTACCTATACAATTGTGATGCTATTCCATTTTATGTCTTGATTGATAAAGAAGGAAAAGTCGTTGCTAAGTGGGAACATATAGGGGATGTGCAGTTGAAAGAGTTAGATATGCTTATTAAATAGTTATAAAGAGACAATATATGAAAACAACTTTATGGACAATAATGTTATTGTGTGCGATTAATAATATATCAGCACAGGTTAAAAGCCAAGTAAAAGAAAGCTTTGAGTTGACAAGTATTGCATTTCGATTGGCTGGTGCGGAAGAGTATATAAATAATACTATCCCCGGTTATACAGCCGATATTGATAATTACTTCTCAAAATATAGAGAACATAAGCTCATCTCTTACATCAAAAAGATAAGAGAGGAGCAAGGAATAGCTTATGATGCTGTACCTGCGGCAACTGGATGTATTGAGATAAAGAGAGGGAAAGTGATTATTGATCCACAATGTGACGCATCAAAGATAAGTATGATTGACAGTAGGTGGACAGAGGAAAGTTTCAGAACATTTGTCCGTTTATTGAATGATTTTTATAGACAAACAAAATTTAAGGATTTCTATACACTGCATCGTGGCTTATATGATATAGCTGAAACTAGATTGAATACTATTCTTGTCGATCTGAATGCAGAGTGGTTTAAATCTATGTTTGGCGAAGGACCTGAAAATACAATAGTGGTTGCATCTCTTTGTAATGGACCTGGTAATTATGCTTTTAATGGAATAACAAAGGGAGAAAAACGTGGAATTGTTATTGGATGTAGTACCGATAAAGAAGGAAACCCGGCGTATAGTAGATTCCTTATAACTGTCATTGTACATGAGTTGTTACACCACTATACTAATCCTTGCCTTGCTCAATATTGGTCTCAGATTGATTCTGCTTCGCAAATAATTTATCCTCACGTGAAAGAAAAGATGGCCAAACTGGCTTATGGAAGTACCAATTCAACGATGATAGAATGGTTTAACAACCTATTGACTATCATGTATTTTAAAGATAACCCTAATAGGGGATTCACTGCTACACATTTAACTGCATGGAGGCAACATGAAGGTTTTATCTGGATGGAAAGAAGCATGACGTTTATGGAACATTTTCGTAATCATCGTAATTTGTATTCTACCATTAAGGATTTTATGCCTGAGATAGTAAGTTTTGTCAACTATACGGCATCTGATTTTGATAATGTATTGAAAGAGTACGATAATAAAGAACCCTATATTACAGATATATTTCCTATTTCAAATAGCACATTACCTTTAGGTATTGATACTATACAAATACGTTTCTCTAAACCTATGTTTGGTGCTTATGGTATAAGGCCGTTGGATGATAAAAGAATATCGCCACCTTATACAGACTATCAGCCGTTTTGGAAAGATAAATATACTTTTTGTATTATATTAGATAGAAGTAAGCTGGAGAAAGGAAAGACCTATGGGTTTAAATTAAATCGCGCCTTCTTTCAATCAGAGAAAACATATCCAATGAAAGAAGATTTTCCTTACACTTTTAAAATGCCGGATGAATGAACAGTTTATCGATTTATTGATTGGATTTGTATATTTTTGAGTTACATTTGCTGTCTATTGAATAAAAATGTCTTATTTAATATAGAATACCAATGAAAAGCAAGTTATTACTAACGTGTGCAGCTCTATTATTCTGTACTTGTTTTCTGCATGGACAGAGTCAAGCTTCTAAAGTCGTAAACTCCGGTGAGAACAGTCATAGCGGGTGGGTTCAACATCCGTGGCAAGGGAAGAAGGTAGGATATATAGGAGATTCTATTACAGATCCTAACTGCTATGGTAATAAGATTAAAAAGTACTGGGACTTTCTACAAGAATGGTTGGGGATTACTCCTTATGTATATGGAATAAGCGGGCGACAATGGAACGATGTGCCCCGGCAGGCGGAGCAATTGATGAAAGAACATGGAGAGGAAGTGGATGCAATCATTGTCCTGATGGGTACGAATGATTTTAATGCCGGTATACCTATTGGCGAATGGTTTACGGAAACGGAAGAACAAGTGTTGGCGGCCCGTGGCGAAATGAAGAAAATGGAGACCCGCAAGAAACGAACCCCTATAATGAACAGTAATACCTATAAAGGACGTATCAATATAGGGATAACGCGGATGAAACAGCTGTTTCCTGATAAACAAATCATTCTGCTGACTCCGTTGCATCGTGCGTTTGCCAATTTCGGAGAAACGAACGTGCAGCCGGATGAGAACTACCAGAATAGTTGCGGTGAATATGTGGACGCTTATGTACAGGCAGTCAAAGAAGCCGGTAATCTCTGGGGGCTTCCTGTGATAGACTTTAACTCGGTGACAGGGATGAATCCGATAATTGAGGAACAACTTATCTATTTTTATGATTCGGGTTTCGATCGTCTGCACCCTAACACGAAAGGGCAGGAGCGTATGGCACGTACATTAATGTACCAATTACTTGCGTTACCGATTTAGGCAACGCGCTTATTGTCCCGGTTTGAGGAATAGCCGGAGGACAAACCATGCATGATGTGCCACTGTACTTATCAGCCCGTAATGTTTTGCCATGATGCGGAATCTTTCTTTGAGAGAAGCCTTCCGGTTTTGGGTGGTCGTACCTTCGTCAAGATAGTCGATGATTGTCAGGTGCGTATTGTGCAATGTGCGGGCTTTCTTCATGATGCGGACGCACCAGTCGAAGTCGGCGGAATAACGGAACTTCAAGTCGTATGGCTCCACCAGCGTATGGCGGGCGAAGAATGCCTGGTGGCAGACCAGCATTCCCTGTTTGAAGCTTTTCCAGGTTAATACTTCCGGGGCAGATAGACGGCGCATACGTTGGAAATGCCTCTTCTCGTCTACGATAGCCGTTTCTCCGTAAAGTACGTCGGGAAGTTCGTTACCATTGATAGTGTGCACCATTTGTTGCAGCGTGTCGTCTTCGTGAAAGCAGTCGCCTGCGTTCAGAAAGCAGAGATAGTCGCCGCTGGCGAGGGCAATTCCTTTGTTCATGGCGTCATACAGTCCCTTGTCCGGTTCGCTGACAACAGTATGTATCCGTGGGCGGTATCTGTCGATGATAGATAAAGTGCCATCTTTGGAGGCTCCGTCCACGATGATATATTCTACGTGATGATAGGTCTGCGCAATCACACTTTGAATGGTATCTTCGAGTACCTTTTCCGCATTATAGGTCACCGTGATGACCGAAAACTTGGGAGTAGGATGAACGCTATGCATATTTCCCCGTTACTTTATTGTAGAGATCCGTATATTTCTTGGCAATAATGCTTTCGGAATAGTTGCCTAATACCTTGCGGCAGGCTTGTGCGGAAAGCTCGTCATATTCCGGGTCCGTCAGTATCCAGTGTATACCGTTGGCAAAGTCCTCCGAAGATTTGTATCGGGCCACATATCCGTTGTGCAGGTGGTCAATCATTTCGGGGATGCCGCCGACATTGAATCCTACGCAAGGAACGCCGCACGCCATTGCTTCCATAATCATGTTGGGAAGATTTTCTTCCAGCGAAGGAATGACAAACAAGTCTACGGCATTATATATATTGACCACTTCGTGCTCATTCTTGATGTAAGGCAATGGGTAGACATGGAAAGGAATCTGTTCCTGCAACTGTTGGGACTGGTTGCCGAATACGACGACTCCCAGCGACTCTTTCCATTCCGGATGTTTCTCAGCCAGCAGTTTGCAGGCTTCGATTAAATATTCGGCCCCTTTCCGCTTATCGGTGATCTTTACCGAGCCGAACAGAATCAGCTTCTTGTTTTGCGGCAACATACATTTGGCCCGTGCCTCTTCCTTGTTCTGTGGCTTGAACAGGTTGGTATTGATCGCGTTCGGGATGTTGATAACGCTTTTCCCCTCGAACAGCCTGCTGACCTGGGCCTGTTCCTTCAACCAACGGCTGCAAGTGACGAAATGAACGGGGGCGTTGCTATACAATTTCTGTTTCTTACGGAAAGTGCGGTAAGATAAATCTTTCTTGCTACCGCCTTTGTAGATGTACGGGCAGTTGTGGCACTCCTGTTGATAGTTCGTACATTCGCGTGCATAATGGCAGATACCGGTGCAGGGCCACATATCATGCATTGTCCAGACGACCGGTTTGCCGGAAGTAAGTATCTTCCGGATGTCTTTCAATGAAAGCATTCCCTGATTGATCCAGTGCAGGTGAATGACGTCTGCCTGCCGAAATTCCGGAAGAGAGGTAATGTCCGTTCCCGTGTTGGCAATGTCTACATCGAACAGATGATACCGTTGGAAACGGTTGGCGCTCCAGATAACGATGCGTTCCCACATGAACTTCCATACTTGCAGCCAGCTGCGCTTCAAACCCACAACGCTGATCTGGTCCGTTTGCTTGTCGCGCACCAGCATTTTGGCTTTAATACCATTATTCTTGAGTGATTCCATTAACCGGCCGGCTGCAATGGCGGCTCCTCCGATTCGTTCAGACGTATTTATAATCAGGACTCTCATGTGCATAAAAGTTTATGCAAATGTACGGTTTTTAGAGGAAAAGTTTGATATTTCCTGCAAGCTTTCTGCTATTTCACGTGAAAAGATTTCGAGATTGAAACGTTCTTCCGCCAGTTTGCGGGCGTTGTTGCCCATGCGTCGTGCCTCTTCGGGGTGGTCGGCGATGTAGCGGATAGCGTCTGTCCAACCCTGCACATCGCCGTATTCTACGGTAATGCCGATTCCTTCCTTGTCGATGTCAATTTCGAAATTGGGGTTACGCGAACAAATGACGGGAATGCCGAGAGCAAATGCTTCTACGAGTGTGGTGAGCCCTACGGTATAGGGAAAATCCAGACAACAGATGACAATACAGCTTTTCCGCGCCACCAGTTTGGCAAGCTCGTAGGGGATTACTCCGTCGGTGTAATGTACATGGATAGAGTCGGGCAGGGTGAAACCGTCAATGATGTTTTTATAATTGATGTTACCGCATGAGACGGCGATATATAAGTCGAGTTTCTCTTTAGTGGCGGCAAATGCCTGGAAGAGAGTGCTTACGTCCCGGTTTTCTTTGCCGGTAGAGATAAAGCCTTCCGGTTTGCGGTCGGGCATTTCCGCCAACAGGTGGTCATAGAAAGGGAGGTCTGGTCCCCAGTGTACCAGTTTTAGTTTATGGGCAGGCGCTTTCCGGGTTTTCAACGAATCTTGAATGAGCTTCCGGCTGAACAGGAACATCTTGTCTATGCCTTTATAGAAAAGGCGGGATATTTGTTCGCGTGCGAAACCGGAACTGTTGACTACTGCCGTGTGGTGCCAGATAACGATCGGCTTGCGGTATAGCCCCAGTGCACGGAGGAAAATCACCGGTTCGATACCACGGAAAGAGGTGGCGTAGAGCACCTGATATTTCTCCTTGCAGAACAGAATTTCTTTCGTTGCGTAGAGCATGAGCCTCAGGCGGCTTGAGAAGTACCGGCACTTGTGCATGACGGAACGTATCCCGTGTTTTTCCAGCAATGGAAGTCCGTACAAGATATGTCCGGGGAATTTATACTCTTTCCATTCCTCGTAACTTTCCCGCGTGAGGCGGGTATGGTAGAAATAAATTGTAAGTGGTTTTAGTGATGTTTGTTTCTCTTCAGCCATTTGTTTATTCGGTTTTTAACAGCTTTCGTAATGATAGAAAAATTACCGTATTTCAGGTTGAGGAACAGTTCCTCGAACGAGCGTCCTATCTTTATCCACGGGTGGTCCCAGCACATGATGCGGTAGACGCTTTTTTTGTACGTTACATTTTCAATGACGTAGCGGGGATGTTTCAGAGGAAACTCCGCTTCGTAACGCTTCATGGTGAAAATGCGGCGGTAACCTTTGGGCAGCGTATGGACGGAACCGGCAAAGTGGGTGGAATCCGCCGTTGCTCCCAAGTTGTTAATCATGTTGCGTGTGGGCACAATGCTCAGTCCGGAGTTGAACAGTATGGAGGCATGGAAAATGGTTTCGTAAAAAGCCTTCTGGTGTTCGCGATGACGCCGGCACATATAGATGAAGTCGCTCCGGAACTTGCGTTCTTTGATGAGTTGTTCGAGTTGCTGCATATTGAAGGAGTCGTCCAGAAAAGTATAGAACTCGTCCCATTGGTCTACGACACGTTTCCAGCTTGCCCACCCCCAGATAGAGAAGGTGGTGGCGAAGAAATAGTCGTAAGGGATGTCTTTGCTGATTTCTTCGGGGTTGAATCCGGCAATCATGCTGATGCGAGTGTCATGTTCGTACTTGTCCAGCATTTCCTTGCAGAAACGGAAGAAAGAGACTGACGGCACATCATCATCTTCCAGTACAATGCATTTGTCGACTTTTGAGAAAGCCCATTTCTGCGATATATATTCCGAGGGGTCGCAACCGAAGTTCTTTTCCTGATAGAACCGTTCTACTTCGCACTCCCAGTCTATCTGCGACACGATTTCGCGGCAGGCTTTTATCCCGGGCAGGTCGTGTTCGTTTCGTGCTCCGTCCTGATAGAGAAACAGCCGTGACGGGCGTGCTTTCTTTACCTGCTCGAACACTTGCGATAATTGTTGCGGGCGGTTGAAGAACAGTATCAGTACCGGTACATCTACTAAAGCGGGTTTCATATTCATAGTTCTTGTTTTGGAGTCGTACTGAATGAAAGGGCGGCAGGGTAGTGATTGTTCACTTTCTCCTGTTCTTCCTCTGTATATCGGTGCAGGGTCGGGTAGTTGTATCGCAGGAAACCTTCCAGGTTGTCGGGAGCGTTCACTGTGAGCGGTCCGAACGGCACCGGTTGCAGGTGGCGGAGGCTTTCTCCGGTCACGTGGTCGGTGGTAGTCATCACGTTGTTGAAATACTTCGTGTTCCATGAATTGAAGCAGCTTTGAACGGCTACCAGCATACGGTAAATTGCTTTCTTCGAGAAAAGAACATCGACTGCTTTATTCAAGAAGCAGGAGAAGGCTCCCCGGTTTGTGGGATGTTCTATCTCGCATTTGCCGAAGTGTTTCCACATCCATATCTCTTTTCCCATGAGGCAACATTTGAGGAAACCGGCTGCGTCGTACTGTAATTTCCGCAACAGCTTGTTGTCGGGTATCCTGTCGAACGGGAATATGTCTACAAAAATACCCGGATGCATCGGGACATTCTTGAATATTTCTTCTACAAAGAGGGTATTGTTTTTCTTGACTTTGGCATAGTAATAAGGGCTGTGCGGATCTGTTTCTATCCATGAAAGAAAGTAGGAATCGCCCAGCTCCCGGGGGGCTACTTCGAGAAATCTGTTGTAGTCTTTCCGTGCCATGCCGATATCTATATCGTCGTCCCAAGGCAGTATCGCCCGGTCATAGAGTGCCCCGATTGCAGTACCGCCTATCACAAAATACGGGATGTCGTGTTTCCGACAGATACGAATGGTTTCTCCCAATATGTCGTAAAGCTCGGCATGTAACAAATCAAGTTCTTTTGCTGTATATTTCTTGTCCATTGGAAACGGTTGATGCACGTTATGATACAAATGTAGTGATTAAATTGACAAGTTCCTATAACTTTAAGTTTCCTTGTAGAAATTCCGCCGCCATTTGGCTGCGTCCCGGGATAGGGAGGGTGGCTGCTTGCGGGAAATCCTCAAGCAGACAGTCGGCAGGACTGATGTCCGGATAGAACTTCTTGAGCAGGAACAGGCTGGGCCCGGTGGTGATGCTTCCTGTGAATACAGAAGCGTTCATCAGTAGCTGTATGGAAGAAAGGAAACGAGTCATTTGCTTCTGTTTCAACTCTTTCGTCGTTTGCGTGAAAGCACTGTTGACATATCCTTTCTCACCGGAATCGCATAGGGTATACCAACGTATGTCCGGGGCGAGCGACTGTACTTGTCGGAAGATGCGGTAATCATCTGTCAGCACGAAGACATCGCGCAAATCGGTTTTCTGTTTGATGAGGCGTATGTAATACTCTGCCGGAAGCAGGTTGGTTTCGGTGATCTTGTCGCCTCCGCGTATCTGGCAACCGACGTATTCTTGCGGGAGTTGCAGGTTGTCTGCCAGGTGCCGGCATTCTCGTCCGGTTACTTCGTTCAACTTCCACGTGATTTCCGTCATTTTCCGGAAAGCATGGAGATAATCTCCGTCTATATCCAGTTCGGGGATGTGGAAGTGTTGGTTGGGATCGAACTTCAGGTGGCAGTTCAGTAATACCGGTTTTTTATAGGTCAGGAAAGCGAGAGTCTCTCCGGTTATATTCTTGCAGGTTGCTTTCAGTTTCCATTTCATCAGTTTGGTCTTGGGCAATTTCTTGTCCTTCATCAATGCTTTCCACGAAGGCAGGCGGTGGGTGTTGTAGGTGTGGTGAAACGCTTCGTGCACTTCCTCACAGAAGGGGACGAAACAGTCTGTCCAACCTTTCTCCCAACCGAAGTTGGCATCGTCGGAATAGAGCTTGAACTGTATCTTGTGTTGCAGGCAATAGAGCATTGCATGAAGCATATAGGTATATTCGGTGAAGAATCCCGCGTCTATGCCCAAGTGAAAAATCATCGTCTTCCTGAAAGAACTGTTCAGCAGGCGATAGGTGGTTGTAAGGTTATTCGCGCTCATGGTGCTTGGGGTTTGGGTTGAGCTTTTTGAAATAACAGTCGTGGTTGAGATCTTTTCTCCAGCCTTGCCAGATACCTCTGGCGAGTGCTTTCAGTTTCTCCCATTTGTTTTCTTCCATAAAAAGGATATAGAAAGGACGCTCCCAAATGAGCTTCCAAAGCAGTTCGGGACGTTTGAATTCGGCGTATTGCTTGTTGAGGTACAAGAAGTTACGGGCTATGTAGTAGGTACGCACCGGGGAGTAGTTGAGTGACATCGGGTGCCAGATGAGTATTTGTTTCCGGAGCGGATGTCCCAGTTCATGTTTCAGGTTGGCGGCAGGTACGAGCATGACTTTTCCGGTATGGCGGCGGATGCGCAGGAAATATTCCGTATCAATGGCATCCATGACAAATTTGTCAAGATACAGACCGACTTTTTGTATCGTTCTCAACGGAAAAATACTTCCGGAGATAATCATCCCCTGTGCTTCTTTGAGCGGCGCATTGCTGTCTGTGCCAGAAGCATTGATGAGAGGAATATAAGCAAAATGGGAACTGTCTTTGTCATTGTTGATAATACGGATATAGTCTTTGAATGTGGAAGCGGTAAAAGCGCTGTCCTGATCCATTGTCAGCAGGTAAGTATATCCGTTGTCGAGGGCGAACATCGCTGCGGCATTGAGTGCTTTGCCGATACCGGTGTTTTCCCCTTGGCGTAACCTGACTATTTTGTGGGAGATAGATTCCGGAAATTGATAGTTACTGCCTCCGGGGGTATTGTCCCAGACAAACAATCCGTCCACATCTTCTGCATAAGTAAGAAGGTTGTCGGTGATGTGTGCGGGTGGATAATAGAGTGTGACGAGAGCGAGTAGTTTCATGCGCTTTTCTTTTTGATAAAATAGTGTATGGTTTCCTTGAAAGTTACCGAACGGCTCGCCCACATGGCTGCCGCATAAAGTGCCATTGCCAGTAGTATCTTGCTTGCCAGGCGAACATAGATGTTTTCGATAGGGCGGGCGGTGTAGTAGGTAACTGCCATGACGGAGGCTGCTATGATGGCGTAGGGAAGAATATCGGCCAGTGCGTGGCGTAGTTTCAACCCGATTTCAAGCTGCACGAAGTGATGCCACCTCAGTAGCCATAGTATATTGGTCGAGACATACATGGCAAGCATGGCATATATTCCGTAAGAATGTACCAGAAGAACGCCTGTGAGCAGGATCATGCCGAGGATTATGATGTTCCACATAAAGATGCGTGACTTTCCTTTGCTGATGATAAGTTGCTGGTAAAGGTTGGCAATGGGGACAAAAGCTCCGCTGATACATAATATCTGCATGATAGATACGCTGGAGTACCATTTGTCGGTAATGGAGATGACGATTAATTCTTCTGCAATGATTCCCAGTCCCAGCATGGCGGGAAATGAGATGAAGGCAGTAAAACGCAACATCTTGCGGAATACCCGTTGCTGTCGGTCGGTATCTTCCGATATTTTCGCAAGTACCGGTTGTGCCACTCCGTTTATCATGCCCAGTATGAATTGTTGTCCCATGCCGCACCATTTGTTGGACTGGTTGTAATAGCCCACTTCTATCTTGGAGTAGTACTTACCCAATATGACGGAGAAGAGATTGTTGTTGATGTGATTGAATATGTTGGTAATTAACAGTTTACCACTGAATCCGAACATTTCTTTTATGGGCGCGAGGCTGAATTGAAGCGTAGGCCGCCAACGGGTGAAATGCCAGTAACAGGCAGTGTTGACAGCTACGTAGACAATGCTTTGCGTGGCATATCCCCAGTAGGAAAAGCCGAGATAAGCCAGCGTGACCCCCGCAATGCCGGATACGGTCAGTCCGATCACCGAGGACATGGCCTGCTGCTTGACCATTAGATTCCGTTTTAGATAAGCACTGTGTGAGATTCCCAGACTGGCGATGAAAAAGCCTGTAAAAGAATAACGTGCCAACGGCGTCAGTTCGGGAACCTTGTAGAAATAGGCTATGAGTGGCGCGCACAAGAACAACACCAGATACAGGCACAGGCTGGTTATGATATTAAACCAGAATACAGCATTGTAATCTTTGTGTGTCACCTCTTTCTTGTTGACAAGAGCGGCCGTGAAGCCGCTCTCCTGTATCGAGCCGGCTATGAGGGAGAAAATCGCTAACATCCCCACCATTCCATAATCCGACGGGGTGAGCAACCGGGCGATAAATATTCCGAAAACGAGATTCAGCAACTGTTGTATACCGTTGCTGAACCCTCCCCAGAATAATCCTTTGGCTGTTTTGTCCTTTAGTGATTGTTCCTCGCTCATTTCATTATTTCACTTCACTACCCGGCTTCACTTCCCGTTCCGGCATAATGACTGCCAGGCTGCCGTCGTTGTTCTCGGCACTCAGAATCATGCCTTCGCTGACGATACCTTTCAGTTTGCGGGGGGCAAGGTTGGCGATGAAACAAACTTGTTTGCCTACCAATTCTTCAGGTTTGTAATGCTTGGCAATGCCCGACACGATCGTACGCGTTTCCAGACCGTCGTCAATCTTGAATTGCAGCAACTTGTCTGCCTTCGGTACTTTCTGGCATTCGAGGATCGTTCCTACGCGGATATCCAACTTCGTGAAGTCGTCAAATTCGATGTTTGCCCGAATCGGATTCGCCTTATAACTGGCTTCTTCGTTTGCTTTCTTCGTGTCAAGCAACTTCTGTACCTGTGCTTCTATTGTGGCATCTTCGATCTTTTCGAACAGCAGTTCCGGCTTGTTCAACTGGTGACCGACGGGGAGCAGGTTGTCTTTTCCCAGTTCGGACCATTCGAAGGTGTCCATGTTCAACATCTTGCGGAGTTTTTCCGAGCTGAACGGCAGGAACGGGTCGAAAGCGATCGCCAGATTGGCAACCAGTTGCAGGGAGATGTTCAGGATAGTGGCTACACGATCCATATCCGTTTTGGCAATCTTCCAGGGTTCGGTATCTGCCAAGTATTTGTTTCCGATGCGGGCCAGGTTCATGGCTTCCTTCTGTGCATCGCGGAACTTGAATACATCCAGTAACTTTTCTACTTCTGCTTTTACATCAGAGAATTCTTTCAGTGTTTCGCGGTCGTACTCTGTCAATTCACCGGCAGCGGGTACTACACCATCGAAATACTTCTTGGTGAGTTGCAGGGCACGGTTCACAAAATTACCGTAAACGGCTACCAATTCATTGTTATTGCGTGCCTGGAAATCTTTCCAGGTGAAATCATTGTCTTTAGTTTCAGGTGCATTGGCTGTCAGTACATAGCGAAGCACATCCTGCTTGCCGGGGAAGTCTACCAGGTATTCGTGCAACCATACGGCCCAATTGCGTGAAGTCGAAATCTTGTCGCCTTCCAGGTTCAGGAATTCATTGCTCGGTACGTTATCAGGTAGAATAAAGCTTCCTTCTGCTTTCAGCATGGCAGGGAATACGATGCAGTGGAATACGATATTATCTTTACCGATGAAGTGAATCAGACGGGTTTCGGGATCTTTCCACCAGGTTTCCCAAGTGTCAGGCAGCAACTCTTTTGTGTTGCTGATGTAGCCGATAGG
>OODG01000983.1_pt1 | contig 20187 bp, 19 predicted proteins | sample 1671621 | NCBI WGS metagenome assembly OODG01 (sample SAMN06348175, study PRJEB24527) | human gut metagenome | biome: human gut; feature: ankylosing spondylitis patient; material: feces | host: Homo sapiens | place: China | collected 2015-10 | reverse complement strand
GCAGCAGACCCTTCGCGGCAGACTTGTCCACGATCTTCACTGCGACCTTGTAAGCGCCCTCGGCCTCGGTGCGATTGCCTTCCACGGCAGCAGCCTCGAACTTCTTGATAGCAGTCTTCAGCGCAGACTTGTTGGCCTTGTTGCGAGCGTTACGAACCTCGGCGATCAGCACGCGCTTCTTAGCAGACTTGATATTCGGCAAACCAAACACCTCCCCGGCGATAAATTTTCGTGCACGGGCACCTAAATACCCAGGCAGGATAGTATTTTACCAGCTTTGTCCGAAAATTGCAAGCACTTTTTGAAATTTCTCTGCACTTTTTCACATATTTTCTCTCCCCTCGGGGGAAACTGGGCCATAGCCACAAGATTTGGTAGCATCAGGGGGGGGCGATGACCATAGATATGAGCACGACGCGGACGGACCTGGCCCTGGAGTCGGTTCAGGCCGCCCGTTCCGGGGCGGAAGCGGGGACCATTTCCGGGGTACGCAGCCGGGAGCGGACCCGGGAGGGCTATGCCGTCACGGACATCCGGGTGGAGGATGAGGACGGGGCCCAGGCCCTGGGCAAGCCTGTGGGGCGGTACGTCACCGTGGACCTGGGGCCGTATTTCCGCCGGGAGGCGGACTATTTCGACCGGGGGGTCCGGTGCCTGGCCGGGGAGCTGGCGGCGCTGCTGCCGGAGGGGCCGGTGCTGGCGGCGGGCCTGGGGAACCGGGCCATGACCTGCGACGCCGTTGGCCCGGCGTCCATAGACAACCTGCTGGTGACCCGGCACATGATCCGGGCCATGCCCCGGCAGTTTGCGGACTTCCGGCCGGTGGCGGCGGTGTGTCCCGGGGTGCTGGCCCGGACGGGGCTGGAGGCCCTGGAGCTGGTGCGGGGAGCCGTGGAGCGGGTGCGCCCGGCGGCGGTGATCGCCGTGGACGCCCTGGCCGCCCGGGACAGCGCCCGCCTGTGCGCCACGGTGCAGCTGTCGGATACCGGGCTGGTGCCCGGCTCCGGCGTGGGCAACCGCCGCAGCGCCCTGGACCGGGGCACCCTGGGGGTGCCGGTGATCGCCGTGGGCATCCCCACGGTGGTGGACGCCGACCCCCGGGCGGGGCTGTTCCTGACCCCCCGGGACATCGACCAGCGGATCCGGGAGCTGGGCCGCCTGCTGGGCTACGGCATCACCCTGGCCCTGCAGCCGTCCCTGACGGCGGCGGATGTCACCGCTCTGCTGGGGTAGGGGAGGGCAGCTCCGGGCCCAGGTCCGTCATGCTTTTCAGGCTGATGCCCAGGGTGGACATGTTGTGCAGCAGGGCGGAGGTGGTGGGCGGCAGAAGGCCCGCCACGCCCAGCAGGATCAGCGACAGGTTGAAGCCCACGATGAACCGGTAGTTCCGGTGGATCCGGGCCATCAGGGCCTGACTCAGCCGGCGCAGGGTCACCAGCTCAAACAGATCCTCCGAGGCGATGGTGATGTCGGCGATCTCCCGGGCAATGGCCGCGCCGGTGGAGATGGCCACGCCTGCGTCGGCCTCGGACAGGGCAGGGGAGTCGTTGACCCCGTCGCCCACCATGATGACGGTGCGTCCGGCGGCCTTCTCGCTGCGGATGAAGGCGGCCTTGTCCTCCGGCAGTACCTCGGCATACACGGCGTCCACCCCCACCTCCCGGGCCACGGCCTGGGCGGTCTGGCGGTTGTCGCCGGTCATCATCACCACCTTGCCGATGCCGCAGGCGTGAAGGGCGGCCACGGCGTCCCGGGCCTCCCGGCGCAGGGGATCGTGGATGCAGATCACGGCGGCCAGCTCCCCGGCGATGCACAGGTACAGGTGGGAATAGGCAGGGGAGAGGGTCCGGAACTTCTCGTCCTCCCCCTCCGGCACCCGGCAGCCCTCGTCCTCGAACACGAAGTGGGCGCTGCCGATGAGGACCTTTTCCCCCTCCACCATGCTGGAGATGCCGTGGGCCACCACATACTGCACCTGGGAGTGGTACTCCTCGTGGGACAGGCCCCGGGTCCGGGCCTCCTCCACCACAGCGTTGGCCATGGAGTGGGGATAGTGCTCCTCCAGGCAGGCGGCCAGCCGCAGCATCTCCTGGGGGTCACGGCCGCCGAAGGGCACGATCTCCGCCACCCTGGGGGTGGCGTAGGTCAGGGTGCCGGTCTTGTCGAAAACGATGGTGTCCGCCTGGGCCACGGCCTCCATGAACCGCCCGCCCTTGACGGAGATATGGTGTCCGCTGCACTCCCGCATGGCGGAGAGCACCGCAATGGGAATGGCCAGCTTCAGGGCGCAGGAGAAGTCCACCATCAGCACCGACAGGGTCTTGGTGACATTCCGGGTCAGCAGATACGTCAGCGCCGTGCCGCCCAGGGTATAGGGTACCAGGCGGTCCGCCAGCCGGGAGGCCCGGTCCTCGGCGGTGGATTTCAGCTTTTCGGATTCCTCGATCATGCGGACGATGCGGTCATACCGCCCGCCGCCGGAGGCCTTTTCCACGCAGACCACGCACTGGCCCTCCTCCACCACGGTCCCGGCGTATACATAGCTGCCGGGCCGCTTGGCCACGGGCATGGACTCGCCGGTCATGGAGGACTGGTTCACCATGGCCTCGCCATCGGACACCCGGCCGTCCAGGGGGATCACGCTGCCGGTGCGGATGACGATGCGGTCCCCGGCCCGGACGGCGTCGATGGGGGTCAGTACCTCGGTGCCGCCGGTCTGGAGCCAGACCTGGTCTACATGCAGGGACATGGCCCCGGCCAGATCGGCCACGGACTTCTTGTGGGTCCATTCCTCCAGGATCTCCCCCAGCCGCAGCATGAACATCACGGACCCGGCGGTGGCGAAATCGCCCCGGGCCATGGACACGGTGACGGCGGCGGCGTCCAGCACGGCCACGGACAGGCGGCCATGCCACAGGGCCGAAAGCCCCTCCCGGATGTACTTCACCGACCGAATGACGGCCAGCGCCGTGGTCACCGGCGCCGGAAGGAACAGCCGGGAGACCATGCGGCGGGCCACGGTCATGATGAGCTTGTCCTCAAACTCCCGGTTCAGGGCCCGGGAGGTGTGCTCCGGCACCAGGTCCATGGCCTCCGCCCGGGGGAAGGAAAAGGCGGCCAGGGCGGCGATGACGTCCCCCCGGCCGCAGGCGAAGCAGACCACCGCGTCCCGGGTCCGGTCATAGACCTTCACCTCCGTGACGCCGTCCACCGCCCGCAGATAGTATTCCAGAACGTCCGCCTGGCGCAGGGTCATGGCGGGGCAGTGCAGGCGGACCCGCAGCCGTCCGGCGGACTCATGGAGAATGCTGCACTTCATGGCTTATTCCGCCTCGGAAGCATCCTCGATCACGGCGTCGGCCTCCTGCTGGGCCCGCTGCTGGTTGATGGCCTTGGCGTCGGCGTAGATATCCTCCGCGTTCTCCCGGACGGCGGTGACGGTCTCCATGACGCTGTCCTTGGCCCGCAGCACGGCGGCGGTGGTGTGGGTATAGACCTTCTTGGCATCCTTGCTGGACAGGACCTTGATGCCGGCGGTGCCCAACAGCACACCGGCGGCGAACAGACCGAATTTCTTCATGATGTTACCTCCTATGGTTTGATGGCTTAAATTAGAGCAGTTTAACTCCTGGGGATACTATACCATTGCCCGGGGGAAAATGCAAGACGTTTTCAAAATAAACTGCACAAAATTGCGGAGTTCCTGCCGCAAAAAGCTGCAAATCTGCCGGAATCGGCAGTTTTCGGCGGAGCACATGGGCCCCGCCGCAGGGAACGGGGAGGCTTCCGGGATGCGTCCGTAGGGGCCGGGTTCTACCCGGCCCGAGAGCACCGGGACAAAAAGCCAGAGGCGGACCGGCGGTCCGCCTCTGGGGGGCATAGTCGAATGCAATTACTTCTTGATTTCTCCATTAGCGGCGGCGGTCAGATAGGCATTAATGAAACCATCAATATCGCCGTTTCCCCGCAAAGCGGGGCTTTGCGGGGCCCCCGGATCAAACCATGCCGGTCAGAAATGAATTCCGCCCGGCCAAGGTTTTGCCGCAGGCAAAACGCTTGTACGCCGCGCAGCGGCGATGTCATGGACGGCTGGCGTCCCTTATTTCTTGATCTCGCCGTTGGCGGCGGCGGTCAGGTAGGCGTTGATGAACCCGTCAATATCGCCGTCCATGACGGCCTGGATGTTGCCCATTTCGTAGCCGGTGCGGGTGTCCTTGGCCAGGGTGTAGGGCATGAACACATAGGAGCGGATCTGGCTGCCCCACTCGATCTTCATCTGCACGCCCTTCAGGTCGCTGACCTTTTCGGCGTGCTGCTGCATCTTCAGCTCCGCCAGCTTGGCCCGCAGCATCTTCATGGCGTTGTCGCGGTTCTGGAACTGGCTGCGCTCCGTCTGGCAGAACACCACGATGCCGGTGGGCAGGTGGGTCAGGCGGACGGCGGAGGAGGTCTTGTTGATGTGCTGGCCGCCGGCGCCGCTGGAGCGGCAGGCCTGCATTTCGATGTCCTCGGGGCGGATCTCGATCTCGCTGTCGTCGTCCAGCTCGGGCATGACCTCCACGGCGGCGAAGCTGGTCTGCCGCCGGGCGTTGGCATCGAAGGGGGACACCCGGACCAGCCGGTGGACGCCGTTTTCGCTCTTGAGGTAGCCATAGGCGTTGTCGCCCTCGATGAGGATGGTGGCGGACTTGATGCCCGCCTCGTCACCGGCCTCGTAGTCCATCAGCTGATAGGTGTAGCCGTGGCGCTCGGCCCAGCGGGTATACATGCGGTAGAGCATCTCGGTCCAGTCCTGGGCCTCGGTGCCGCCTGCACCGGCGTGGAAGGTGAGAATGGCGTTGTTGGCGTCGTATTCGCCGGACAGCAGAGCCGCCAGACGGCGCTCGCTGATCTCCTTTTCCAGGTTGTCGTACCCGGCGGTGACCTCCGGCAGCAGGGAGGCGTCGTCCTCCTCCTGGGCCATTTCGCACAGGGTCACGGTGTCCTCCCACTCGGACACCAGCCGGTCATATTTCCTGATGCGGTGCTCCAGGCGCTTGATCTGCTGGGACACCTTCTGGCTGTGCTCGATGTTGTTCCAGAAGCCGTCCTGCTCCGTCTCGGCCTGCAGGTCCTTCAGCTCCTGGCGGTCCTTGGGGATGCCCAGGGCCTTCTCCAGCTCGCCCAGAGTGGGCTCCAGGGCCTGGAGCTTCTGTTTATACTCGTCGTATTCAATGACTGCCATAGTCGGTCGTCTCCTTATCGAAAAAAATTCCTTAGCTTATCTATTATAGCCGGATATGGCTGTTCTGTAAAGGAAAATATACCCGTTTCCGGGAACTTTTCTTCACAGGATGAAGCCGCCGTCGCAGGTGAGCACCTGGCCGGTGATGAAGGAGGCCCCGTCCCCGGCCAGGAAGGCCACGGCGTGGGCAATGTCCTCCGGCGTGCCCAGGCGGCCCAGGGGCGTTTCCTGAGCCAGCTGCGGCAGTACCTCCGGCGGCAGGGCATCCAGCATATCCGTGCGGATGACTCCGGGGGCCACGCAGTTGACCCGGATGTGGGTGGGGGCCAGCTCCATGGCCAGGGACCGGGTCAGGCCGATGAGCGCCGCCTTGGTGCAGGAGTATGTCACCTCACAGCTGGCGCCCCGCTGGCCCCAGATGGAGGAGATGTTCACGATGCAGCCTGCGTGCTGGTGGAGCATGTGGGGCAGCACCGCCTGGATGGTGTGAAAAGCGCCGTCCACGTTGACGGAGAAGTAGCGGCGCCACAGCTCCTCAGAGATGTCCTGGAACAGGGCCTGGCCCGCCACACCGGCGTTGTTCACCAGCAGCGACACCGGGCCGAAGGTGTCCTCCACTCGGCGCACCATGGCCTCCACCTGGTCCCGCTGGGACACGTCCGCCCGGACCATCATGGCCCGGCAGCCCTCCGCCGTCAGCTGCTCCAGCAGCGACCGGGCGCAGTCCTCCCGGACCCGATAGTTGATGCACACGGCCCAGCCCTGCCGGGCCAGCTCCGCCGCCACGGCCCGCCCGATGCCCCGGGATGAGCCCGTTACCAGCGCGATTTTTTCCATGATGTTTGTCCTCCTGGGTGGTTTTGAGGAGAGTATAGCAAAAAAAATGAAACTTGGCAAGAAAACTGTTGACAAATTGGGGCAGACCGTGTAAAATACATACTGTTCCGCGCGGTTAGCTCAGCTGGTAGAGCACATGCTTGACGTGCATGGGGTCACAGGTTCGAGTCCTGTACCGCGCACCATAGCCGAAAAGCCCTGAAACCACTAAGGTTTCGGGGCTTTCGTCATTCTGTCGGCTGGCTGTACCCCATCCGAACACCCGGGCGTGTCTTTTGGCCCGGCAAAAAATATGATATATCGCTCACTGCAAACGGGCGGCCCCTTATGTCTATGGGGCCGCCCGTTTCGCATTATCGGATTGTCAATCAGAATCTGTGCGGCACATGAGATAATCCAGGCTCACACCGTACACGTCTGCCAACCGAACAAGAGCTTCTATGTTCGGCTCACTTCGTCCTACTTCATACCCGGATAGAGTAATCACATGGATGCCTGTCCGGTCCGCTACTTCCTGTTGCTTTAACCCGCATTTCTTCCGGGTTTCCTGTAACCGTGCCGCTACTGCTGTTTTGCGTTGCTTGCAAGCGTCTTTGTAACTGACAGCTGTTGCAAACACATCTCTGGCCATGCCTGTAACGGTTCGCATGGCTTCTCCCGCTGAAAGGCTGGGGTCACTGCCTATGTTCTTCGCTTTCTTAAACTCGTCCCTCAAATAGTCGTTTGTTTCGCTCATGTGGTTGCCCCCTTTGCTTTTTTCCCATTGTACCAGTGTTTTTTCACTGGTGCAATCATTTTCTATCAAATTTTAATACTTACCCCTTGACAGTATTAGAAACTAATAGTATTATAATCAAATAGTATTAGTTTTGAATATCAAGTGGCTGTCAGGACCCAGTGAGTGCCAAAAAGAAAAAATATTTTTTCTCTCACCACACCATCGCGTCTTGTCCTGTGGTAAACGCGCAGCGTTTTCCATCAGGACGTAGTAGCAGGCGTGTAGAAAATGTGGTAAACGCATCGCGTTTTCCATCATTTTCACACGCTCGTTCTCCCCGTAGTAGCTGTGGTAAACGCGCAGCGTTTTCCATCAGCTACGGAGGTTCCCCGGTCGCACACCGTTTCCTTGGTGTGCTCCCTACTTGATATAGCAACAAATTGGTTTCGGTAGGAGGTTTTCGTATGGTTCTCATGGGCGCAGTATTGTCCGATATCAGCAGTAATGCCCGGCTAAAGGTCTATCCGGCCACGGAGGTACTCCAGGTATCAAACGCACCCATCTTCCGTGCCCCCGGCTGGGAGCCGCAGAAGCGTTCCTATGACGTTCCGGCAAAAGGCAAGGGTAAAGACCCGGAGCGTGCTTTGGAGGTGTCCCGTGTCCGTGCAAGGGCCGCTGTGCGTGATATTGCGCTGTGCAACCAGTTCGACTATTTCATCACCTGGACCTTGGACGGCAGTCTGATTAACCGCTATGATGCTGATGAGGTCAAGCGCCGGGTCCTGACGTTCCTGAAAAACAAGGTCCATCGAAATGGCTTTGCCTATGTCATCGTTCCGGAGTTTCACAAGGATGGTGCAATTCACTTCCATGGCCTGTGCAAGCTGGGAACCATGCGGCTGGAACGTGCCGTAAACGCCCGTACAGGCCAGCCTATGAGCACGGAAAAGGGCCAGCCTATTTTCAATATGCCGGACTGGACCCTGGGCTACTCCACCTGCATTCCCATTGACGGCAACTATGAACGCACCTGCAACTACATGGTCAAATACTTCACCAAGGATTCCAGGAAGATCTTCGGCAAGTGGTATCTGTCCTCCCGGAACCTGGTGCGGCGTCCGGAAATGATGCTGGTCAGTGGCGGCATGGACTTCCATGCGTTCGTAGCGGAACACCCGGGATGCTACATCATTCCCCTGTATAATGACGTGTGCCTGACCTCGGTCAGCCTGACAGGAGGTGACAGCCGATGACATTAGGGGAATGGATTCCCATCTATCTGGATGCCTACAAGCGGGACACCATCCGCCCCGACTCGTTCTATACCATCCAGCTGGTGGCCGGGAAAATCCCTCCGGATATCCTGGCCATGGAGCTGACGGAGATTCGCCCCATGCACTTGCAGAGGTTTGTCAATGCCTTTGGCCTGACGGCTTCCAAGTCCTATATGGACAAACTCCATGTGCTGTTGAATGCCGTCTTTGAGGCGGCCATGGACAACGATCTGTGCACAAAGAATCCTGCCGTCCGGGTGAAGTACCCCCGCATTCATGAGCAACCCCGTGAAGCCTATACCATGGAGGAGTTGCGTATCATCCTGGACTTTGCCATGCACTATGACCGCCAGCGCATTGCAGTGGGCATTATGGTCCTGTTGTTGACCGGCATTCGCCGTGGGGAGCTGTTGGGCCTGAAAGAATCCGATATCACGGACCAGTCGCTGACCATCAATCGTGCTGTGTACCTGGTCCATAACCGGCCCTGTGTAACGGAACATGAAGCCAAAACAGAGCGCAGTCTGCGCACCGTTCCGCTTCTGCCGGAGCTGGCTTACCGGCTCCAGCACCTGCCCCATACCGGGGAATACCTGTTCAGCACGAAAAACGGTACAATTCTCCATCCCCGGAATTTCACCCGGGACTTTGACACGTTCTTTCGCAGATTGCGGGAAGTAGAACCGTCTGTTCGTCACCTGTCCCCCCACTGTTGCCGCCATACCTTTGCCACCCTGACCCGTGAAGCCGGTGCAGATATCCGGGTCATTCAGGAGCTGTTGGGGCATTCCGACATCAAGACCACGGCCCGTTATTCCCACGCTGATTTCAGCAGTATGCAAAGCGCAGTTCTTGGACTAAAGGACGCAATCACCGTGCATTCGTAGTTTTTCCTCTGCACCTGGTCAATGGTGGGCGCATAAACTGCCATGACCCTGTTGCTTGACGTGCATGGGGTCACAGGTTCGAGTCCTGTACCGCGCACCATAGCTGAAAAGCCCTGAAACCACTAAGGTTTCGGGGCTTTTGTCATTCTGTTGGCTGGCTGTACCCCATCCGAACACCCGGGCGTGTCTTTTGACCCGGCAAAAAATATGATATATCGCTCACTGCAAACGGCCTGTTTTGACAGGCGCAGGATGACCTGGTATAATGAACCCGATAGATTGGGAGTTGAAAGGGAGAATGCATTTATGAAAACCTATACTTATGCAGGCGATTATTCCAACATTGAAACTCGGGACCCTCTTTTAGAAGAGGGTATTCTTAGCGGTCAATACGGCACATTGCATTTTAAACAATGTGTAGATGGATATGCTATATATAACTCTTCTTTTCCGGGAAGCGGTTTTGTCCCTATCGTAACTGCTGCCAATATAGGATATCCGAATTATATTAACGGGATCCCTGTGACCGAAGTTCATAACTCAGTTAACGTCTTTAATAATTTTGGGAATCCGATCGCCATTGAAGGTCGTAACTTGAAACGAGTGTATCTGTACATTGGACGCAAACCGAGAGGAGACAACCTGCGTAATGATGCTGCAAAGATGATAATGGCCATGTTGGACTCAATGGACGGGAACCGAGAAAAATCCGATCCGCTCAAAATATCGATTGAATTTTACAACGAAGGAAACACTGTCGACTTTTGCGAAATAAGATATGACAAAAGGTGTATCTTGAGTCATGTTGCATCTAAAAGACTGGAAGTAGTTGCACCTTCTGTCATTCTGGCAGACAAAGCATATGGATTTCTTGAGTACGCTGCGTTTTCAGGGCGCGTTCATCCATATACATATAGTGACTGGGATGGTGAAAGAGAAAATACGGACTATTTTGAAAACATAGAAAGTTTAAGATTTGTCGACGGATCACTGAGCGGAAATGTGTGTTGGAGCTTTAGCGGGTGCAAATCGTTGGAACGAGTTCATCTGGCAAACGGGATACAAAAAGTTCCACCTCGCGCATTTGCTGATTGTTCTTCCCTTACGGATTTGTACATACCTGATACAGTTTCCCAAATAGGAGAATATGCCTTTGCCGGTTGTACAAAATTAGCAAGAATTCATTTGCCCTCCAATATCACAAAAATTCCCAAGGGCCTCTTTATGAACTGCTCTTCCCTTGAAAAATGCTATCTTTCTGATAGCATCGAAGAGATTGGGGGTGAAGCATTTATTGGATGTACTGTGCTGCGAAAACCTTGGATTCCAAAGGGAATTAAAAAAATTGATGCGACTGCATTCGACGATTCATCATGGGCTAAAATTTTTTGATCATTTCCCAATGTTTGTACGCATCAGTATCTAACAGGAAAATTTCATTTGTCTAACCAATCAGCAGCAGTTCCGTTTCCCGCCTGTCACCGAACGACCCCCATCTCAACAATTATACAGGAGAATGCCCATGATCGTGACAATCGATTCCTTTGAGAAATACCGGGCGTTCATCCAGGACATTTCGCGTGACCCATTCTTTTGTGACCCACATTTCACATATGACCCCGATAATCTTTACGGTTCACTGCACCGGAAGGACGAATCCGCATTTGCCGTTGTGACAGACGGGACCGTGCAGGGCCTGTTCGTCTGGCTGATTCTTCCCGACCGGCGGTACATGGAGATGCTGATCGGGCTGACAAGGTCTGAGGCGGCCTTTTCCGAGATGCTGTCCCATCTGGCGGAAAGCTATCCGGGCTATCAGGCCGATTTTGTGCTCAACCCGAAAAACACGGCCCTATTTCGCGTTCTGACCGGGAAAGGCGCTTATTTTGACAGGGAACAGCAGAAAATGCTCCTGACCGGCCCTGCACCCGCCGTATCAACGGACTGTGTGGAGCCATACGCGGAAAAGTGGCAGGCCCAGTACCGCGCGCTGCATCGCACGGACACCTACTGGACGGCGGAGCGCGTCCTTTCGGCGCCGGAGCGGTTCCGGGTTTTCCTCGCCGTGGAGGACCGGCAGCTTCTGGGATACCTGGACGTTACATACGGCTGCGATATAAATGAACCGTATGATCTGTTGGTCAGGCCCGGACTGCCTTTCCGGAAATATGCGGTCCCCCTGCTGGCAGAGGCGGTCAGACGAAACGGGGCGAACCGGATGATGGCGCTGGTTTACACAGACGCGGCGGAAGAAATCGCGGCTTACGCCGCGTCCGGATTTGAGAAAGTCGAGGGGCAGAACAGCGTGTACGTCTCTTACCGGCTCTGATAAACGGGCGGCCCCTGACCGGGGCCGCCCGTTTTCTGCAATTTACGCCTGCCGGTCCGCCTGGATCAGCAGCTTCAGGGCCTCCACGCCCACCTCCACGGCGGAGGTGGTGTCCTCGCTCATGTCCTGGTCCAACCCGGCGGCTTCCCGCTCCTGGTTCCAGATCACATGGAAGCAGCTGCCGCAGCGGCAGCCCAGGGCGTCGGCCACCACAAACAGGGCGGCGCTTTCCATTTCGCTGGCCTTCACGTGCAGGCGCTTCCAGGCCTCCCACTTGTTCAGCAGCTCATAGGACACCGGCATTCTGGCGGGGCTGTGCTGGCCATAGAAGGCGTCCTTGCACTGCACCACGCCGGTTTTCAGGGACTTGCCCAGATTTTTGGCAGCCTGCACCAGGGCGCAGGTGACGTCGAAATTGGCCACGGCCGGGTACTCGATGGGGGCATACTCCCGGCTGGTGTGCTCAAAGCGGATGGCGCCGGTGGCCACCACCACGTCGCCGGAGCGCACGTCCAGGTCAATGCCGCCGCAGGTGCCCACCCGGATGAAGGTATCCGCGCCGATGTTGTGCAGCTCCTCCATGGCGATGGAGGCGGAGGGGCCGCCGATGCCGGTGGAGCAGACGGAGACCTTTTCCCCCAGCAGGGTGCCGGTATAGATGGTGAATTCGCGGTTCTGGGCCACAAAATGGGCGTCGTCGAACAGGGCCGCGATCTTTTCGCAGCGGCCGGGGTCGCCGGGCAGGATGACGTAACGGCCCACGTCGCCCTCCACGCAGTGGATATGGAACTGTTTGTCCAGCTTTTGCATAGCTGCGCCTCCTTGATAATTGATCCGTGTGATGCCGTCATTATATCACAGGAAGCTGCCGGGTGCAAATAAAATGCCGGGGCGGGTGCTTACACATTTCCGTACATAAACAGATCGCACTTGATCATGCCGTTATAGAGCTTGCGCTTCTTTTTGGCCTGGTGGCCGAAGGTGCGCTCAAACTCCGTGTGGCTGCTGAGCACCAGGGTCCGCCAGGTGTCCGGCAGCCGCTCCCACATATGCCCGAAATCCCGATACAGGGCCTCGGCCTCCTGCCGCTCCAGCAGGCGCTCGCCGTAGGGGGGATTGGTGACCAGCTGGCCATAGGTGTCGTCCCGGCGGAAATTCCGCATATCCGCCACCTCGAAGCGCACCACGTCCTCCACCCCGGCCTTCCGGGCGTTGTCCCGGGCGATGGCCACGGCCCGGGGGTCCACGTCGCCGCCCCAGATGTCGTACCGGCCGTGGAACTCCTTGTCCATGGCCTCTCCGGCGGCGGTCAGCCAGTCCTCGGAGGGCACGAAGCCCCAGCGCTGGGCGTCGAAGCTGCGGTCCAGGCCCGGGGCCCGGTTCATGGCGATCAGCGCCGCCTCGATGCAGATGGTGCCGCTGCCGCAGAAGGGGTCGCAGAAGGGGTCCCGGCCCCGGAAGCGGGACAGGGTCACCATGGCCGCCGCCAGCGTCTCCCGCAGGGGGGCCTCCACGCCCACGGCCCGATAGCCCCGCTTGTACAGGCCCTCCCCGGAGCTGTCCAGGCAGATCATGGCCTCGTCCTTGAACAGGGAGAACCGCACCTGATACTTGACCCCGTCCTCCGGGAACTGCTCCAGGCCGTAGTGGGCCTTCATCCGCTCCACCATGGCCTTTTTGATGATGGACTGGCAGGCGGGCACCGCGTGCAGCTGGGAGGAGATGGAGTAGCCCTTCACCGGGAAGGCCGCGTCCCGGGGCAGATACTCCTCCCAGGGGATGGCCCGGGTGCCCTGAAACAGCTCCTCAAAGCTGCGGGCCGGGAACCGGCCCAGCACCAGCAGCACCCGCGCCCCGCAGCGCAGGTTGATGTTCAGCCGCGCCAGGTCGGACAGTTCTCCCCGGCACAGTACCCGGCCGTTTTCCACCTGCACGTCCTTCAAGCCCAGCCGCCGGATCTCGTCGCCCACCAATTTTTCCAGCCCCAGCAGGCAGGGCACCATAAATGTATGCATATTGCACCTCGTTTCGTGATTTGGGGTCATTGCAGCATGTCCAGCAGCTGCTCCGGGGTGTCCGCCACCAGGGGCGCGCCTGCGGCCTCCAGAGCCGCCCGGCCCCGGAACCCCCAGGCCACGCCGATCATGTCCAGCCCGGCGTTCCGGGCGGTGGCCACGTCCACCTCGCTGTCGCCTACATACAGAGTCTCCTCCGGGGCCGCGTGAAGCTGGTCCAGAGCCGCCCGGACCATATCCGGGGCGGGCTTGGAGGCGATGCCCTCCCGCTGGCCCATGGCCCCGTCCAGCTCCGGGAAGAACCGGGCCGCCAGGGTCCGGGTGGTCCGGTCCGGCTTGTTGGACACCACCGCCGTCCGCACGCCTGCCTGCCGCAGCCGCTCCAGCAGCGGCCCGATGCCGTCATAGGGACGGGTCTCCACGCAGTTGTGGGCCTGGTAATAGGCCCGGTAGTCCGCCAGGATTTCCGCCTCCCGGTCCGGGTCCACCCCCTGGGGCAGGGCCCGGTGAATCAGCGGTCCCGCGCCGTTGCCCACGAACCGGCGCACCTCCTCTAAGGCCCGGGTGGGATAGCCGTATTTTTCCAGGATGTAGTTCACCGCTGCCTGCATATCCGTCAGGGTGTCCAGCAGTGTTCCGTCCATATCAAATAAAATCGCCTGATATTTCATGTTATTTACTCCTTATTGGCAGCCGGGGCCGGTTTCTTCCCGGCGGGCCGGGGCAGCTTCCGCAGCAGCCCCTCTGTCTGATTTTTCCGCACAGGACTCATCTCTTTCCGATTTTTCTCGTTCTCCGTCTTTTGGAGTATACCATGCCGCCGGGCATCCGTAAAGCCGGGCGGCGAAAATTTCGTCCTTGGCCGGGCCCGGCATTTTACCGGGATTTTACAAAACACGCCTTTCCGGCTTTACATCCGGCCCGTATCCTATGAACTGTACCGAGGATATCCAAAATCCGTTGAATCGAAAGGAGATTCTGAAAAATGAAAAGGTTTCTTTCCATGGCCCTGTGCATCGTCATGGCACTGGGCATCCTGGCCGGCTGCGGTCAGAAGGGCAATGACCCCCCTAAGAACGACGATAACAGCACCGCTCTCTCCGGCTCCGTGTCTACCAACGGCTCCACCTCCATGGACAAGGTCATCGGCGCTCTGAAGGAGCAGTTCACCGCCGACAACCCCGGCGTCACCGTCACCTATGATCCCACCGGCTCCGGCGCCGGCATCGAGGCCGTGAAGAACGGCTCCGCCGATATCGGCCTGGCCTCCCGGGCCCTGAAGGACCAGGAGAAGTCCGCCGGTCTCCAGGAGACCACCGTGGCCCTGGACGGCATCGCCATCATCATCAACGCCGATAGCAAGGTTGCCGATCTGACCGTTCAGCAGATCGCCGGCATCTTCACCGGCAAGATCACCGACTGGAGCGAGGTGGGCGGCGACCCCGGCGCCATCTCCTGCATCGGCCGTGAGTCCGGCAGCGGCACCCGGGACGGTTTCGAGTCCATCACCGATACCAAGGATGCCTGCAAGCTGGACCAGGAGTTGACCTCCACCGGCGGCGTCATTGAGGCCGTTGCCGGCAACCCCAACGCCATCGGCTACGCATCTCTGTCCGCCGTGGAAGGCAAGTCCACTGTCAAGGCCCTCACCGTGGGCGGTGTGGCCTGCACCGAAGCCACCGTCCTGGATGGCAGCTACCAGATCCAGCGCCCCTTCGTGCTGGTGACCAAGGAAGGCGTTACTCTCTCCGCCGCTGCCCAGGCTTTCTTTGACTTCGCCACCTCTGCCGCCGCTTCCGACCTCATCAAGAACGCCGGTGCGGTGCCCGTGGCCAAGTAACCACCCCGGGAAACCTCCCCTGACCCGAATCCCGGGCCAGGGGCCTTTCCCGTTCCGGACCAGAAAGGAACCGACTATGCGTTCAAAGAATACAGGGGCCCGTAAGGCCCTGGAAAATGTGATCCACCTGGTGTTCCTGCTGTGCGGCATCGTGGCCGTGGGCTTCGTGCTGATCATCAGCGTGTATCTGATCATTTCGGGCCTGCCCGCCATCCGGGAGATCGGCCTGTTCAAATTCCTGTTCGGCCAGGTCTGGGACCCCACCAACACCACCACCGGGGCCCAGTACGGCATTCTTCCCTTCATCCTCACCTCCATATACGGCACCGCCGGGGCCATGGTCATCGGTGTGCCCATCGGCCTGATGACGGCCATCTTCCTCTCCAAGCTGGCCCCGCCCAGGGCCGCCGCCGTGATCCGCACCGCCGTGCAGCTGCTGGCGGGCATCCCGTCGGTGGTATACGGCCTGGTGGGCATGATCGTGCTGGTGCCCCTGATCCGCACCACCTTCTCCCTGGGGTCCGGCGCCTGTCTGCTGGCGGCCATCCTGGTGCTGTCCATTATGGTGCTGCCCTCCATCATCAATGTGTCGGAAACGGCCCTGCGGGCGGTGCCCCGGGAGTATGAGGAGGCCAGCCTGGCCCTGGGGGCCACCGCCACGGAGACCTATTTCCGCGTCAGCCTCCACGCCGCCCGCAGCGGCGTGGCCACCGCCGTGGTGCTGGGCGTGGGCCGGGCCATCGGCGAGGCCATGGCCATCATCATGGTGGCCGGAAACGTGGCCAATATGCCGGGGCTGTTCCAGTCCGTCCGGTTCCTGACCACCGGCATCATCTCCGGCATGTCCTACGCCCCGGTGGGCAGCCTGTATCAGCAGGCCCTGTTTTCCATCGGCCTGGTGCTGTTTCTGTTCATTATGCTCATCAACGTATTTCTCAACGTGTTCATCAAAAAAAAGAAGGAGGACTGACCCATGGAGGAAAAGCTGTCGCCCCGCCGCCGTCTGTATGACAGGGGGCTGCGGTTTCTGGTGTGGCTGTGCGCGGGACTGACCTGCGCCCTGCTGCTGTTTCTCATCGGCTATATCTTCTATCGCGGGGTGCCGGGCGTCACCTGGCCCCTGCTGACCAGCCAGACCAGCTATATCAAGGACACCGTGGGCGTCCTGCCCAACATTCTCAACACCCTGTATATCATCGTGGCGGCCATGGTCATCGTCCTGCCCCTGGGGGTGGGGGCCGCCATCTATCTGACGGAGTACGCCGCCAACCGCCGCCTGGTGGCCGTCATCGAGTTCGCCACCGAGACCCTGACGGGCATCCCCTCCATCATCTTCGGCCTGGTGGGTATGCTGCTGTTTGTGCAGCGGCTGGGCCTGAAGGCGGGCATCCTGGCCGGCAGCCTGACGCTGGTGGTGATGATTCTGCCCACCATCGTCCGCACCACCCAGGAGAGCCTGAAAACCGTGCCCCAGTCCTATCGGGAGGGGGCACTGGGCCTGGGAGCCGGAAAGTGGCACATGATCCGCACGGTGGTGCTGCCCGGGGCCGTGGACGGCATCGTCACCGGCTGCATCCTGGCGGTGGGCCGCATTGTGGGCGAAAGCGCCGCCCTGCTGTATACGGCGGGCTTCGGCCTGGAACTGGTGGGCTTTATCAAGTCCCTGCACACCTCCGCCGCCTCCCTGACCGTGGCCCTGTATGTCTACGCCACCGAGCGGGGCGAGACGGCCCTGGCCTTCTCCATCGCCGCCATCCTGATGGTGCTGACCCTGCTGATCAACCTGACCGCCTCCCTGGTGGGGCGGAAGCTGCGAAAGAAATGAGGCAATTTATGGAACCGATTCTTGAGGCCAAGAGCCTGAACCTGTGGTACGGGCCCAATCACGCCCTCCACGATGTGTCCGTGGCCATTCCGGAGCGGCAGATCACCGCCTTCATCGGCCCCTCCGGCTGCGGCAAATCCACGTTCCTGCGGACGCTGAACCGCATGAACGACCTGATCCCCTCCGTGAAGATCGAAGGGGAGGTGGACTTCCACGGGAAGAACATCTATGACGCCAGGGTGGACCCCACCCTGCTGCGCAAGCGCATCGGCATGGTGTTTCAGAAGGCCAACCCCTTCCCCATGAGCATCTATGACAACGTGGCCTACGGGCCCCGGACCCACGGCATCCGCAGCCACGCCAAGCTGGACGACATCGTGGAGCGCTCCCTGCGCTCTGCCGCCATCTGGGACGAGGTGAAGGACCGGCTGAAGAAAAGCGCCATGGGCCTCTCCGGCGGCCAGCAGCAGCGCCTGTGCATCGCCCGGGCCCTGGCCGTGGAGCCGGAGGTGCTGCTGATGGACGAGGCCACCAGCGCCCTGGACCCCATCTCCACCTCCAAAATCGAGGACCTGGCCCTGGAGCTGAAGGAGCACTACACCGTGGTCATGGTCACCCACAATATGCAGCAGGCGGCCCGCATCTCCGACAACACGGCCTTTTTCCTGCTGGGCGAGCTGGTGGAGTTCGGCAAAACGGAGCAGCTGTTCTCCGCCCCCGCCGACAAGCGCACCGAGGACTACATCACCGGGAGGTTCGGATAATGAGAAGACAGTTTGACCAGCAGCTGGCGCTGCTGAACCGGGAGCTGATTGAAATGGGCGCCCTGTGCGAGGAGGTCATCGCCCTGGCCTCCAAGGCCCTGACGGAGGGAGACCCCGACCTGGCCGCCCGGGTGGCCCCCCTGGACACCGAGATCGACCAGAAGGAGCGCACCATCGAGTCCCTGTGCCTGAAGCTGCTGCTGCAGCAGCAGCCGGTGGCCCGGGACCTGCGCCAGATCTCCGCCGCCCTGAAAATGATCACCGACATGGAGCGCATCGGCGACCAGGCCCAGGACATCGCCGAGATCGTCACCTTCCTGAAGGGCCGCACCGCCGAGCATGACGACATTCTCTGCCAGATGGCCCGGGCCACCATCTCCATGGTGACAGAAAGTGTTGACGCATTCGTAAAACATGATACAATAAAAGCAGAGGCCGTTCTGGCCGCCGACGACACCGTGGACGCCTATTTCCGCCAGGTGAAGCAGGCCCTGATCTCCCGCATCGCCGCCGACCCCGCGGACGGGGAGTACGCCCTGGACCTGCTGATGATCGCCAAGTATTTCGAGCGCATCGGCGACCACGCCACCAACATCGCCGAGTGGGTGATTTTTTCCATCACCGGCCGGCACAAGGAGGGATAACCCATGATCTGGTGCGTAGAGGACGATGCCAGTATCCTTGATATTGAGGTATACACCCTGCAGTCCACCGGGTTCCAGGCCCAGGGCTTTGCCGACGGCGGGGCCTTCTGGTCCGCGCTGGAGTCGGCCCGGGAGCTGCCGGAGCTGGTGGTGCTGGATGTGATGCTGCCCGGTGTGGACGGTGTGGAGCTGCTGCGCCGTATGCGGGCCGCCCCTGCCACCCGTTCCATCCCCGTGGTCATGGCCACCGCCAAAGGCGCGGAATATGACAAGATCCAGGCCCTGGACCTGGGCGCGGACTACTATCTGACCAAGCCCTTCGGGGTCATGGAGCTGGTGTCCTGCGTGAAGGCGGTGCTGCGCCGCTGCGCCAGGCCCGCCCACCTGCTGCACCTGGCGGGCCTGGTCCTGGACCAGGACGCCCACACCGTCTCCTGCGACGGGCAGCGGGTGCCCCTGACCTATAAGGAATACGAGCTGCTGCGGCTGCTTTTGTCCCACCCCGGCATGGCCTTTACCCGGGACCAGCTGATGGCCCAGGTATGGGGCACCGATTACTGCGGCGAGACCCGCACCGTGGATATGCACATCCGCACGCTGCGCCAGAAGCTGGGCCCCTACGGCAGTCTCATCCAGACCGTCCGCAATGTGGGCTACCGGCTGGAGGAACAAGAATGACCAAGAAAATTTTCCGTTCGTTTATGCTGTCCGCCGTGGCCGTGCTGCTGGCGGGGGTGGTCATCGTCATGACCTGCCTGTACAGCTATTTTGCCTCCGTGCAGGAGTCCCAGCTCCAGGATCAGCTGCAATTGGCAGCCGCCGCCGTGGAGACGGAGGGCACGGATTACCTGAAAGGGCTGAAGGCGGACCGCTACCGCCTGACCTGGATCGCCCCGGACGGGGCGGTGCTGTGCGACACCAAGCGGGACGCCGAAAGCCTGGAAAACCACGGCGACCGCACCGAGGTGCGGGAGGCCCTGCGCACCGGCTCCGGCCACTCCACCCGCTATTCCAGCACCCTGCTGGAAAAAACCAGCTACTATGCCCGCCGGATGCCGGACGGCACGGTGCTGCGCATTTCCATCAGCCGGGCCACCGTGGGGATGCTGCTGCTGGGAATGCTGCCGGCCATTCTGCTGACGGCGGCGGTGGCCCTGATCCTGTCGGGCCTGCTGGCGGGCCGCCTGTCCCGCCGCATCACCGCGCCCCTGAACGCCCTGGACCTGGAGCACCCCCTGGAAAACGACACCTATGAGGAGCTGTCCCCCCTGCTGTGCCGCATCAACGTCCAGCGGCGGCAGATCGACAGCCAGCTGACGGACCTGCGCCGCCGGTCCGACGAGTTCCAACAGATCACCTCCCATATGCAGGAGGGCCTGGTGCTGCTGGACGACGCCGGGGCCGTGCTGAGCATCAACCCCGCCGCCTGCCGGATTTTCGAGGCGGACGAGACCTGCCTGGGCCAGGATTTCCTGACGGTGGACCGCAGCCGGGACGTCAGCGCCGCGTTGGCGGAGGCCATGACCTCCGGCCATAGCGAGGTCCATGTGCAGCGCCCGGGCCGCATCTATCAGTTCGACATCTCCCGCATCCGGTCTGGCGAGGACGTGCTGGGCGCGGTGGTGCTGGCCTTCGACATCACCCAGCAGGAGACGGCGGAGCAGAGCCGCCGGGAGTTCACCGCCAACGTCTCCCACGAATTGAAGACCCCCCTTCAGGGGATCATCGGCAGCGCCGAGCTGATTGAAAACGGACTGGTGAAGCAGGAGGACCTGCCCCGGTTCGTGGGCCACATCCGCCGGGAGGCCCAGCGGCTGGTGGCCCTCATCG
>OODG01000979.1_pt1 | contig 20260 bp, 19 predicted proteins | sample 1671621 | NCBI WGS metagenome assembly OODG01 (sample SAMN06348175, study PRJEB24527) | human gut metagenome | biome: human gut; feature: ankylosing spondylitis patient; material: feces | host: Homo sapiens | place: China | collected 2015-10 | reverse complement strand
TATCTAAAACGATGCTTACATTATTGCTGTTCGCGCTGTCGTATGCGCTTACAACGCCATAATAATTTTTACCGTTCCAAATAACATTTTTTACCGTAAATGAAATATCCGGGCCGACTATGTTGCCGAAATAAATCGTATCCGTAAAACCCGTGGAATTGTAATCGGTTATCGTGTACCCGTTCCCATCGAGTGTGATATTGCCTTTCGTTTTGGGTATGGAAATACCTCCTGAAGCAAACGTTATATTATTTGTAACTAGAATTTCCGTCGTTGTTGTATCTTGAATAGCATTTTTAAGTTCGATAAAATTGCTGACCGTTTTTTGAGCCATTATTTACTCCTTACGTGAAATATTCCCTTACTTATCAGTGTATGAAAAAATTAATACTTTTGACATGATGGCTTTATAGCGAAAAAATTTTAAATCTGCAACCGTTGACTTACGCGAGGAGTTATGCTTGACAAAACTCGGATTTCCGCGATTTTACTTTGCTGTGAACATGATAAAAAATGATTTCCTGTATGTGGATGTTGATGGCATCGTCGATCATATTCCGGCGGCACCGCGCCTCGCAGGGGTGCTCGCAGATATAGGCGCAGGCCACAGGGAAGGGATTGTCCTTACGGATCAGCCGCACCGCATCGGCGCAGCGTCCCTCGCCTATCAGGGCCATATAGCCGGGTACGTCCACACCGGCGGGACACAGGGCCACGCAGGGCACCGGCAGCTGCAAGCCCGCCAGACAGCGGTGGTGCAGGATGTGTTCCTCGTAGTCATCCCGGAAGCCCTCCAGCCCGTCCAGCACCAGTCGGGCGGCGTCGCGCCCGATGGCGCAGTCGGCGGTGTTCACCACGGTCCGCGCCGTTTTCTCGATAATGGCCAGGGTGCCCATGTCGGCGGTGCCGTCCAGCACGGTGGCGATGAGCTTGCTCAGCTGCCCCAGACCGATACGGCAGGGCACGCACTTGCCGCAGGACTGGGCGTGGCACAGCTGCAAAAACGACAGGGACATATCCACCGGACAGAGGCCCGGAGGACTGGCGGCGATGCGGCGCTCCACGTCCCGGTAGAGATTATCCACCACGGTCTGGGCGCGGCTTGGGTTCTTGATGTCGAGTCTGCTCAAGGGGGTCACTCCTTCCGTCTGCACTGCGCGGAAGCGTGTCCGCGCGGCGCTTGGAAATTATAAGTTAAACAAAAGAATGACACAAAATCCACCAAAAGTCAACATAAGAAAAAAGATTGTTTTCATAAGAGGAAATTATCGTAAATTGCCTGGTTTTTAACGTTATTTGTGCAGCAAACGGTCCAATTTGATTGGCTGATTTTTCCTAAAACGAAAAAATCCCCGGCACACTGTGCCGGGGATGAGAGAGGGCGGCTGTCACATACGGCTGTGCCGCAAGTACCGGTAGTCGCTCTTGATGATGTTGCGGAAGAAGGGGATGCACAGCACCGTATCCGCCGCGATCCACGCCATGGGGTCGGCGGCGCAGAGGGCGTAGAAGGCCATGGCCGGTGCATCGGCGCTGACGGCGCCGCCGGCAAACAGCCCCGGCAGCACCAGACACACGGTGATACGCGCCACCAGCTCTGCCGCGCCTGCGCCCAGCACGAAGCCGCTGCGCCCGATGCCCTGCACGCAGTTGCGCACCACAAAGACGAAGCCCAGAAACAGGTACATGGAGAAGTCCACATACAGCAGCGAGTTGCCGTAGCGCACCGCGTCCGGCGTCACCTTGTCGGCGCTGAGGAACACATGGTAGCAGAAGTCGCCCCTTGTCAGCAGCAGACCCGTGCCCGCCGCCAGAATCGCCAGAATGGACACCATGCCCAGCGCCTGCAGCGTGCCCCGGCGAATGCGGTCGTACTGACCTGCGCCCAGATTCTGCGCCGTGAAGCTGGTCATGGCGCCGCCCAGCGCGTTCATGGGCGTGGCCACCAGATTGAACAGCCGGTTGGCTGCGCCAAAGCCATTCTGCGCCGCGTTGGACACCATCACACCGTCCCGCATATCGAATTGCACCACGCCGCCCTGCATGACGATGATGCCCACCGCCAGCACGGAGAACTGCAGGCCCAGGGGGATGCCGCGGACCAGGTGCCGCTTCACGTCCATGAGGGTGATGCGCCAGTCCTCCCGGTGCAGGCGCAGCACCGGATAGCGCACAAAGGCGTAGATAAAGCAGCCGATGGTGCTGACCAGCTGCGCCAGCACCGTGGCGCCGGCCGCACCGGCCACGCCCCAGCGGAAGGACAGAATGAACAGCAGGTCCAGCCCCACGTTCAGTATCGTGGAGAACAGCAGGAACACCAGCGGCGTCACCGAGTCGCCCATGGCCCGCAGGAACGAGCAGATAAAGTTATAGAACAGCTGCGCGCCGATGCCCGCGAAGATAATGGCGCAGTAGGTGTACGCCGCGGTGTATACCTCGTGGTTGTCCGGTGTCACGTTGATCCACGCCAGCATGGGATCCAGCAGCACCAGCGCCAGGGCCGTCAGTGCCACCGTCAGCGCCGCCGACAGAAGGATCTGCGTGGCCAGCGAGCGGCGCACCCCGCGCTCGTCGTGCATACCCACATAGTACGAGGTGATGACGCAGAAGCCTGCGCTGACGCCGAAGGCGAACTGCAAAAAGATGAACACCAGAGAATTGGTGTCGTTGACGCCGGCCACCTCGGCGGCGGTCAGCGTCTGACCAACGATGGCCGCGTCGCTGATGGAGTACACCTGCTGCAAAAGGTAGGACAGGATCACCGGCAGAGAAAACAGGAGGATCACCTTCCAGCACGGCCCCTGGGTCAAGTCGATGGGCTCCCTTCTTTTATGTGCTGTTTTCACAGAAATCGCTCCCTTCTTTTGTGTAGTATAGACAATTATCTCTCTCAGAGCGCCGATTATAATACCTTGCGGCGCCATTGTCAAGAGCTCTTTTATAAAAAATCCGTCCACCGGTCATTCCCGGTACCGCGCTGCCGTTCTTCACGCATTTTGCGGCGCATTTCCGCTTTCCGCCAGTGGACACAGCCGGTATTTCGTTGCACTTTCTGTCACTTTGTGGTAAGATACCATTGACACAAATGAAACGGGGAGGTCACTTGATATGAGATCCGATGGCACAAAAAAGTCACCTGTGCGTATGCTTGTCTACCTGCTGCTTCTCGCGGCGGTGGTGGCCCTGGGTTATTTCACCGACATCGTTGACTTCACGGAGCTGAAGGCTGTTTTTTCTCTGAAGCTCACCGCCCTGCTGAAGCTGGCTGTCATGGTCCTGCTGGTGCTGCTGGTGTCCAACCTGGTCATCTTCATTCTGCACGGTATCAAGCCCCGCACCCACCGCGGCGGGTCTGTGCTGTCGCTGCTGAGCAGCCTGGTCAAATATGTGGCCGGCATCATCATCGTCTGCCAGAGTCTGTCCCTGCTGGGCGTTAACGTGGGCACCATCATCGCCAGCGTCGGCGTGCTGGCCCTGGTGGTCGGCTTCAGCGCCGAGAGTCTCATCGCTGACGTGGTCATCGGCGCCTTCATGCTGCTGGAGAACCAGTACAACGTGGGCGACATCGTGGAGGTCAACGGTTTCCGGGGCGTGGTCACCAAGATCGGAATCCGCACCACCTCCATCACCGACGGCGGCGGCAATGTGAAGATCATCAACAACTCGGAGATGAAGAATATCCTCAACCGTTCCGATAACAACTCCTGGTCTGTCAGCGATATCTCCATCCCCTATGAGACAGACCTGGAGAAGCTGGAGGCGCAGCTGCCCGCCCTGCTGGAGGAGATTTTCCGCGCCCGGGGCGACGTGATGCTGGATGTGCCCCAGTACCTGGGCGTCCAGACGCTGGACGCCTCCGGCATCGTCCTGCGCTTCTGGGTGAAGGTGGCGGAGAAGAACATCTACGCCGGCGCCCGCGCCCTGAACCGTGAGCTGCTGCTGGGCTTCCGCCGTCTGGGTGTGGAGTGCCCCTTCCCTCAGATGGACGTACACATGAAATAAGCCATGGAAGAGAAGAACAAGGAGTTTACCCTGGCGCAGGAGCACGCCGCCCCTCCACCGGAGTGCGCTGCCCTCCCGCCGGAGGTCCTGCCGCCGGACACCGTCCTTCCCGGCGAGGCCTCCGCCGCGGAAAGTGCCGCCGCGCTGAAAAAGAAGGCCGCCAAGTGGAAAAAGATCGCCATTATGCTGGTGGGCCTGTCGGCCATGACGGCGGTGGCCGTCACCGGCGGCGGCACAGCGGAGGATCCCGCCCCCGCAACGCCGGACACCCCGCCGGTCCAGCAGGAGCCGTATGTTCCGCCGGAACCGGAGCCGGAGCCCCTTGCCGGTGTTCTGCACTATACCATATACAACGATACCTTCGACGACAGCGGCGTGCCCCTGATCCTGGCCGAGGGTACCGTGGACATGGCCGCGCTGTCCGATACGCCCCTGGCGCTGCCTCAGCCGGAGACGCCGTCCGATGGCAGCTATGCGTTCCTGGGCTGGGCGGGCCGGTATGACACCGCCGGCGGAAAGGTCTGGACGACGGTGCCGGACCCCCTGACAGCGGACTTCGCGGCGTCCATCAGACCCGGAGATACAGGGGAGAGGTCGATCGTGCTCCGCGCCGCCTGGCGGCTGACGGAGCAGAGCCGCTACCCCTGGTCCCTGACGCTGGACGACGGCGTCAATGCCGTCACCTATGAGGCGGCGGTGCCTATGGCCTCCGGCGGCGACGTGTACCTGTGCGCCTACCCGCAGCCCACCCGCGACGGCTATCGCTTCGCCGGCTGGCTGAACGCGGCAGGGGAGAGGGTGGACCTTCTGCCCGCCTCCGCCTTCTTTGCCAAAACCGCCGACGGCGAAACGGACTGGCGTACCACCGTCCCTGTCACCCTCACCGCGGACTGGGAGAAAGCATAGCAAAAAAAGAACAGTCCTTCACGGACTGTTCTTTTTTGATTCTTCTTAGTACGCCACGCCCCAGTAGATGTCCGTGGTGGCGGGCTTGCCGCACACCACGCACTTGCCGGTGGTGCCGGACTGCTTCAGCGGCATGCAGCGGCTGGACACGCCGGCCTTCTCCTTCATGGCCAGCTCGCACTCCAGGCTGCCGCACCACTTGGTACGGGCGAAGCCGCCCTTGCCCTGGGCCATCTCCTTGACCTCCTCCCAGGAGGTCATATCGAAGGTGTTGTCCTCCAGGTTCTTTTCCGCCATGGCGTACAGGTTGTCGTGCACATCCTGCAGCAGCTGCTGCACGGCGCTCTCCAGCTCCGTCAGGGGGACAAAGGTCTTCTCGCCGGTGTCGCGGCGGGCGATGCAGCACTGGCCCTTCTCCATGTCCTTGGGGCCGATCTCCACACGCAGGGGCACGCCCTTCATCTCGTACTGGGCGAACTTCCAGCCGGCGGACTGGTCGCTGTCGTCCATGCTGACGCGGATGCCCGCGGCGGTCAGGCGGTCGCGCAGACCGGCGGCGGCCTCCAGCACGCCCTCCTTGTGCTGGGCGATGGGGATCACCACCACCTGGGTGGGAGCGATCACCGGGGGCAGCACCAGACCGTGGTTGTCGCTGTGGGTCATAATGATGGCGCCGATCAGGCGGGTAGACGCGCCCCAGCTGGTCTGGAAGGGATATTGCAGGGTATTGTCCCGGCCGGTGAAGGTCACGTCGTAGGCCCGGGAGAATTTATCGCCGAAGAAGTGGCTGGTGCCGGACTGCAGGGCCTTGTGGTCCTTCATCATGCACTCGATGGTATAGGTGGCCTCGGCACCGGCGAATTTCTCCTTGTCGGTCTTGCGGCCCTTCACCACGGGCATGGCCAGCGCGTTTTTGCACACGTCGGCGTAGCAGTTCAGCTGCTGCTCCGTCTCGGCCTCGGCCTCGGCGGCCGTCTCGTGGATGGTGTGACCCTCCTGCCACCAGAACTCGCGGCTCCGCAGGAACGGGCGGGTGGTCTTCTCCCAGCGGATGACGGAGCACCACTGGTTGTACAGCATGGGCAGCTCACGGTAGCTGTGCAGCACGTGGCTCCAGTGGTCGCAGAACATAGTCTCGGACGTGGGGCGGAAGGCCAGACGCTCCTCCAGCTGTTCGCTGCCGCCATGGGTGACCCAGGCCACCTCCGGCGCGAAGCCGGCCACCAGCTCACCCTCCTTTTTCAGCAGGCTCTCGGGGATGAGTACCGGCATGGCCACGTTCACGTGGCCGGTCTTCTTGAACTCCGCGTCCATGTACTTCTGGATATTCTCCCAAATGGCATAGCCGTAAGGTCGAAGGATCAGAAAGCCCTTGACGCTGGCGTAGTCCACCAGCTCCGCCTTCAGGCAGATATCCGTATACCACTTGGCGAAATCCTCCTCCATGGGGGTGATCGCCTCTACATTTCTCTGATCCTTAGCCATAGCTTTATACCATTCCTTTGTTAGTATATAGGGTGTGTGCCAACTTCACATTTTACCCGCCGCCATGTGACTTGTCAAGTTGCCGCCGCAAAAAGGCCGCAAAAAAGCGCCCCGCAGGGCGCTTTTTCAGCAATCCAGGCCCAGCCGCCTGTCGCGGCGCCGGCCAACGATGACATACACGAACACATAGGCGATGGCGCCGGTCAGCAGTCCGGCCAGCACATCGATGGCCGCGTGCTGCTTGACGAACACGGTGGCCGCCATGATGAGGATAGCGTACAGCGTTACGCCCCAGCGCCAGCCGGGCTTCCGCAGTCCCGGCGTGTGCCACACCGCCGACACCGCCGCCATGCAGCCCAGAATATGCACGCTGGGGAAGACGTTGGTGTTGGTGTCGATGGAATAGGTGTACTCCACCAGCCAGGTGGCGGCATTGTGGTGCGCCATCACCGCCGGACGCAGATCCTGCCCGTTGGGCACCAGAATGCAGAACACCACCGCCGTTGTGAACGTCACCATGATGAACCACATATACCGGCGGAAGCCCTCGGCGTCCTTCAGGATCAGATAGATGCCCAGCACCACCAGCAGCGGGCTCCAGGACACATAGGGGAAGATGAACCACTCGCAGAAGGGGATATAGGTGTCCAGCACCGTCTGTGTGGCCCAGTAGTTATCGGTAATAAAGTGCTCGATGGTAAAAAACATCGCCAGATAGACCGGCAGATACGCGCCCCACCAGGCGTGGGGATGGGTCTTGAAGAATTGCTTGATCGCCTGCATACGATCCCTCCGACAGACTTGATGATTTCGTATCCTGTATTGTACCAGAACCGCCCCGGCAAAGGCAACCCCCGCCCTGCAAATATCACAGAATTTTTACAACTCAGACAAACCGCCGCAGGTGTTGAACGGACTGGACAAACCGGGGCGGCGTATAGTATACTGTCTCCAATACAGACACAGGAGGAACTGCCATGCAGATCATCAAGCGGGAGGAGCTTCCCGAACAGCGCCAGGTGCGCCTGACTATCGCCGTGGACAAGGACACCTGGCAGGCGTCCCTGGCCAAATGCTACCAGGGCGTCAAGTCCGTCTGCCCCGTGGCCGGCGAGCCTACCCGTGAAAACCTGGAACAGGCCTACGGCCCCGAGTTTTTGTACCAGGAGGCCGTCAACGACACCTATCCCCAGGCGCTGGTGGAGGCCATCAGCCAGAGCGATATCCAGATCGCCGGGACCCCCACCCTGTCGGTGGAGACTATCGGCCCCGACGGCTACACCTTCGCCGCCGTTATCGATCTGTACCCGGAGGTGGAGCTGGGCCAGTACAAGGGCCTGTCCGCCGTCTATCCCCAGGTGGAGCTGAGCAATGACGATACCGAGGCCGCCCTGGACGAGTACGCCCGGGCCAACCCCGATGTGCAGCATCCGGAAAGAGCCGCCATGGGCGACGAGGTGACGCTGGACTTCGAGGGCTTTGTGGACGGCGTGCCCTTTGAGGGCGGCAAGGGCGAGCAGTATTCCCTGCTGCTGGGCGGCGGCTACTTCATTCCCGGCTTTGAGGAGCAGGTGGCCGGCGCCGCCGTGGGCGAGGAGCGCGACGTAAAGGTCACCTTCCCCACGGAGTACGTCCCGGAGCTGGCCGGCAAGGACGCGGTGTTCCATATCAAGGTCCACCAGATCACCCGGCGGGCCATGCCGGAGTGGGACGATGATTTCGCCCGCCGGCAGGGCTTTGCCGATGTCTCCGCCCTGCGCCGGGCCGTCATGGAGACGGCGGTGCAGAAAAAGCAGGCCCAGGCCGCCGAGCAGTTCGCCAATGACCTGATCCGCCAGGTGACGGAGGCCATGACCGTTACCATTCCCGCTGCCATGGTGGAGAACCAGCTGGACGGGCTGATCAACGAGCTGCGGGGCCATTTACAGGCCCAGGGCGTGTCCCTGGAGCAGTATCTGGAGATGGGGAACACCACGATGGAGCAGCTGCGTGACCACGCCCGCGAGCAGGCCGCCGCGGCGGCGCGCTATGAGCTGGCCATGACCGAGATCGCCCACCGTGAGGGCATCGACATCACCGAGGCGGACGTGGACGCCAAGTACGCCGAGCTGTCCAAGCAGTACAGCCTGTCCGTGGAGCTGCTGCGCCAGCAGCTGCCGCCCCTGCGCCTGCGCCACGACCTGAAGCTGGCCGCCGCCCAGGCGGTGGTGGTGGACTCCGCCAAACGCAAATGACCGTCCCGCGGGCAGCAGCCTGCCCGCGTACCGATCAATGAAAAGCAAGGGAAGGCCCGTACGGGCCTTCCCTTTTTGTATTCAGATCCAGCCTTATCACGCCGGAGTATTCCCCGTTGGCGGTCAGCCCCCATTCGCCTTCATAGACCTCCTCCGGTGTGACGAAGTCACTTTCGTACCACCAGGTGAAGGTCGCCGCGCCCCAATAGTCCTCCTGACTGCTGTTGGCGTGCAGCTCCAGAGTGGCCAGAGCGGGCTTATCCGTATGACCCTGCCACGCCCATATCTCCTGCGTCAGCTGGGAGCCGGAGGGACACGTCCAGCCGATGTCGCTGCCGAAGCCGTCGTTCCTCTCCTGTGAGTAAAAGGTGAAGTCGTAGCATAAAGAGAACTTTCCCGCAACAGCATGCGATAGTCGCCGTCCAGCCCGCTGTGCTTGGTAATTCTGACCGCGAAAAATGTCATAAGGTCTTTTTGAAGATTTTTTTGAGGAAGAAACGGAGCAGGCGTGACCGGCTCCGTACAGGGTAATAAAAAAGTGGATGTAACTGAAATCAGTTACATCCACTCAAGTTGGTTGCGGAGGGAGGACTTGAACCTCCGACCTCCGGGTTATGAGCCCGACGAGCTGCCAACTGCTCTACTCCGCGATATTGTACTGTACCGGGTGGTGCCGGTGACCGGACTCGAACCGGTACGGCATTGCTGCCGGGAGATTTTAAGTCTCCTGTGTCTACCATTCCACCACACCGGCGGATCAGGCACTTATTAGGATACCACACCGCCCGGCCTGTGTCAACACCTTTCGAAAAAACATTTCGACAAAGTCGCAAAATCCCGTTGCGCGCCGCGCTTTTCTGCGCTATAATGTGTCCACGGAACAAACTGGAACAGGAGGAACATCCTATGAATATTTGGCATGATATTGCCCCCGCGCGGGTAAAGCCCGAGGATTTCTGGGCGGTCATCGAGATCGAAAAGGGCTCCAAGAACAAATACGAGATGGATAAGGATACCGGTATGCTGCGGCTGGACCGTATCCTCTACACCTCTACCCACTACCCCGCCAACTACGGCTTCATTCCCCGCACCTGGGCAGACGACGGCGACCCTCTGGACGTGCTGGTGCTGTGCAGCGAGTCCATCCGCCCCATGAGTCTGGTGCGCTGCTTCCCCATCGGCGTCATCACCATGGAGGACGGCGGCGACCTGGATGAGAAGATCATCGCCATCCCCTTCGAGGATCCCACCTATCATCTGTATACGGATATTTCCGAGCTGCCTGCCCACGTGGCCAGCGAGATCAAGCACTTCTTCCGGGTCTATAAGAGTCTGGAGGGCAAGGAGACCGTGGTCAGCGACGTGCTGGGCCGTCAGGCGGCGGTGGATATCATCATCAAGTGCCAGGACGCCTACATCGAGAAATACTGCAAGTGACATACTGCGCCGCCATCCCCGCCGATGGCGGCGCTTTTTCTGCGGGCGGGAAACCTTTTCCGAAGGAATTGCGTCTATATAACAGATGAGCCTTTTGAAAGGAGGCGGATCCTATGAAAAAACGTGCGGCGGCGCTGGTGCTGGCGCTGCTGATGCTGCTGGCCCTGCCCGGCTGCGGCATCAAGGCGCAGGCACTGACCAAGGATATCGTGCCCCAGGCACTGGACACGACTACCGACCTGACTGCCGGAGGCGAGGCGGTGTCGGCCTTCGCCCTGTCACTGCTTCGCAGTGAACGGGCGGGAGAGACGGGCCTGCTGCTGTCGCCGGTGTCCATCCTGAACGCACTGGGCATGACGGCCAACGGCGCCGGTGGAACTACCCTGAAGCAGATGGAAACGGCGGCGGGCATGAGTCTGAACCAGCTGAATGAATTTCTGTACACCTACCGCATGAGCCTGCCTGCTGCGTACAAGAGCTGCGCCGTTTCGCTGGCCAACTCCGCGTGGGTGCGGGACACCTTCCGGGTGGAGGACAGCTTCCTGCGCGCCTGCGTCAACTACTACAATGCGGAGATCTATCGTTCCGCGTTCGACGGCAGTCTGGTCACCGACCTGAACCGCTGGGTCAGCAAGGAGACAAACGGCCTGATCGACAGTCTGCTGGAGCAGGCACCCGGCGAGGCCACCATGCTGTATCTGGTCAACGCCGCCTGCTTTGACGCCCGGTGGGAGACGCCCTACGAAGCGTCGGATATCCGCGAGGGCGGGACCTTCACCGCCGCTTCCGGTGCGCGCCAGACGGCGGATTACCTGACCAGCAGCGAGAGCATCTATCTGTCCGGCAACAACGTTACCGGTTTCCTGAAGCCCTATGACGGCGGGAAATATGCGTTCGTAGCGCTGCTGCCCGACGAGGGCGTGACGCTGGAGGACTACCTGAAGAACCTCACCGGTGAGCATCTGTATCAGCTGATCACCGGTCACCAATACGCCGATGTGCAGGCGTCCATCCCGCGGTTTACCGCCCAAACGGAGTTGGAGCTGGAGAAGGCGCTGACGGCTATGGGTGTCACGGACCTGTTTGACGTGTCCAGAGCTGATCTGCGGGCCATGGGCAGCGCGCCCAGCGGCAATAATCTGTACGTCTCCTCCGTGCTGCACAAGACGTATCTGTCGCTGGACGAAAACGGCACCAAGGCCGCCGCGGCCACGTCAGTGCAGGTGAACGGCGACAGCGCGCAGCCCACCGACGTCAAGACCGTCACGCTGGATCGCCCCTTCCTCTACATGGTCGTGGACACCCACGCCTGCGTACCCCTGTTCATGGGTACCGTCACCTCTATGGAATAAGCGAAAAGAACGCCCGACAGGGCGTTCTTTTCGCTTATTCGCCGCCGTTCACATAGTCGTGGGGGTCGATGACCGCCCCGTCCCGGCTGACGGAGAAGTGCAGGTGCGGCCCCATGCGGCTCTCGGCGGCGGAGGTGCTGCCCACATAGCCGATGACCTCCCCGGCGGTCACGGCCTGGCCCTGCGCCACAGGCGTATTTTCCTGTAAGCTGCTGTACTGGGTGGCGTAGCCGCCCTCGTGCTGAATGACCACCGTGGTGCCCATCAGCTCGTCGTCGGTAACGGACTGCACGGTCCCTGCGGCGGCGGTCTTCACCGCCGCGCCCTCGTCAGCCTGCACGTCGATGCCGTCGTGGGTGCGCCAGTCGGCCATAGTGGGGTCATACAGCAGCTCCGTCATGCTGAACACCGTCACTGTGGTGCCGTCCAGAGGGGATACCACCTGGGGCAGCAGCTCTGCCGGCTCGGTGATCTCCACCTCCTCCACCGGGTCGGGGATGACCACCGGCGCGGGCTTTACCACCGGCTGGGTGGGGGTGACGGGCTGGATATCCAGCACCGGCGGCGTGTCCGTCTGCTCCACGGTCACCGGGCGCTCTCTCAGGGCAAAATAGCCGATCGTTCCTGCGGCCACAAGGCACAGGGCGATGGCTATGTAATAGCCCCGCCCGGCGAACATAGCCCGCAGCCGTTCGTTTCGGGAGTCCTTCATATGCGTGTCCCTTTCCTGGCGGGAAGTCCCGCCGCCGCCCCTTCCGGCGGGCGGCACGCCGAAATAAAACATCCTCTGCCCGTATTGTCGCCGGACAGAGGATGTTTTATTCATATTCAGTCGTCGAATTCCGCCCGCAGGCCCCGCCGCAGCAGGTCGGTCAGCTCTGCCCGGGGATCGGCGCTTTCGTACAGGATGTTGTGTACCGCCATGCATATCGGCAGCTCCACGCCGTACTTTTCGCGGAGCACCATCAGTGCCTCCACTGTGTAATAGCCCTCCGCCAGCCGGTGGTAGTCCTGATGGCGGATGAAGGACTCGCCGAACTGTCGGTTATGGCTGTAGGGCGAGAACACCGTGGCCTCGTAGTCCCCCAGATGGCACAGCCCGTAGGCGGACAGCTCATTGCCGCCCATAGCCTTGATCAGCCGCGCCACCTCCCGGGTGCCCCGGCTCATCAGCGCGCCCTTCAGGCTGGACATCTCCACGCCGTCCAGAAAGCCCGCCGCGATGCCCACCACGTTCTTGGCCGCGGCGCCTACCTCGTTGCCGATCATGTCGCCGCCATAGTAGAAACGGATCAGGTCGCTGGAGAATTCCTGCACCAGTCGGCGCTTCACCGCATCGTTCTCACTGTCGATGACCATGCAGTTGGGGATGCCCCGGTAGAACTCCTGCACATGGCCCGGCCCCAGCCAGACCGCCACGGTGTTGCTCTCATGCAGCAGCGATCCGGCGATAACGCTGAGCCGTTCGCCGGTGCCCATCTCCAGGCCCTTCATGCACAGCACCACCGTCTTGCCCCGCAGGGCCTGCATGGGGGCCTCTGCCAGCAGAGAACGCAGGCTCTGGGAGCCGATGGAGATGATGACCGTCTCCGCCTGCTCCACGTCCCGCAGGTCGGTGGTCAGCCCCACGGAGTCTGGCAGCGTCAGCAGATCGTTCTGCCGGGTGGCCAGAAAGGACTGCATACGGGGCGAGCTCTGCCGCCCGTACAGCGTCACATGATGGCCGATGTGATCCAGATACCAGGTGATGAGGGAACCCCACCGCCCGCAGCCGATGACAAATATGTTCATGGGTTTGTCTCCTTATAAGGAAGTCCCGAAGCCGCGCTTCGGGACTTCGCGTAAAAGCGGATCGGTCACTTTACTTCACGATCAGCGTCTTGCCGTCCATCTCCTCCGGGCAGGCCAGACCCATCACGTCCAGAATGGTGGGTGCGATGTCCGCCAGCCGGCCGGGGCGCAGCTCCGTCCCGGCGCCGCACAGGATAAAGGGCACCGGATTGGTGGTGTGGGCGGTCATGGGGCTGCCGTCGGGCTGCTTCATATCCTCGGCGTTGCCGTGGTCGGCGGTCACCATGGCGATACCGCCCATCTTCAGCGTGGCGTCCACCACCTTGCCCACGCAGGTGTCCACAGTCTCCACGGCCTTGATGGCGGCCTCCAGCACGCCGGTGTGCCCCACCATGTCGCAGTTGGCAAAGTTCAGGATGATGACGTCATAGGCGCCTGACTCGATGCGCTCCACACACTTGTCGCACACCTCGAAGGCGCTCATCTCCGGCTGGAGGTCATAGGTGGCCACCTTGGGAGAGGGCACCAGCACCCGGTCCTCGCCGGGGTACTGCGTCTCCACGCCGCCGTTGAAGAAGAACGTCACATGGGCATACTTCTCCGTCTCGGCGATCCGCAGCTGGGTCATGCCCATGCGGCTGAGGTACTCACCCAGCCCGTTCTTCACGGCGATGCGGGGCCACGCCACCAGCACGTTGGGCATGGAGGCGTCGTACTCCGTGTTGCACACATAGGTGGTGGGGAAGAACTCCCGGGCAAAGCCGTCAAAGTCCGGGTCCACGATGGCCCGGGTGATCTCCCGGGCCCGGTCGGGCCGGTAGTTGAAGAAGATGATGCTGTCATTGTCGCTGATGGTGCCGTCGCCGTCCACCACCACCGGCTCCATGAACTCGTCGGTGATGTTGTTGGCATAGCTCTCCGCCACGGCGGCCACCGGGTCATCACTGCGGCGGCCCTCACCGTACACCATAGCGTCATAGGCCATCTGTACGCGCTCCCACCGCTTGTCGCGGTCCATGGCGTAGTAGCGGCCCATCACCGTGGCGATCTTGCCGATGCCCAGCTGGGCGCACTTGTCGGCGAGCGCCTGTACGAAGCCCTTGCCGCTGGTGGGGGACACGTCCCGGCCATCCAGGAAGCAATGGACGTACACCTTGGTCAGCCCCTTGTCCTTAGCCATTTGCAGCAGGGCGAACAGGTGCTCGATGTGGGAGTGTACGCCGCCGTCGGACAGCAGACCGCACAGGTGCAGACTGGTGCCCTTCTCCAGGCAGTTGTCCATCGCCTGGTTATAGGCCTCGTTCTTAAAGAAGCTGCCGTCCTCGATAGCACGGCTGATGCGGGGCAGGTCCTGAAACACCACGCGGCCGCCGCCGATGTTGGTGTGGCCTACCTCGCTGTTGCCCATCTGCCCGGCGGGCAGACCCACGTCCAGTCCGCTGGCGGACAGCGTGGTGTGGGCGTATTCCTGAAACAGCTTATCCAGCACCGGCGTCTTGGCCAGAGTGACGGCATTGTCGTCCGCGGGGGGCGCAATGCCGAAGCCGTCCATGATGATGAGGGTGGTAGGGGTCTTATTCATGCCGTTCCTCCTTGGAAATACTTAGCCTTGGTTGGCAGCATTGATGATGGCGATAAAGTCCTCAGGGTTCAGAGAGGCGCCGCCGATAAGGCCGCCGTCGATGTCCGGCTGGGCCAGCAGCTCCGCCGCGTTGGCGGGCTTCATGGAGCCGCCGTACTGGATGGTGATGCTGCGGGCGATACGGGCGCCGTACAGGTGACGCACGGTGGTGCGGATGAAGGTGCAGACCTCAGCGGCCTGCTCGGCGGTAGCGGTCTTGCCGGTGCCGATGGCCCACACAGGCTCATAGGCGATCACGCACTTCCGCAGCTTCTCCGCGGGCACGCCGGCCAGGGCGGACTTGACCTGCAGCGCGATCAGCTCCATGGTGATGCCCAGCTCCCGCTGCTCCAGCGTCTCACCCACGCAGATGATGGGGTGCAGACCCGCCTCCAGCGCGGAGAGCACCTTGCGGTTGACGGTGAGATCCGTCTCGCCGAAATACTGGCGGCGCTCAGAGTGACCGATGATGACGTACTTTACGCCCAGGTCCTTCAGCATATCGGCGGAGACTTCGCCGGTGTACGCGCCGTTCTTCTCATAAAACACATTCTGTGCGCCCACGGACACGCGGGCATCCTTGAAGCCCTTGATGGCGGCGGCGATATCTACGGAGGGCACGCACACCACAATGTCGCACCATTTGGCCTTGGGCAGCAGGGCCTTCAGTTCCTCGGCAAACTTCTTCGTCTCGCTGGCGGTCTTGTTCATCTTCCAGTTGCCGGCGATAATGGTCTTGCGATATCTGCGATTCATAACAAACTAACTCCTCGTCTTTTACTTTTATATAGAAATGGGGATATGCACACAAAATAAAACGGTTTTCGCCGAAGCCTGCGCGGCCGATCCGCTCCGCCGGCCGCGGCGAAGCTGCCGGACCTTACTTGTCCAGCAGGCAGGCCACGCCGGGCAGCTCCTTACCCTCCAGGAACTCCAGCGACGCGCCGCCGCCGGTGCTGATGTGGGTGATCTTGTCGGCAAAGCCCAGCTGCTCCACCGCCGCCGCGCTGTCGCCGCCGCCCACGATGGTCACGGCGCCGCTGTCAGCCAGCGCCTGGGCCATGGCCCGGGTGCCGGCGGCGAAGTTGTCAAACTCAAACACGCCCATGGGGCCGTTCCACACCACGGTGCCCGCGCCCTTCACGGCGCCGCAGAAGGTCTTGATGGTGTCGGGACCGATATCCATGCCCTCCCAGTCCTCGGGAATGGCCATGGTGCTGACCACCTGGCGCTTGGCGTCGTTGGAGAAGTCATCCGCCGCCACGGTGTCTGTGGGCAGCAGAAGCTTCACGCCGTTCTTTTTGGCCTTTTCGATCATTTCCAGGGCGTAATCCAGCTTATCCGGTTCGCACAGGCTCTTGCCGATGCTGCCGCCCTGGGCCTTGGCAAAGGTATACGCCATGCCGCCGCCGATGATGATGGTGTCCGCCTTGTCCAGCAGGTTGTTGATGACCGCGATCTTGTCGCTGACCTTGGCGCCGCCCAGCACCGCCACAAAGGGCCGCTTGGGGTCGTCCAGGGCCTTGCCCATGACGGACAGCTCTCTGGCCACCAGGAAGCCGGACACCGCCGGCAGGTATGCCGCCACACCGACGGTGGAGGCGTGGGCACGGTGCACGGTGCCGAAGGCGTCGGACACATACAGCTCCGCCATGTCCGCCAGCTCCTTGGCGAAGCCGGGGTCATTCTTCTCCTCGCGGATATCGAACCGCAGGTTCTCCAGCAGCATGATCTGGCCGGGCTGCAGGGCAGCGGCCTTGACTTTGGCATCTTCACCCACGATATCCTTGGCGAAGATGACCTCCCGGCCCAGCAGCTGGCTCAAACGCTCCGCCACGGGCGCCAGCGTCAGCTTCATCTTCCACTCGCCCTTGGGCTTGCCCAGGTGGGAGCAGGCGATGACCGCCGCGCCGTTGTCCAGCAGATACTTGATGGTGGGCAGTGCCGCCACGATGCGCTTGTCGCTGGTGATCGCGCCCGTTTCCTTGTCCTGGGGCACGTTGAAGTCGCAGCGCAGCAGGACCTTCTTGCCCTTGACGTCTACATCCTGTACCGTTTTTTTATTGTAATTCATGGAATACGCTCCTCTCGCGTGAAATTCATATATTTGCCATCTCGCCGGTTCCGGCGAGACCGGGAAAGCCATTCTGCCGCAGCGCCTCATAGGTGAGGATCGCCACGGAGTTGCTCAGGTTCAGGCTCCGCGCCTCCGGGCGCATGGGCAGGGACGACACCGCCGCCGCGCTCGAGCGGCTGGGGATCGCCCCGGAAGCGCGTCCCGAGACGCTCACGCCGGAACAGTTTCAACAGCTTGCCGGAATTTTTGGACGTTCGGGGTGTTGACTTCCCCGAAAAAACATGATTGACCAAAAGAACGGCTGAGCCAAGTTTTGCCCCAATAAATGCCCCATGATCAGAGGGCGTTGTGCCGGATAAAAGGTGCTGCCCTGTGACGTCGGGCGCGATTGCGGAGCGGGTCGTGGTGGTGTACCATGTCCTGCCGTCCGTGGTCCGAAACGAGCAGAAGGAGTCGATGATGACCAAGGCAGATCTCGTCGCGCAGATTGCGGCCCGGGCCAACATGACCAAAGCGGCTGCGGAACGTTCCCTCAATGCCATGCTGGAATCCGTCCAGGAAATGCTGGCGGAAGACGGCAAGCTCACCTTGACCGGTTTCGGCACATTCGTTGCGGAAACGCGTCAGGAACGTCAGGGACGCAACCCCCGTACCGGAGATGTCATCACCATCGCGGCCTCCAAGGTGGTGCGGTTCCGTCCCGGAAAGATGCTCAAGGATGCGCTAAACAAGTAAGGAGAAAGCAGATGTTGCACGGCGAAACGATCCACAGCCCCCTTCCTCAGGACATTCCGTGGTGGTCCCCCGATTTCGCGGTCTTCTTTGGGGTGCTCTACCTCGTGCTGTTCGTGATCGGCACCGGCGTGGGCTATGTGATCCTGCGCTCAATCTGGGACACCTGCCGGGGCGGCTGCGGTTGCCACGGTGAGCAGCACCCGGCGGAAAGTCATTAGGGCTTGCCTTTTTTCGGAAAGTCGTCTATCTTCCCCTTTCTGTCTTCAGGCCGGGTGTTTTTTGTCGCCCTCCTTGGAGAGTATTTCGCAAAGAGGGGGTGATGACCAATGCCCGGAGTCTTTCTGAACGAAGACGACTACAACTTCGATATCGCTCTGCGCCGCTTCAAGAAGCAGGTGGAAAAGGCTGGCATTTTGTCTGAAATGAAGAAGCGCCAGCACTTCGAAAAGCCGAGCGTCATGCGCAAGAAGAAAAAGGCCGCCGCCCGCAAGCGTCTGCTGAAGAAAATGCGTAAGATGAACGCCGCTTAGTCCTTTCCGTTTCTTCGTCCTCCCGGATGCGGAAACGGAAAGACAAGGGGTTTGGAACGCTCCATCGTTTTGACGGGAGTGCATCCCGTCCTTTTTGGCGGGGCTCCTCCCGCAGACGAGCGGAGCGTTTCCGTGTTTGTCCCGCTTGTCTTTCCGGCAACCGGGACGGACGATCTCGTAGGCGATAGAGGTGGATACACGGGAAGTCCTTTCGGCTTTCCGTGTTTTTTCAATCATCATCTCCCGGGAATTATCATGTCTCTGACAACGCGTATCGAGCAGGACTACATTGCCGCCTACAAGGCCAAGGATGCCCTGCGCTTGGGTGTGCTGCGCCTTTTGAAGACGGCGGCGAAGAACCTGCAGGTGGAACTCATGCGGCCCGTCACCGACGAAGAACTTGCCTCCGTCGTCCAGAAGCAGGCCAAACAGCGTCAGGACTCCATCGAGCAGTTCACGGCGGCCAATCGGCCCGATCTCGCCGAGAAGGAAGCCGCGGAACTTTCCATTTTGAAGGATTACCTTCCCGAGCCGCTTTCCGAGGAAGAACTGGCTGCGGCCATCGACGCCGCCATCGCCGCGCTTGGCGTGACCAACATGTCCGGCATGGGCAAGGTCATCCAGTCCGTGATGGGCGACTATAAAGGCCGTGTGGACGGCAAGGCCGTCAGCGCCGCAGTCAAGGCGCGCCTGAGCTAGCCCCCCGCGCGGGACGCCGCGCCGGGAGGAAGTGAGTTTGCATGGATAGCCGTACGATAAAGGCTCTTGAATTCGGCAAGGTGCTGGAGCATCTTGCCGGCTTGTGTGTATCCGAGGCCGGCCGCAGGGTCAGTCTCGGCCTTTTCCCGTTGCGCGATGCGGACGCCGTCAACGCCGCGCATACCCTGTTCGACGAAGTGCGCACGTGGTCCGCGCACAGCGGCTTCCGCCTGTCCGATTTTCCGGATCTCGAGGGGCTTTTCCCCCATCTGGAAAAGGCCGCCGTGTCCCCGTCCTCCGCGCCGCTCGACGCCGACGCGCTGTGGGCGCTCCGCGAAACCCTGCTCCAGGGCCGCAAGGCCGCCCAGTCCATCAATGAAAACGGCGCCATGTGGCCTTCATTGCGGGATCTCGTGGCCTCCATGCCCCTGCCTGAGATGACCCTTTCGGCCCTGTCCCGGTGCCTCGGCGATGACGGGCTCATCAAGGACGAAAGCTCCCCCGAACTGATGCTCGTGCGCGGCGAATTGCGCCGCCTGCACCTCATGTGCCTGCGTAAGGTCAAGGATTTCGCTGTCCAGTACAACATCGCCCAGTACCTTCAGGATGACTACATGACGCTGGCGTCGGACCGTTACGTCCTGCCGCTCAAGTCGAATTTCAAGGGCCGCATTCAGGGCATCATCCACGATTACTCCAATACCGGCGAAACCTGCTATTTCGAGCCTCTGTTCCTCGTGGAGCAGAACAACCGCCTGCAAGAGCTCAAGCGCGAGGAACGCGAGGAAGAGCGCAAAGTGTTGCGCTACCTTACGGGCATCGTGCAGAATGAATTGCCGTTCATCCGCTCGGCCTGGGACCTGCTGGTCCGGCTGGACGTGGAGCTTGCCAAATGCGGGCTGGCGGCCTTGTTCGACGGCGCGTGCGCCACGATCAGCCCCGACGGGGAAGACGCGCCGTTATCCCTGCTCGGCGCGCGTCACCCGCTTCTCGCGCTCGATCCGCAGATCCGCAAGCAGGGCGGCCCGCATCCGGTGGACCTCATTTTCCGGCCCACGGATCGCGCGCTCGTCATCAGCGGCGGCAACGCGGGCGGCAAGACCGTATGTCTCAAGACGCTCGGTTTGCTGGCGATCATGACGCTCGCCGGATTGCCTGTCCCGGCGGCGAAGGGTTCCGTCATCCCGTGGTGGACGTCGATCCACGCGTTCATCGGCGACGAGCAGAGCCTTGATGATCATCTTTCCACGTTTACGGCGCAGATCCGGCATCTCGGCAACGCATGGGAAGCCACGGATCGCCGCACGCTCATCCTGCTCGACGAGTTCGGTGCCGGCACCGCTCTTAATGAAGCCGAAAAAATGTATAGCGACCTTATTGATATAGCCGAT
>OODG01000972.1_pt1 | contig 20306 bp, 19 predicted proteins | sample 1671621 | NCBI WGS metagenome assembly OODG01 (sample SAMN06348175, study PRJEB24527) | human gut metagenome | biome: human gut; feature: ankylosing spondylitis patient; material: feces | host: Homo sapiens | place: China | collected 2015-10 | reverse complement strand
AAGAAACGCTCGCCCGCACATTCGTTTTTGGTTATTGTTCAGTTTTCAAGGTTCTACCTGCCGCCGCATTTCGGCGACTTGTATATAATAGCATTCCCCGTTACTTCTGTCAACACCTTTTTGACAACTTTTTTATGTTTTTTTCAAGAAAAAATCCGCACCGAAAAATACGGTGCGGATTTATACTCTTTTTACTTTTATTGTACTTTATGACGCATATGCGGGAAGAATATAACGTCGCGGATACTGCTGCTGTCTGTCAGGAACATAACCAGGCGGTCGATACCGATGCCCAGCCCTCCTGTAGGCGGCAGACCATATTCCAGCGCGGTTACGAAATCATCATCCATCATATGAGCTTCATCATCGCCGGCAGCGCGGTCTTCCACCTGTTTCTGGAAGCGTTCACGCTGGTCGATAGGATCGTTGAGCTCGGAGAAGCCATTGCAGATCTCTCGCGCATAAATGAAGCCTTCAAAACGGTCTGTAATTTCAGGATCTGCTTCACTGCTTTTGGCCAGCGGTGAAATTTCTTTCGGATGTCCTGTGATAAACGTAGGTTGGATCAGTTTCTCTTCTACGTGTTCTTCAAAGCAGGCATTGATGATTTTACCGATGCCGAAAGTTTTTTCGTAAGGCACGTTGATAGCATCTGCCATTTTACGCGCTTCGTCGAGGTCTTTGATACCGGAAAAATCCTGTCCGGTATATTTAGCTACGGCCTCGATCATAGTCATTCTATTCCAGGGAGGAGTCAGATCGATCTCCTGGCCTTCGTAACTGATCTTCATCGTGCCGAGCACTTTCTGTGCAGTCTGTGAAACAATGGTTTCAGTCAAATGCATCAGATCATTATAGTCAGCATAGGCCTGGTAGATCTCGACCATGGTAAACTCAGGATTATGTTTGATATCAATACCTTCATTGCGGAATACGCGCCCTAATTCATAAACACGTTCCATACCGCCGACGATCAGACGCTTCAGATACAGTTCCGGCGCGATACGCATATAAAGCTGCATATCCAGCGCGTTATGATAGGTGATAAACGGACGTGCGGCTGCGCCGCCGGCAATAGAATGCATGATCGGCGTTTCGACTTCCAGGAAGTCTCTGCCGTCTAAAATCTCGCGAACGCTTTTAATGATCTGGCTGCGCAGAACAAAAGTGCGGCGGACTTCAGGATTAACGATCAGGTCAACATAACGCTGACGATAACGCATTTCTACATCTTTCAAGCCATGCCATTTTTCCGGCAGAGGCCGCAGAGATTTGGAAAGCAGTTCCAAAGCAACCGCTTTAACAGACAATTCGCCCATGTGCGTACGGAAAACTGTTCCGGCTACACCGATAATATCGCCGATATCCATCAGTTTGATTAAGGTATAGTTTTCTTCGCCCAAGGCATCCTTACGTACATAAAGCTGAATACGGCCTGTTTTATCCATCAGATCGATAAAGCAGGTTTTGCCATGACCGCGGATAGCCATAACACGACCGGACAGACGGACAACAGTTTCATTAGCCGTTAATTCTTCAAATTGGTCGGCAATATCCTGAGCATGGTGGGTCCATTCAAATTTATGGCCGAAAGGTTTCCAGCCTTTTTCTTCGATTTGGTGCATTTTATTGATGCGCACCTGCATTTGTTCATTGATTTCTGTTTCTGTTAAAGCTTCCGGTTCGGCAGCTTGTTGATTTTTAATTTCTTCCGACATATTTCTCGCTCCTAAAAAATCAGATCTATTTAATTTTTACTATTTTATATGAAAGCTCGCCTACAGGAGTATGCACCTGTACGACAGTGTTTACTTTCTGTCCCAAAATCGCAGCGCCGACCGGTGATTCATTGGAGATACGGTTCTGCGAAGGATCGGCTTCAGTAGTGCCGACAACAGTATAGGTTTCTTCGTCTCCAAATTCCATATCTTTAACGATAACGGTAGAACCGAGAATAACTGTGCCTTTTTTCTTTTTCGCAGTTTCGTCAATGAGCGTAGCCGTGCTGATCATCTGCTCCAGCTCGATAATACGCCCTTCGATAAAGGCCTGCTCATTTTTGGCATCGTCATATTCGGAATTCTCGCTTATATCGCCATAAGAAATGGCTACTTTAATACGCTCGGCAACTTCCTGACGTTTTACAGAACGAAGATTTTCTAATTCGTCCTCCAGTTTTCTTAAACCTTCGGCCGTTAAAATAGTTTCTTTAGCACCCATGGTATTACTCCTTTAAAATCATATTTTTCCGCCGCCTCACAATACAAACAGTGCCAAGCAGCAATGCCTGACACTGGGATCAACGGATAAATAATATAATGTACTAGGTTAAATTATAATTTTTTGTTGGTTTATTGTCAACCTCAGATATTACGCATTGCCAGTTCCTGTTCGACAAAACCCTGGATATGCGCGATTTCTTCATCTGTAACGGCCCGTTCAAAATTGCGGAAGCCAGCCAGACTGAAATCGTGTTTACGGGCTAATTGCGAGATCGTATCGATCTGTTCGATAGTCAGTTTCCGTCCCAGAGTAAAATTTTCATAACGCTTTTCCAGTGCCAAAATCATTGTTTCTGCCATACAGGCAAAAGAAGTCTGCGGCGGGAAGCCAAAATCGAAATGGAAATCGACATTACCCGGCACCTTGATCACACCGCCTTCTATGACCAGCACATCTTTGCGTTTGGAAGCTACCTCACGCGAAACGTTACGCGGTCTTGCCACATCGCAGACGATGGCCCCGGCCTTGAGATCCTCAGGTTCGATCAGAAAATCTACGGCGCTGGTAACTGCGATCACAACATCGGCATCCTTCAGGCTGTGTTTGATGTCGTTGGAAACCGTCAATTTGCCGGCAACACTGCCCGAAAGCTCTTGCGCCAGTTCTTCCAACGGCTGCAGATGCCTTGCGACCATTGTAATATCCTTTGCTTCGCGTGCCAGAATCCTTGTACAGGCCGCACCGATCGAACCGCTGGCACCGACAATAGTCACATGCGCAGTTGCCAGATCTTTTCCCATCAGCCTTACTGCTTCACGGGTTCCCTCCAGTGCTGTTGCAACTGTGTAGCTGTTGCCCGATGTCACAGCTATATCTAAATTTTTCGCCACTGTGATGCCTGCATCGCCAACGATAGAGGTGAATGCGCCCAGGCCTACCACTTTAGCGCCCAGTTCCTGAGCGATCTTCCCTGATTCTATGATCCTGTCCATAACAAATTCTTCCGGCAGTTCAACCATTTGCTTCGATGTCAGGGGACAGCCGATAAACCAGCCTTCCGCTTCTGCGTAAGGGCTCTTGATACCTGTGATATGTGAAACCTGAAAAGGTTTTTTCAGCTTCAGAGCACTTTCCAGCCAGCTGTCAGGAATAAATTTCAAAACAGGCGATACGTGAGCCATATCATGAATCGACAGCGGATGTATGATAAATGCAAACTTTTCCATTAAATGTGCTCCTCCTCTCCGTTCAGATATTCTAACCCGGATTCTATCTTATATTCTTCCAGTAATTTTTCGTAGACAGCCGCATCAAGCTGTTTATCAGCACCGCTGGCTGCCACCAGCAGGCCTTCCATCACATTGGTACCATAGCTGCGTCCGTCCAAAGACGGCGTCGTTGTGATCAGACAGCGTACTCCGGCATTGCGTAGCAGCTTGCGGTCACCGGCTGTAACAGTATTGGTAATAATAGTCTTGCCTGCCAGCTTATCCGGCATAAACCGCCTGATAAAATGAAAATCACCGGCAATAATATCGTTCTCTAAAAAATAGCCCTGGTGCTGCGGTTTTCTCTGGCTTTGTTTGGCGCCCATCGGATAGAACCACCTTACGGGCAGCTTTGTCAGAAGCGGCGCCAGCAATTTTGCAAAACTATCCAGAGTCTGCAGCGATTTGATCGGATGATCCCAGTTCAGCCCAAAAATCAAATCACCAAAAGTAACGTCAGCGCCATTGGCTACCAACGCTTCGGCCATACCAAAACGATCTACACCGCAGACCATAAGCACTTTTTTCCCTTGAAAGTCTATGATTTTATCAGCAGCAAGGCGATTGATCAGAATACGTTCCAAAGAATTTTTCAACCCGCTGCCATCCAGCACAGGGGTGTTTTTGACATTTTCGATCAGCTTGGCCGATTCACGAAAAGTATACCGCCGACCGCCGGCATATACATAAAGATCGGTCCCTCCCAATCCCAGCGCGTCTACCCGGCCATCCAGTTCTTCCAGAAGCTGCCGGGCTTTCTGCAGATTTCCGTCAGTGCCCAGCCGTTCTATTATAAAGGTCTGCCCCTTAAGCTGCAAAGTACTTTTAGCATTGCGCTCAGAAGATCCCAAACTTACACTTACGATATGTTTACAGCTGCATTCAGTTGTCTGAGAGGCAATCATTGTTCTACTTCTTTCTCTAAAAAACTTGTCCCTGATGACATATCATTTTAGCATATTTAAAGTGTTCCTACAATATTTGCTATTAGATTTAGTATTATCTTATTTATTTTAACCGTTTTCAGGCGCCGAATTTCTCTGCGACCTCGATATATTCTGCCAGCAGTTTTTTAAAATCGGCGTAGGTTTCTGTCTGATGGAACCTGCCGCGATATTCGGCAGCTTTAGGCATACCCTTGAGATAGGCGCCGATATGCCGACGCATCTCTTTAACAGCAACAGATTCATTTTTATATTCTATCAGCATCTCCAGATGCCGCAATGCCAGAGCAAGTTTTTCTTTTAAGGGCGGTTCCTGCGGCACAGGCAGTCCCGACAAGGCGGCCTGCAATCTGCTGAACAGCCAGGGATTGCCGTCGGCACCGCGCCCCAGCATCAATCCGTCGCAGCCTGTTTCTGCAAGCATCCTCTGTCCGTCAGCTACTGTCAAGATATCACCGTTACCGATGACCGGTATTTTTACAGCCGCTTTGACTCTGGCGATAACCTGCCAGTCTGCCCTGCCATTATAAAACTGTTCCCTTGTCCTGCCGTGTACTGCTACGGCTGCTACGCCCGCCTTTTCTGCCAGTACAGCTATTTCTTCCGCATTGATATGTTCAGAATCCCAGCCGGCACGAAATTTCACAGTAACCGGAACAGATACAGCGTCTGTCATCCGCGCCAGAATTTCGTAGGCCAGCTGCGGATTTTTCATCAAAGCCGAGCCTTCGCCATTATTGACGACCTTAGGCACCGGGCAGCCCATATTAAAGTCGATCACATCTGCACCGTTCCCGGCGACTATCCTTGCGGCTTCAGCCAGTTCTGCCGGAACAGAACCAAAAAGCTGGATCGCCGTAGGTCTTTCACCCGGATCGATGCGCAGCATATCAAAAGTTTTGACATTTTTATAAAGCAGCCCCTTGGCGCTGACCATTTCCGAAACAGTCATACCGCAGCCAAGTTCTCTGCAAATGACCCGAAAGGGCAGATCTGTGATTCCGGCCATAGGCGCCAGCAACAAAGGTACATCTAATTTTAAAGTGCCGATCTGCATAATCCACTCCCAATTTTGAAATACTATAGAAATAAGACCCGCCAGACAGCGGGTCTTTGCTTATTTAGAATTTTTCTCGTGCAGAATCCGTAATCCGTCTAAGGTTAAAAACGGCTCTACTACGTCAATAGAATCGGACTCGGCCGCCATCGTATTGGCAAACCCGCCAGTAGCGACAACAAAAGCATTACCGCCTAATTCTTCCTTCATATGTCTGACAATGCCGTCCATCTGACCGACAAAACCGTAAATAACGCCCGCCTGCATTGCATTTACAGTATTGCGCGAGATAACGTTTTTAGGTTTGATAAGCTCGATACGCGGCAGTTTTGCCGTTCTCTGGAACAAAGCCTCCGTAGAAATACCGATACCAGGGGCGATAGCGCCGCCTAAATATTCGCCTGTCGGCAGCAGGGCGCAAAATGTAGTCGCGGTGCCGAAATCAACGATGATCATCGGCATACCTTTTTTGCTGTATTTGTCAAACGCGGCAACCGCATTAACTATACGGTCTGCACCGACTTCTCTGGGGTTGTCGTAGCGCAGTGAGATACCGCTTTTAATACCGGGGCCTACGACCATAGGCGTCAGCTCAAAATAACGCTCGCACATATGGCAGAGCGGTACGATCAGCGGCGGTACAACGCTGGAAATAATGATTGCCTTAATCTGATCCATAGGCATCCGCGTATAATTGAACATACTGCGTAATAAAATACCATATTCGTCGGCAGTTTTACTGCGATCTGTGGAAAAGCGCCAATGGCAGACCAGTTCTTTATCGTCAAAAACACCTGCTACAATGTTGGTATTACCTACATCAATTACTAATAACATTCATGTTCCTCCTCAAGGAGCTTATTTAGTCCGCTCAAGCAGACCTGCCAGGAGTAAAGCCTTGCGCACTTTAGCGCCAATAAGCGCAGCCGCTGCAGCCTTTATTATATCAAATGGAAGAAATGGCGCAACTGCTAAAAGTATGGCATTGTCCCAACTCATGGGCTTTTGCAGAAAGTACTGGAAGCTGAGCTTGAAGCCGATGAGGCCTATCGCATAGCATACCAGCATTCCCACGCACATATACATAAGATTTTTTAAATAACTTGCTTCCAGGTCACGTTCTGTAAGATAACCAACAAGCCAGGCCGTAATAATAAATGCAATGATAAAGCCTCCGGTAGGTCCGACCAGCATCACAGCTCCGCCCTGTCCCTGATTGAATACAGGCAGTCCCACACAGCCGAGCATCACCCACACGCATATGCTGACCACGCTTAAGCGGCTTCCCAGAAGCATACCGGCCAAAAGCACGACCAAAGGCTGCATCGTAATGGGAACAGGCCCAATAGGAACTATGATATATGCACTGATGATCATCATCGTGACAAAGGTTCCGGCCAGAAGCATCTCTCTGATCTTCATTACGCGTATTCCCCCTGCTTGGCCTGGGCAGGCCGGATCGAAACATCACCGGCAATGACTTTTTCGATTCTGCCGTCTTCGCGTTTTACCATTAAAAGACCATCTTCGTCTATATCGACAGCTTCACCGAAATAAGTCTGGTCAGGTGCAATAACTTTGACCTGCTGACCTAAAGTCGAAGAATATTTTTTCCATTCCTCAAGCACCGGTTTAAAACCTTCATGCAAAACTTTTTCATACAGTTCTTCCATATAGCCCAACACATCAGCCAGCAGTTCGACTCTGCTGATAGGCTCACGGGCAACATCAGCGAGCGATACAGCTGTTGCTCGCAGTTCTTCCGGCACCATCTCTTTGGGTACGTTGACGTTGATACCGGTACCGATAACGATATAATTTATCCGTCCAAATTCAGCGCTCATTTCTGTCAAAATGCCCACCAGTTTTTTACCGTCCAGTAAAACGTCGTTAGGCCATTTGATCGATGCCTGTACGCCTTTATACTTATTTACGGCTTTCACGACGGCAATCGCTGCCAGCAGCGTACACTTCGACGCTTCCTGCGGCATGAACGGCGGCTTTAAGACAACCGAAAACCATACTCCACGGGCAAACGGAGAAAACCAGCCGCGTGACAAACGCCCCTTGCCGGAGTTCTGCTCTTCCGCGATCACCACCAGGCCATCTTCGCAGCCTTCACCGGCAAGACGTTTAGCTAGTTCGTTTGTAGACGTCGTCAGCTCACAGTAGTGTATATGATGTCCGAGCCATTTCGTTTTCAGATTAGCGACAACTTCTGCAGGCTTCAATCTGTCAGGTACTTCTTTCAGGATGTAGCCTTTTTTAGGTACGGATTCTATAGTATAGCCTTCATTTTTTAAAGCCTGGATATGCTTCCAAATCGCCGTACGCGATACTGCCAGTTCCTGAGAAAGCACTTCCCCTGAAACAGGAGCAGGCATTTTACTGCGCAATATTTCTAAAATGCGTTCCCGCATATCATCACACTCCCACACAATGTTATCCTTAGATTAGCACTGGGTTAACCAAAAGTCAAGTCACAGAAAAACCGTCCCCGAAATTCAAGGGACGGTCTTAGATTACAGACTATTGCTCGCTGGGAGCTGCAGAAGATTCTGCGGGCTGCACCTCTGCCGGCTCCGGAGTTCCGATCTCAGAAGTATTCTCTTCTTTAGATAAAATTTTACCGTATTTCATCAACTGATCGATTTCTTCGCCTTCCAAAGTTTCTCTTTCAATAAGTGCATCCGCAATCAAATGCAGTTTATCCATATTTTCATTCAGCAGACTTTCCGTTTTCTGGTAAGCCTCATCAATAAATTTACGGATTTCTTTATCGATCTTGGCAGCAACTTCTTCACTGTAGTCTTTATCTCTGCCAATATCACGTCCCAGGAAAACCTGGTCCTGACGATGACCAAACGTCATCGGACCCAATTCAGGGCTCATACCGTATTCACAGATCATCTGACGGGCCAGAGATGTAGCACGCTGCAGGTCATTGCTGGCACCGCTGGAAATTTCTTTCAGTACCAGAGCTTCAGCAACACGGCCGCCTAAAAGCACCTTCAATTCGTCCAGCATTTCACTGCGGGTCGCATAGTAACGGTCCTCTTTCGGCAGGCTCAATGTATAACCGCCGGCACGCCCACGCGGAATAATAGTTACTTTATGAACCGGATCAGTATTATCGAGCAGCATACCTACCAGAGTATGGCCGCCTTCATGATAGGCAGTCAGACGTTTTTCTTTATCACTGATCACGCGGCTGCGGCGCTCGGGACCCATAATAACACGCTCCGCCGCTTCTTCCATTTCCGGCATATCGATTTTATTCTTATTTTTACGGGCAGCCATCAACGCAGCTTCATTGACCAGATTGCTCAGATCCGCGCCGGTAAAACCAGGAGTTCTGCGGGCAATAACGCCAAGCTCGACTTCAGGACTGATAGGCTTACCTTTAACATGGACTTTTAAAATTTCCTGACGACCTTTGATATCAGGACGATCAACGACGATCTGTCTGTCAAAACGTCCCGGGCGCAGAAGTGCCGGATCAAGGATATCGGGACGGTTGGTTGCAGCAATCATAATGATGCCCTCATTAGCTCCGAAACCATCCATTTCGACCAGCAGCTGGTTCAAGGTCTGTTCTCGCTCATCATGACCGCCGCCTAAGCCTGCACCACGCTGACGGCCGACAGCGTCGATCTCATCAATGAAAACGATACAGGGAGCGCTCTTTTTAGCCTGTTCAAACAAATCTCGGACACGGGAAGCGCCTACGCCGACAAACATTTCTACGAAATCTGAACCGGAAATACTGAAAAACGGTACGCCAGCTTCACCAGCGACAGCCTTGGCCAGAAGTGTCTTGCCTGTACCAGGCGGCCCGTAGAGTAAAACACCTTTCGGTATTTTGGCACCGAGATCATTATATTTCTTCGGATGCTTCAGGAACTCGACAACTTCTTCCAGTTCCTGCTTCGCTTCATCAGCACCAGCGACATCTTTAAAAGTAATCTTAATATTGTCTTCGTCATAACGACGGGCACGGCTCTTGCCGAAATTCATAACCCGGCCTCCGCCCCCCTGGCTTTGCTGCATCAGCATAAACCAAATACCGACGATCAACAGCATCGGCAAAAGCGAGCTTAAGATAGTCGTCCACCAAGGCGGCTGCGGCGGCAGCTCGGCTTTAATTTCAATATCACGGGCACGTAAAGTCGGGATCAGGCTGTCATCACTGGGAGCCACAGTTGAGAAATCTTTACCATCTTTCAGCTTACCGCTGATGACATTATCAACTATCGTTACCTGTTTGACCTCATCTTGCTGCACGTGCTTCATAAACGCACTATAAGTGATGTCTGTTTTGCTGACCGTGCTGGCCGAATAATAATCGATCATCCAGATTGCCACGATGATAATCAGCAAATAGAACGTCACGTTCTTAAAAAATCTATTCAAGGAATTGCTCCTCCTTCCACTGCGATCGTCTACCAAATTACAGTAACGTCATTTTTTTATTATAATATAGATGCGGAAATTCTACAACCATTAGTCGATAAAATCATGTACGCGCATAAACACAAGGCTTTAAAACACCGATATAAGGTAAGTTACGATAGTTACCGGCGTAATCCAATCCATAGCCTACAGCAAACTCGTCAGGAATACAGAAGCCTACATAATCCGCACTTTTACCATTGACGCGCCTGTCGGCCTTATCGCACATTACCGCTGTTTTGATAGAAGCCGGCTTGTGCTGCTGCAGCATACAGCAAACAGCTTCAAGGGTCAGCCCTGTGTCAATGATATCATCGACCAGAATCACATGCCGTCCCGCCAGTTCCTCAGCCACATCAAGCTTAACGCTGACATTACCGCAGCTATTAGTGCTGTTGCCATAAGAAGACGCGACCATAAAATCGATCTTAACAGGCATATCCATTGCCAAAGTCAGATCAGTAGCAAAATAAGCGGCGCCTTTTAAAAGTGCTATTACTACTACTTCTTTGCCTGCATAATCTTGTTTCAGCTGGGCTCCCAATTCCCGAACCCGCGCTTTTATTTCTTCCTCTGTCAGTAAGATTTTACCAATATCTTCATGCATATCCACTACTTGTCATCTCCCAGACTGAAATATTTAATATCCAACGTCAGCCATGCTTCGCAGCCCTGCTCCTGTTCATGCCAGCCTGCAGCTTTCCCTCCCACCAGCCATAGGACCTGTTTACCGCAGGTTACTAAAAGCTGACTTTTTCTCTGTTCCGGAGGTACTTTAATGTCGTTAAAATACTTTTTTAATTTTTTACTTCCCAAAGACCCGGCCGGAAAAAATATGTCGCCGTCCTGCCTCTGCCTCACTTCCAGCTGCCTGTCCTGCAGCAAATGCCAGGGATATATTGTTGCATGCCCCAAGGGACTTGCTGATCCCTTAAAGTAACCCAAACTTAAAATACCGTTTGGGAGCTCAACTTGCAGCCTGCCAGCTTTCTGCAGCTCAGCCAAATCAAAAACATAATTCTGCGCTGCTATCGCTGACGGTGTTTCAGCTGCAGCAACTGTAAGCTTGCCATAGCTGTATACAGCACAGGTCCCGCCAGGCAGCATAAGCCTTTTATTGCTGCTGCCTTTATGCACCAAGCCGATCACCTGCTGCGTCTGCTGAAAGGTAAGCAGACCTGCAGCTCCAAGCTTTTTCCACATCATCCTGATGATACGCGAACACAGCGCGGCAGGCAGCGAAAGCAGCCAGGCTGTATCACAGCTGCAGGAATGATCGTCCTGCAGCACATACTGCAAAAACTTCTCTTCTGCCAGCTCATTCAAACAATCAGCATCCTCAGCAATCAACGTCGCAGTCTGTGCTAAAGCCTGTTTGATATTAGGATTGAATTCCCGTTCCAGCAAAGGCAGCAATATATGCCGCACTTTATTCCGCGTATAGTACAAATCCATATTACTGCTGTCAGTACGATAATCCAAGCTACGCATTGCGCAATATGCTTCCAGCATCCGACGGCTCACCTGCAAAAAGGGCCGTACGATACTGTTATTGTGACAGCGCATTCCCCCAAGCCCTTCCGCACCGCTGCCTCGCAGCAAATGCAGCAGCAGGGTTTCTGCCTGATCGTCACGGTGGTGTGCTGTCACAATATACTCAGACTTGTGTTTACTGAGAATCTCAAATAAAACAGTATAGCGTAATTTACGAGCCGCGTCCTCTACAGAAAGTTTACTCTCCGCAGCAAATTTTTTAGCGTCAACACGCAGAACTTCACAGGCAACCTGACGCATCCGGCAGAATTCCACAACAAAATCAGCATCAGCCAAAGCTTCGCTGCCACGCAAACCATGCTCTACATGACAAACTACCAGCTGATACTTCCGTTTTTCCTGCAGCAGCAGCAGTGCATCAGCCAAAGCAATTGAATCGGCCCCACCGCTGCAGGCAACAATTATTTTACTGCCGACCGGCAGATGTTCCTCTACCTGATCGAGAATTTCAGTAATTTGCCTGTGTTCTTTCATCGTTTCACCTTATTATCCTACAACCCAAATAAAAAAGGCACCTCTGCTGGAAGTGCCTTTTTAGACATTATCTGTCGCGGCTGGCGCCACGGCCGCCGCGCTTAGACTCCGTATTGCGTTTCAGATCTAATAATCTGTCATCGCTGTCTTTTAAAAAGCGCGATAATTTATCTTCAAAGGAAACAGGAGGTGCCACTTTAGGTGCACGACGTTCCTGACTTACCGGACGCTGCGGTTTCGGAGGTGCCGGAGGCGGCGGTGTCAGCTGCTTAATGGACAGACCTATCTTACCGCGTTCGTCAATAGACAACACTTTGACCTTGACCTTATCTTTTTCCTTTAAAAAATCATGTACATCTTTTACATATACATTGGAGACTTCGGAAATATGTATAAGACCAACTTTTCCTTCAGGCAATTGCACAAACGCTCCAAAATTTGTGATACCAGTAACTTCACCTTCAACGATTGCACCAACTTCGAGTGACATAAAGCGGATAATCCCCCTTAAAAAATCTTTATACAGTAAGTATTATACCCTTCTTTTAAAATCAGTGTCAACTGCATTGTACAAATATATGAAAAAAGATAAAAAATAACAGCTGTACGCCAGTAAAATCGACTGTACAGCTGTTATTTTTTCTTTTCCTCAGCTTCTGTTTCCTGTTTTTGCTGCTTTTCCTGTTCATCAACTATAAACAGCGGTACTTCGTTCTTGCCAACCATATTATGGTCTTCACGCGCCAGTTTTTCAATATATTTCAAATCGTCCAAACGTTTGCGTTCAGCTTCAAGCTCAGCCTGAACTTTTTTTAATTCGTCGACACGCTGCTGAGTGGCTGACATTTCCTTATTGATCTGGTAGATCTTGTACTCCTGCCTGCCCAATACGCCCAAGCAGATGATCAGTAAAATAATCAGGACCCATAAAAAGTCATTAGAGCTGCGGCGTTTTTTTCTGCGCATCTCAGCCATTTTGAGCTCCTTCCTGTTAATTAATCAGACAAAAATACCGGGCTGTTTGGCCCGGCATTCTTGAAACCCAAGATTATTTTTTGTGTTTTTTTGCAGGAGCAGCGTTAACAGCGTCTTTGAAAGCTTTACCAGCTTTGAAAGCGGGAACGGTTGCTGCCGGAATTTTGATGGGTTCGTTGGTACGAGGATTTTTACCGGTACGAGCGTTACGAGTACGAGCTTCAAAAGTACCGAAACCAATCAGTTGTACTTTGCCCTTTTTAGCAACTTCACCTTTTACGGTTTCGAGTAAAGCAGCTACTGCTTTCTCTACATCTTTTTTGGTGAGGCCAGCTTTTTCTGCTACTGCAGCAATAAGTTCAGTTTTGTTCACAATAAATCCCCCTTAAATTTTGTATGCGCCAGTTTAGGCGAAAACCGCTTAAACACAACGACTAAGGTTATTCACTAAAACTCTAATTCGCTATCAAAAGCAATATTCCTGCTAACATTTCATCTTTTTTTTATTTTTTTCTTAATTTTTGTGTAAAAAACGCCTTTTTTTAATTATTTTTCTCAAAATCCTTTGCCAACTCCCAAAAAGCGTCTAATTCAGCCAATGAAAAGTCCTGCCATGTTTTCTTTGAAACCTGTACTTTTTTCTCTACATAACCGAATCTTTTTATGAAACGGTTATTCGCAGCATTCAAAGCTGTTTCCGGTTCCAATCCGATATGTCTGGCATAACCGGACAAAATAAACAGCAAATCTCCCAGCTCATGCTCCATTTCCTTCAGGCTGCCTCCGGCTACTGCCTCTTCAAGTTCGTGCAGTTCTTCCAGAACCTTCTCCCAGACGCCTGCGGTATCCGGCCAGTCAAAACCTACTTTGGAAGCCTTGCTGTGCAGCTTGTAAGCACGCATCAGCGCCGGCAGTCCCGGAGAAATTCCATCAAGAACATGCGTCCGTTCCTTTTTTTCTTCCAATTTAATGGCTTCCCAGTTTTTTATTACTTCATCACTGCCTGAAACTTTACGTGAACCAAATACATGCGGGTGCCTGCGGGTAAGCTTCTCAGTCACTCCATCAATAACATCCTGCAAAGAGAACAGGTTTGCGTCAGCTGCCATATGCGCATGGAAAACAACCTGCATCAGAATATCGCCAAGTTCTTCTTCCATACCTTTAAAATCGTGATTATCAACAGCTTCTAAAAATTCATAGACTTCTTCGATCATATTACGGCGAATACTGCTGTGCGTTTGTTCGCGATCCCAGGGACAGCCGCCTGGCTCACGCAGCTTACGCATAACTTCTGTCAGCGGAAGCAGTTCAGCATCATAGCGGAAATCCTCGATATCACAGTAAAAATCATCATCGTCATCAAAACACAGCGTTTTTTCTTCCTGCAAAGCATTGACATGCTGCACAACAGTCTGCTCCTGTGCCGGAATAAAGACACTGGTAAGATGATCGATATGCGGCTGCCGGTCCAGCTCATAGAGCTTCAGCGGCAGACATTCTTCATCAGGCAGGCCTAAATTACGTAAAAAGTACAGCTGCGCTTCATCAGCGAGTACTTCCATCAAATTGATTTTCACATCCGACGCCACCAGCTGACTATAGACCTGCGTGATCATCAGCGGATATTTACCAGCATCTGCCAGCGCATCAAAATCATGGGCATCAACAATACGCAACCCGGCAATAGGATCAATGCCTAAATCGACATATGCAAGATCCAAAAAGCTCATCGCCGGTAAAATTTTCAGAGGCACTCCGGCCGCTGCAGCCTGTTCCCTCAGCAGCACCACAGTTCGTTCAGCAACCAAAGGACTGCCTGGAACAGCATAAACTACCTCCTGCTCTTTCGCATCCTGTAAAATGGAAGCAACAATTTTTTGATAGACGTCTTCAAAAGACGCTTCCTGTTCATAAACAGCGTCGCAGGACGTAAATTTTATACCAGACCGCTCAAGTTCCTTTACAGTTGGGTGTACAGCCGTACGCAGAATAACCTTGCCGCCGCTTTTCAGCACTGCCATTGTTTCCAGCGACAAATGCCCTGCGCTGCCAGGCCCCAATCCTACAACAGTAATTCCTTTTTCCATCTTACCATCCCTTTACTTGAATCTGGAACCTATCACAGGCAGTTTCTGCAATTCTTTCCTGCCGATCGTTCCGCTTGCTATCAAAGTCAATAGATAAACGATGCCAGCTGCAAAAATCGTTACCGCCGTCGCAAAAGTATTGCCCCAATAAACTATTAAATAATTGTATAAAAGCATACTGACTGCTGCCATCAAAACTGCCGCCAGTAATATTTTCCCCAAAGCATACACTTTAAAAGTGATGCCGCTGCGAATCAAAAAGAAGATGTTTAGAGCAGCTGCCAAGCCAAAATTAATGTTAGAGGCCCAGGCGGCACCGACAATATTGCATGGCAGCGCCGTAAGATACCAAACAGCAGCAGCTTTGACCAACGCGCTGAGCAGCATATTCCACATAGGAATAATAGTCTGTCCCATTCCCTGCAGCATACCTGTGGTTATCTGGTGGATACCAAGCAGGCAAATAGAGGGAGCAAGGTTTCTGATCGCCTCGCCCGCAAGAGGCGTGCCATACAGTAATTTTGAAATAGGCTGAGCCAAAGCCCACATTCCTGCAGCGGCAGGAAAAGTCAGTAAACAGCATAATTTCATGGCCATATTTGTTTTCTGATCGATACTGTTCCTATCGCCCAGAGTAAATGCTTCTGAAACAGCAGGCACCAGGCTTGCTGTAAGTGAAAGCGTCGGAATAGTAGCCATCATGACCAAAGGCATACCCATCCCTGTAAGGTAACCGAACAGGGTCGTAGCCTCTTCGACCGAAAAACCTGATTCCACTAAGCGATTAGGCACCAGCAGCATGTCAATACTGCTCGTCACAGGCACCATAATATTAGCGCAGGAAACAGGCAGCGCCAGCAATACCAGCCGTTTGGCTATCTTCCTGATACTTTCGGGTTCTTCAGTGATCTGCCTGCTGATTTCCTGCTGCCAGCGCAATTTGTTCTTCAGATAAAAAAAGCTCAGTACGATAAGTCCGGTAATAGAACCCGGCACAGCACCGAAAGCAGCCCCGGCCGCCGCATATTCCAATCCGTACGGAAGCAGATAATAGGCCAGTACGACCATCGTCACAACACGTACAAACTGCTCCAGAATCTGTGAGACCGCAGGCGGAGTCATCATTTGATACCCCTGAAAATAACCACGGAAGCTGGCCAGGATCGTAGCAAAAAACACCGCCGGAGTTAAGGCTACCAATCCATAATAAGCCCGCGGATCGCGTACCAGTCCGCTATCGACCAGCCAGCCGGCCGCACAATATAGCCCGGCAGCAAACACGAGCCCCGTTGCGGCCATCAGCCCCAGCGAGACCCTGAATACCCTGCCGGCGCTGGCAAAATCTCCTTTTGCCACTTTTTCGGCTACAATGATCGAAATCGCAATCGGGATACCGGCCGAAGATACGGACAGCATCAAAAGATAAACGGGATATGCCATTTGATAAAGCCCGATACCTTCGCCGCCAAGCAGTCTGGATAACAGTATTCTGTTGACCGAGCCAATGATCTTGACCATCAGCCCAGCCAGCGTCAATATCATGGCGCCACGTAAAAACTTATCCTTGGTCATACCCTCGTCCTTCCCTTGATTTCTTCATTTAATTAATTATAATCAACTTTATTGTCTCTGTATAGCTTAATCAAAAGCCAGCCGCGGCAGATTTTTTTCCAGCCAGGTCAAACTGTCAGTTTTTAATTTGACTGTGCGGAAAATAAGCTGGGCCTGCACACCGCTTTTGAAATTCATATATTGCTGCTGCTCACTGATAAGCTGCATCAGGGCAGTCGGATCGATAGCAGCATTTTCAGCAAAGGTAATACGCAGCTCGCCCGGTTTGACACTGATACCGCGAATATGCAGCAGTCGGCACAAAGCCCGCAGACAGGCCACACGCCATAAAACTTCCACCTCTTCCGGAGGTTCTCCAAACCGGTCGATAATTTCGTCAAGCAGATCGTCTTTTTCTCCATAGTCCAAGCCGGCAAAGCGTCTGTACAGCTCAAGTTTGTAACGAGGGTCAGCTATATAGTCATCGGGAATATATCCGTCAACGCTGATCTCAAGAACCGGATCCGGTTCAGGGATACCGTCTTCAACGCCATCCTTCAGCTTACGGATCGTACGCTCCAGCATATCGCAATAGGCAGCAAAACCCACACCTGCAATATGTCCATGCTGCTGCGCCCCCAGCAGATTACCGGCACCACGGATCTCCAGATCACGCATCGCGATCTTAAACCCGGCGCCCAGCTCTGTAAAATCACGAATCGCCTGCAAACGTTTTTCTGCGACCTCGCTCAAAGCACGATTACGTTTATAGACGAAATAGGCATAAGCCAGACGAGAGGAGCGCCCTACCCGGCCGCGCATCTGATACAGCTGCGACAAGCCAAAATTTTCGGCTCCGTCGATAATAATAGTATTGGCCAAGGGTACATCCAAACCATTTTCGATGATCGAAGTCGACAGCAGCACATCACAGCTGCCTTCATAAAAAGCAATCATTGCATCTTCCAGCATATCCTCTGACATCTGACCGTGAGCGATCCTGATATTGATCCCCGGCACCAGACTGCGCAGATCGGCAGCAATATTTTCGAGACCAAGAACCCTGTTATGCACATAATAAATCCTGCCGCCGCGGCGCATTTCACGTTCCAGCGCTTCTTTGATCATTCCAGGATTATATTCGGCCACATAAGTTTCTACCGGCAGCCGTTCCTCCGGCGGTGATTCGATCACACTCATATCGCGTCCGTTGACAAGCGCCAAATGTAAAGTACGCGGAATCGGCGTCGCCGACAAGGTCAACACATCAACGCCTGTTTTCCAACGTTTGATTTTTTCTTTCTGAGCCACACCAAAACGCTGTTCTTCGTCGATGACAAGTAATCCCAGATCGGGGAACAGCACATCCTGCTGTAATAAACGGTGTGTCCCAATCAGAACGTCCACCTGACCATTTTCCAGATCATTCAGGATTCGTTTTTGTTCCCTGGGAGTGCAGAAGCGGCTTACCATCTCTACTTTGACCCCAAAAGGCTGCATTCGTTCTTTGAAGGTCATAAAATGCTGCTGCGCCAAAACAGTCGTCGGCACCATTACTGCTACCTGTTTACCATCCATAACTGCCTTAAAAGCAGCTCGGATAGCAACTTCTGTTTTACCATAACCGACATCACCGCACAACAATCTGTCCATCGGCTCAGGTTTTTCCATATCAGCCTTGATCTCCGCGATCGCTTTAAGCTGATCCGGAGTTTCTTCATAAGGGAAGCGCTCTTCAAAGTCACGCTGCCATTCGGTATCCTCAGCAAAAGCATGACCAGGGACGATCTTACGCTGCGCGTATAATCGCAGCAGTTCTTCAGCCAGTTCGGTAATCGCGGCACGGGCTTTACTCTGCACACGTTTCCAGTCGGCTCCGCCCATTTTAGAAAGCCTTGGAGCCTGCCCTTCGTTACCGACATATTTATGCAGCATGCCAACCTGTTCCACGGGGACATACAGTTTGTCGTCACCGGCATACGCCAGCAGCAGATAATCACGATGCACGCCGTCAACAAGGACATTCTCAACGCCGATATAACGTCCAATACCGTGAACTGAATGGACTACATAATCTCCAGCCTTGATTTCCGAGAAATACTGCAGCTGAGCACCGCTGTTTTTGGTATGCAGCCGTCTTTTTTTCTGCATACCAAAAATATCATTTTCTGTCAGCAGCAGCCAGTTTTCATTCCAGAACCGAAAACCTGCCGTCAGCTCGCCGCGCCTGTTGAGTTTGTTTTTGGTCGCCCGACCGACGTACAGCAGTTCTTCGACGGGCAGGCGCCATACGAGGTCGCGGTAGTTTTCCTCGGTGATCTCCGTCACCGCGTCGGGTTTTTTCATGTCGGAGCCGAGTTTGGCGAAAATTTTATTCCAACTCACGCCCACGCTGACCGTAATGCCGATTTCCTTTTTCACGGCGGCGCGTATCTCTTCGGCGATCTTTTTCCCTCCGCCAAACAGGTTTGCCGATTCCGAAACGTCGAGCCAGCACTCGTCAATGCCGAACGCTTCCACGCGGTCGGTGTAGCGCTCGTAAATTTTGCGCACTTCTTTGGAAACGCGCAGATACGCGGAAAAATCGGCGGGAATCTCGACGACGTTCGGGCATTTCTGCTTTGCCTGCCAATACACGTCGCCCGTGCGGATGCCGCTTTTTTTGGCGATACCGTTTTTGGCGAGCACGATGCCGTGCCTGTCCTCCTTGCTGCCGCACACGACGACGGGCGTTTCTTTGAGTTCGGGATGCCGCAGAATTTCCACCGAAGCGTAAAAATTGTTGAGATCGCTGTGCAATATCGTCCTCACAAGCGTTCCCTTTCCACGAACCAGCGCAGGCCCTCTTCTTCGAAATACAGATACTTTTCCCGCCCGCCCATCACACAGGTATAGCGCATGGGCATGACCGCGCTCACGCGCGCGGGCGCGCGGTCAATAAATTTTATTCTGTCAATCTCGAAACGGCTGCCGTTTTCCCAGATGACGGCGACGGGGCGCATCCCCCCTTCCGCGGGAAAGCGGACGAGCGTTTCGACATAAATTTTCTCGTATTCCATACCATTATTGTATGAAACTCTTGATTTTATATCCCGAATCGCGTACAATAAAGGTAAGAGGTGGAATATGTGCGGCAGATTTCAAGTGAATATCGACGAACCCGAACTATTGGAGATCTTGAACGATCTGCAAAAAGAAGGCCGCGAGCCGCCCGAACTGGGCGAGATGTACCCAACGGAACTCGCGCCCGCGCTTGCTGCGAGAAACGGCTCCGTTGCAGCGGGACTGTTCCGCTGGGGGTACGAAAAGTTCGACGGCAAGGGCGTGCTCATCAACGCGCGCGCGGAAACGGTGCGGGAAAAGCCCCTATTTCGGCGCGACTTTTTCGAGCGGCGCTGCGCGGTCCCCGCCAGCGGGTTTTTCGAGTGGTCGCCCGACAAGAAGAAATATTATTTCCGGAAACAGGCGGGCAGACTTTTGTACCTCGGCGGCTTTTTCAGGCGCAGCGGCGGCGAAGAAAAGTTTATCATTCTCACCAAAGACGCGGGGAAAGTTCTCCGGCTTCGTCGGATAGAGCGGAGGAAATTCGCTGATGACAGCCCCGGCAGATGCTACATCGTCGATAAGCAGTGAATTGGCCGCGGGATAATTGACGTCGATCGCCGTCCCCAGCACACCGACGCACGGCTTGCCCGCGAGCAGCGCGCCCCGGGCAGCA
>OODG01000957.1_pt1 | contig 20477 bp, 12 predicted proteins | sample 1671621 | NCBI WGS metagenome assembly OODG01 (sample SAMN06348175, study PRJEB24527) | human gut metagenome | biome: human gut; feature: ankylosing spondylitis patient; material: feces | host: Homo sapiens | place: China | collected 2015-10 | reverse complement strand
CGCTGCCCACCTGCTTGGCGATGAACGAACGGTTCGCAAAATACTGCGTATGGGGGGAACGGTGAGCATCGATGGTAAACGGGACCCGCATAAATCCGATCGTGAAACCGAGTCCCTTATAGAGTTTGGTCCCCAGATACGCATTGACCATCTTGATCTTTCCCTCGTCCGAGAGGTCGATCTCCATACAGTAAGCCAGTTTCGAATAGATCTCGCCGGCCACGCCGAAGCGGGCGTTGCGAACCTGGAAGCGGGCATCGCCCTCGCCGGGCTGGTACTCGAATTTGGCCCGGAGCGTTCCCAACAGGTCGATCGTCACGGGTGGAGCCTTTTTCTCCTCCTTTTGTGCTCCCGAAGCTGCCGAAATTTCGAAATGAGTCTGAACTCGGACTCCTTCGTCCTCGTCATCATCCTCATCTTCGTCATCATCCTCATCGTCGTTCTCACGACCGTCGCCCTTGTCACGCCTCCTGTCCTTCTGCGAAAGCTCGCCCTGCCCGACGTTCTCGTCCTGCCCGGCATCCGTCCGCACCGCAGCGGCACGATCGTCGTCATCCGTATCGACATCTTTTTCCTGTTTCGGGTGATTCGTACTCTCCGGCTGCGACTCGATGACCATCTCTTCCAGATCGTCCTGCACGGGTATCGTTTCCACATCCACCCTCTCCACCGGAGGTTGCTGGGCCGCTGCGGACAACGACATACTCATCGCAAGGCATAATAAAAACCATCCGGCCACTCTGCGGGTAAAATTCTCCATAGGCAACTCTATTCTCTTTTATCTTGTCGTCAGATACGGGCCACAGGCATAATACATTGATTGAAACCTATTTAACCCTTTCAAAATATCTCGTGTTCCGCAAATATAGACAAAAACAGTGCAAATGACACTGTTTTTGTCTATCGCAGGTTCAAAATACGACTTATTACTTATTTGGTAAACTTATTACAAGCCTTCAGCAACTGACGCAACGTATCGACTAATTCCTGGGACTCCTGCAGCGTAATCAGATAGACGAGCGAAACATGCAGGCTGTTGCCCTCCTCCTGCACCCGGTACATCTGGGTCTTGCGCTCGGTCGAGATGGATTCGCGCAACCCTTCGGCTTCGATCAGCACGTTCTCGATATCCGAATAGTCGTTCTGCTCCATCATGCGGCGAATCTCGACCATCAGGTTGAAAATCCGGGTCCGAATGGGCAGGAACTCCCGCAGATAAACTTTGGGCATCGGGTTGAAGTTATTGCCGACATGCTCCTTGCACGGCTCGCAAAGACGTTTGAGACAGTAATAAAGTTGCTCGGAAGCATTGCTCGCCGTGTGGAACCAGGTGTTCTTTTCGAGCGCCAGGTTGCGGTCGATACGGCGCATGGCGAGCATCTGCCGACGACGCACCCGCTTGAGCAGGTCTTTTTCTCCTCCGAGCGCCCGTTCAGCTTTGCGCAGGCTCTTGATATCCTCCTTCAGCAAACCGTCGGTAATCTGACGGAAGGTCGATTCGGCGAACGTTACCGATGCCATGAGCGACTCGGTCATATGTCGGCGGAGCAACGTCCACACTTCGGCCTTGTCGCGGGAAGTCATCATCCCCTTGAAAACATCATCGTGCTCGGCCTTCATCTTCCGGCGGTAGCGGATATTGCTGCGTATCAGGAAGAGAATCGTCAGCGCTACGACCACGACCATAGCGATCGTACCGCCGTAATAGATAGCAAGCGCGAGCAGGAACGTCGCCACGAAAGCCGCACCGGCCGTAATGAACCAGCCGCCGATCACGGAAATCACACCCGTAATGCGGAATACGGCGCTCTCGCGGCCCCAGGCCTTATCGGCCAGCGAAGAACCCATCGCCACCATAAAGGCCACGTAAGTAGTCGAAAGAGGCAACTTGAGCGAGGTGCCCAATGCGATCAGCAAGCTGGCCAGCAGCAGATTGACCGCCGCACGTACCATATCGAAAGCGGCACCGTTCTCCAGAATCGCCTCGTCCTTATCGAAGCGTTTCCCGAGCCAGCGCTTCAGTCCCTGCGGCATCGCATTGTCGATTCCGGTAGCGAGGGACGACGAAGCACGCACGATACTCCGGGCCAGCCCCGACGAACCGAACATCTCGTCGCCGGCATCCTGACGGGCCAGATCCACCGAGGTCTTGATAACGCCCCGGGCCTTCCGCGAAGTGGTCAGGGCGACGATCATCACCACGCCCGAAAGAGCCAGGAAAATGAAGGGCGTCCGGGCAGGCGCGTTCAGCGAATCCATCAGGAAGGTTTCGGATCCGTTGCCGTTGGCGACGTAATCCATATAGGAAGAGTAGCCCGTCAGAGGTACGCCCACGAAATTCACCAGGTCGTTTCCGGCGAAGGCCAGTGCCAGGGCGAAAGTTCCCAGCAGCGTGACTACCTTGAAAATATTGATCCGACACCAGTGGAGCACCTGCGAGAGAAGGCAGAAGAAGATGAAGCAGCCGGCCACCAGGTGACGGGTATAGGTAGAAATCCACTCCGACAGTTCGGGTGTCATGAACGACGAATCCTTCATACCCTTGATCAGAATGAAATAGATGATCGCCGTCATCGCCACACCGCCGAACAGCGCGGCGGACCACTTCATGTGCGACTTATAATTGAAAGTAAAGATCAATCGGGCGATATATTGCACCACTGCGCCGAATACGAATGCGATCGCCACCGAAAGGAAGATGGCCATGATGACCGACAAAGCCTTTTCCGAATTCAGCATATCGGCAAAGGTAAGCCCCGTATCGTCTGCGGCCAGCTTGACCATCGCCAGAGCGAACGCACCTCCCAGCAACTCGAAAACGATCGACACGGTAGTCGAAGTCGGCAGCCCCAGGGTATTGAAGGTGTCCAGAAGAATCACGTCGATTGCCATGACCGCCAGGCAGATACACATGATATCCTGGAAATAGAACTGTTCGGGCCTGAAAATCCCGTGCCGGGCGACATCCATCATACCGTTGCTCATGACGGCGCCGCACAGGATACCCACCGCAGCTACACCCATGATCCACTTGAACGAAGCGGCCCGGGCGCCGACGGCCGACCCCAGGAAATTCACGGCATCGTTGCTGACACCCACCACCAGATCGAAAATCGCCAGCAGAAAGAGGAAGAGGACAATGCCTAAATAGATTGATTCCATACTTTTTTAATTGGTTTTACGCCTAAAGTTATCATTCGGGAACAAAAGTACCGGGCGGAAATGATAACGACGTTTCAAACCTGTTACAAACCCGTTACAAAATCCGGGAAATGCCTCGTTTTTATGAACCGTCTGTTACAATTCCGTGAAATTTCGATCCTTCCGGATTTGCGAAACCGTTTTATTCCCTAATTTTGACGCGTCGAATCAATACGAAGGTCATGGGGAAATACAAAATTCTGGTGGTGGACGACGAAGAGTCGCTGTGTGAAATCCTGAAATTCAACCTCGAACTCGAAGGATACGAAGTGGATGTGGCTTACAGCGCCGAACAAGCGCTGGCGATGCATCCCGAACGTTATTCGCTGCTGCTGCTCGACGTAATGATGGGAGAGATCAGCGGCTTCAAAATGGCCCGTATGCTCAAGTCCTCGCCCGAAACGGCTGCCGTGCCGATCATCTTCTGCACGGCCAAAGACACCGAAGACGACACCGTTGCGGGCTTGAACCTGGGTGCCGACGACTATATCTCCAAACCCTTCTCGATGCGCGAAGTGACGGCCCGGGTACGGAGCGTGCTGCGCCGCTCGCAAGCCCGGCAGGAGGAGGAAGCCATCTGTTTCGAAGGGCTCTGCCTCGACCTGCAGAGCAAGGTCTGCCGGGTGAACGGACAGGAGGTTCCCCTGACCAAAAAGGAGTTCGAAATCCTCACCCTGCTCCTTTCCCACCCTAGGGTGATCTTCTCGCGCGAACAGATCCTCGCCCGGGTCTGGAACAACGAAGTGATCGTCCTGGACCGCACGATCGACGTAAACATCACGCGCCTGCGCAAGAAAATCGGGCCCTACGGCTCGCATCTGGTGACCCGCCTGGGCTACGGCTATGGATTTGAAAAGTAAACACTCCTATCAGACGCAATCGTTCCTCTGGCTGCTGGGCTTCTCGTGGCTGCTCATCGTCTGCTTCGTCGGCTTCCAATACCACCGGGAGAAGGAGCTGCGCACGGAGCTGCTCGATTCGCAGTTGCAGATCATCAACGCCCAACTGGAAGAGGCTTTGAGCAATGCACGCACTCCCCACGACTTTTTCGATGCGCACTCCGACTTCTTCGAGGGGCTGCGCATCACCCTGATCGACCTGGACGGTACGGTCGTCTATGACTCCGAAGAACCCCCGGCCGAGATGTCGAACCACCTCGACCGGCCGGAAGTGGCGGCCGCCCTCACCGACGGTCACGGCTATACGATCCGCCGCCAGTCGGAGAACAACGGGCGCACCTACTTCTACTCCGCCTCCCGCATCGGCGACCGGATCGTCCGCTCGTCGCTGCCCTACACCGTGTCGTTGTCGCAGGTGCTGAACGCCGACCGCAACTTTCTGTGGTTCATGGGTTCAGTCACCCTGCTGCTGTGTCTGGTCGGCTACTACGTGGTCCGCCAGTTCACGAAAAACATGGTTCAAATGGAGGCGACCCTCGCAGAGCGCGACCGCGAACATGCCGCCGCACTGCACGAGGAGCAGGAAAAAATCCGCATCAAGCGGCAATTGACCAACAATATCAACCATGAGTTGAAAACCCCCGTAAGTTCCATCCACGGCTACCTCGAAACCCTCATCGCCAATCCGCATATCGACGCAGCGACGCAGCGGGCCTTCCTCGAAAAGTGTTTCACCCAGTCCGAACGGCTCCGGCAACTGTTGCAGGACGTATCGTCGATCACCCGGCTGGACGAAGGAGGACAGATGATCGACCGTACCGAAGTGGACCTCCGCGCCCTGATCGGCGAAGTGATAACCGACACGGCCCCGGAAAGCGCCCGACGCGGATTTACGGTACACTGGACATGCGACCGTCCCCTGACGGTCGAGGGCAACGAAGGATTGCTCTACTCCGTTTTCCGCAACCTGACGGACAACGCCCTCAACTACTCGGGCGGCAACCGGATCGACATCGCCCTGACGGACGAAACGGACGACCGCTACGAATTTTCATTCTCGGACAACGGCACGGGCGTCAATCCCGAACACCTGCCCTACCTCTTCGAACGTTTCTACCGGATCGACAAGGGGCGTTCGCGCCGGGCGGGAGGCACCGGACTCGGCCTGGCGATCGTACGCAACGCCATACTTTTCCACGGCGGCCGAATCGAAGTGGCGAACCGCCCGGAAGGGGGACTCGTGTTCCGGTTCTCGATCGCCAAGAAGGGGGAGGCGAAGAGATAGCCGTTCCCCTTCGAAATCCCTTGCAGGCAGTTTCAACCCACAAAGGCCCGGTTCCCGCACGGATTCAAGCCCTGAAACTGTGCCGCGCAGAACTTCCGAAAGCCCCTCCGGAGAAAACGGCATAGCGTAAGTCGAAATCACACAAAGGACATATCGCCGAAGACAACAGTCCGAAGCACCCTGCCGCATGCACTTTCCAGATAGAATCCCCTGCCGCCCGATCGGGCGGCAGGGGATTCTATTCTGTCGAAACGGGGCATCAGTGCGCTTCGAGCCAATTGTCGCCCACGCCGCAGTCCACCACCAGCCGCACGCGCAGCGCAGCGGCGGACTCCATGGCCTCGGTAACGATGGCGATGACGCGCTCCTGCTCCGAACGAAGCATATCGACCACCAACTCGTCGTGCACCTGCAGGATCACCTTCGAGCGGATACCCTCCTCGCGGAAACGGCGGCTCACGCGGATCATGGCGATCTTCATGATGTCGGCGGCGCTTCCCTGAATCGGGGCGTTCACGGCGTTGCGCTCGGCCAGGCCGCGGGCCACGGCGTTGCGCGAAGCGATGTCGTTCAGGTAGCGGCGGCGGCCGAAGATCGTCGAAACATAGCCGTCGCGCTTGGCCTCTTCCACCACCCGGTCCATGTACTCCTTGACCTTGGGATAGGAGGCGAAATAACCTTCGATGATCTCCTTGGCCTCCTTGCGGGGAATGTCAAGCCGCTGGCTCAGGCCGAAAGCCGAAATTCCGTAAATAATACCGAAATTGGCGGTCTTGGCCTTGCGGCGTTCGTCGCTGTCCACCTCGGCCACCTCTTTGCCGAAAAGCCGTGCGGCGGTGGCCGCATGTACGTCCTCGCCGTGTTCGAAAGCCGCGATCAGCGACTCGTCACCGCTCAAGTGGGCCATCAGGCGCAGTTCCACCTGACTGTAATCGGCCGAAAGCAGCAGGTGCTCATCGTCCGAAGGGATGAACGCCTTCCGGATCCGGCGTCCCAACTCGTCCCGCACGGGAATATTTTGCAGGTTGGGATTGGTCGAGGAGAGCCGTCCGGTCGCTGTCACGGCCTGGTTGAACGACGTGTGGATCTTGCCCGTCACCGGATTGACCAGCAGAGGCAATGCCTCCACATAGGTCGAAAGCAGCTTCTTCACGCCCCGGTATTCGAGGATCTTATCGACGATCTCGTATTTGTGGGCGAAGGTCTGCAAGTACTCCTCCTCGGTCGAAAACTGCTTGGTTTTGGTCATCTTGGGCTTCTCCGCGATGCGGAGCTTCCCGAAGAGCACCTCGCCCAACTGCCGCGCCGAATTGACGTTGAGCGACGGCTCGTCCGCCAGACGGCGGATATCTCCCTCCAGGTCGTTGAGCGTCTTATTGAGTTCAACGGCATACTCGGCCAATGCCTCCGAATCGATCCGCACCCCGGCCATCTCGATCTCGGCCAGCACAGCGATCATCGGCTCCTCGATCTCCAGGTACAGCCCGGCCAGATCCAACTCCTCGACCTTCGGCCACAGCACCTGTTTCAAGCGCAGCGTCACGTCGGCATCCTCGGCAGCGTATTCGGCCACCCGCTCCAGCGAAATCATGTCCATAGTCAGCTGCCGGGCTCCCTTGCCGATGAGCGAAGTGATCGAAATCGGCCGGTAATTGAGGTAGCGCATCGCCAGCGCATCCATGTTGTGACGCGACTCGGGATCGAGCAGGTAATGGAGGATCATCGTATCGTAAAGCCGGCCGCGAATCTCGACCCCCAGGCGAGCGAGCACCATCAGGTCGAACTTGATGTTCTGTCCGATCTTGGCGATCTTCCCGTCGGCGAACAGCGGCCGGATAAGGGCCGCATATTCGGCCGTATTGGATTCATTGAACGGAATATACCACGCCTCGTAAGGACGTACCGCAAGCGAAAGCCCCACGATCCGGTCGTTGAAAATGTCGAATCCCGTCGTTTCGGTATCGAAACAAAACTCCGGACAGGCCGCCACTTCGCGCAGAACAGCCTCCAGCTCCTGCGCATTGCGCACGATCGTATAGGCGTGGGGTGTGGTTTGCGCCGTGGCGAACTCCTCGCTTTCCGCCGTCTGTTCATCGGACGACGCCGACTCCCGGTCGGATGCCGGGGATTCCCCAGAATCGGCTGCGGGGGCGAACAGATCTCCCTGCCCCGCCAACGCCGCCTTTTTAGCCGCTGCGGACTTCGCGCGCGCGACTTCGGCCAGCTGGGTCTGGGCCGCCTGACGGGGCCCTTCGGGCAGCGGTTCGGCAGGAGCCAGGTTCGTCAGATCGTTCAGGAACATCCGGAAATCCAGTTCGGCGAAAAGGGCCTTCAGCTCGTCGATCCTGGGGGCGCACACCGTCAAATCTTCCTCCCGAAAGTCGATCGGCACGTCCAGGCAGATGGTCGTCAGCCGCTTGGCCAACAGGAGTTTGTCGCCCCACTCGGCGATCTTCTCACCCTGCCGGCTCTTGATCCGATCGGCGTTTTGCAGGATATTTTCCACCGTCCCCCACTCCTGCACCAGCTTGCAGGCGGTTTTTTCCCCGATGCCCGGCACGCCGGGAATGTTGTCCGAAGCATCGCCCCACAACGCCAGGATGTCACGGACCAACTGCGGATTCTCGATGCCGTATTTCTCGCGGATCGCCTCCCGGCCGACGATTTCGATACCGTCGTTGCCTTTCTGTTTGTAGATCTTACAGTTGTCGCACACCAACTGTCCGTAGTCCTTGTCGGGCGTAACCATGAAAACGTCGTAACCCGCCTCGACGCCCTTGTGCGCGAGCGTGCCGATCACATCGTCGGCCTCGTAACCGGGCACCTCCAGCACCGGAATACACATCGCCTCGACGATCCGCTTGACATAAGGCACCGACAACAGGATATCCTCCGGCGTTTCGGCACGGTTGGCCTTGTATTCGGGGAAAATTTCGCGGCGGAAACTGCCGCCTTTCGGGTCGAACGCGACGCCCAGCAGGTCGGGATGTTCCCGTTTCTGGATGTCGCGCAGAAATTTCGTGAAACCGAACACCACCGAGGTATTCATCCCCGCACGATTGCGCATGGGACGCCCCATGAACGCATAATAATACTTGAAAATCAATGCATAGGCATCGACAAGAAAGAGTTTTTTCATCGGATTCTATCGGTTATCCTCGGCCATCCACTCGGCGAACGAAGTCGCCGTTTCGTGCAGACGCAGGGCGTGGAGCTTGACATGGGACGGCAGGTTGGCTTCGATGCGGGCGGCGAAATCCGCGAGCATATTCTCGCACGTAGGCTGATAATCGACCAGCACGATGCGGCCGAAGCGACAGCCGATCTGTTCCGCTACACGGGTGCTTTCGGCCGTGCGGCGCATGACGAAAGCATGGTCGAGGCGGGAGAGGATCTGTTCGTTCACAATCCGTTTCAGCTCTCCGAAATCCATCACCATGCCGAACTTGGGATTCGACTCGTCGGCGCAAGGCGTCCCCTTGACCGTCACGAACAGGCGATAGGAGTGGCCGTGAATCTCGCGGCAAAGGCCGTCGTAACCCTCCAGCGCATGAGCCGCCTCGAATGTAAACTCCTTGGTAAGACGAATGATCGTCGGTTTTTTCTCATTTTCCATAGCCTCTGCAAGGTAGTCACAATTTTCGGGATTCGCAAGGATGCAGGACCCGGGAGCCATAAAAAACGGGACGCACCCGCAGGCACGTCCCGTCGTTTCCTATTCCCGTCCTCTTTTCAACGCTCCGCAGCCCGGATGAAATCGATGCTCACCTGGCGTTGGAAAGCCTCGTTGAGCGAAATGAAGGTCTGGGTGGTCGAAATGCCCTGGATACGCAGAATTCCGTCGAAAATGGTTTTCATCAGGTGTTCGTTGTCCAGGCAGTAGAGTTTTACCAGAATGTTGAAATTTCCGGTGATGAAGTGGCACTCCACGATTTCGGGAATCTCCTTGAGTTTCTCCATCGTCTGCATCATATACATCGGATCCTGCACGCAAATACCGATCAGAGCGCATACGTCGAAACCCAGCATCTTGGGGTCCACGATCAGGCGGCTTCCCAGGATCACCCCCGAATCGTGCAACTTGCGGATACGCTGGTGAATGGCCGCACCCGAAATCCCGCACTCGCGTGCGATCTCGAGGAACGGCATGCGTGCATTCCGGACGAGGTACTGGAGAATCTTCCCGTCGATAGCGTCCAAAGTTGCTTTAGGCATGGAAAAACTCGTTTTAGTCGGTTGTAAACTTATTTGATTACGTTCATCTCCTTACCGATCTTCACGAACGCTGCGATGCAACGGTCGAGCTGCTCGGTGGTGTGGCCGGCCGAAACCTGCACGCGGATACGGGCCTGTCCCTTCGGCACCACGGGATAGTAGAAGCCGGTCACGAAGATACCCTCGTCCTGCAGACGGGCGGCGAAATCCTGCGACAGTTTGGCATCGTAGAGCATCACGGCGCAGATAGCCGACTGCGTAGGCTTGATGTCGAAGCCGGCGGCCATCATACCCTTGCGGAAATGCTCGACGTTCTTCACGAGCTTGTCGTGCAGCGCATCGCTCTCGCCGAGCATCTTGAACATCTCGATCGAAGCACCCACTACGGCAGGGGGCAGCGAGTTCGAGAAGAGGTACGGGCGCGAACGCTGGCGCAGCATGTCGATAATCTCCTTGCGGCCGGTGGTGAAACCGCCTACCGCGCCGCCGAAGGCTTTGCCCAGCGTACCGGTCAGGATATCGACCTGTCCGCGCAGGTTGTAGAGTTCGGTGATACCGCGACCGGTCTTGCCCAGCACGCCTGCCGAGTGGCACTCATCGACCATCACCAGCGCATCGTATTTCTCGGCCAGCTTGCAGATCTCGTCCAGCGGAGCGGCGTTGCCGTCCATCGAGAAGACGCCGTCGGTTACGATGATGCGGAAACGCTGTGCCTGGGCTTTCTTGAGGCAATCCTCCAGCTCGGCCATGTCAGCGTTGGCGTAACGGTAGCGAACGGCCTTGCACAGACGCACGCCGTCGATGATCGACGCATGGTTGAGCGAATCGGAGATGATCGCATCCTGCTCGGTAAACAGAGGTTCGAACACGCCGCCGTTGGCGTCGAAGCAAGCGGCATAGAGAATCGTGTCTTCGGTACCGAAATAGTCGGCGATCGCCTTCTCGAGCTGCTTGTGCATATCCTGGCAACCGCAGATGAAACGCACGGACGACATGCCGTAGCCGCGTGCATCCATCGCCTTCTTCGCCGCTTCGATCAGACGCGGATTGTCCGAAAGGCCGAGGTAGTTGTTCGCACAGAAATTCAGCACCTGACGTCCGCCGACCGTGATCTCGGCACGCTGCGGGGATTCGATGATGCGTTCGTTCTTGTAGAGCCCTGCCGCTTTGATTTCGGCCAGCTCATGCTCCAAATGTTCTTTAATTTTACCGTACATATTGTTAGATTTTGTGACGTTCGAGGGGTGTTTTACTATCAAACTATCAGCAAAGATAGTTGTTTTTTATAAAAATGATACCTGTCGTCGAATTTTTTATCCGATCGCCGCCGGACCCCGGACCCTCCCCGACGGCAACCCCTGCAAATCCCGGGCCCCGCAAGGCGGTATCCGACAAAATCCGGCCCGGATTCCGCAAGCTTACGACCGGTCGCCGAAGTCGTCCGCGAACGAAAACGGAATAAACGGACAACCCGCTATGTTCCACCGAAAACATAGCGCCGGCACGAAGCAAAAGGACAAATTCCGGCATCGGAAAGCGATCCACAGGATCGTTTCCCGCCCCCACAATCTCAAATTCCCCGGCGGACACGACGCATTTACAAACTATTTTGCTAAATTTGTCACGTTATAGCCGGTTGTGGAACCAGCACGTTCAACCATTAAATATTTCGAATTATGTTCAAAATCGATTCTTACGATTTCAAAGGCAAGCGGGCGATTATCCGCGTGGACTTCAACGTCCCCCTCGACGACAAGGGCCAGGTAACGGACGACACCCGCATCCGGGCGGCGATCCCCACGATCCGCAAGGTACTCGACGCGGGCGGCTCGGTAATCCTGATGTCGCATCTGGGACGGCCCAAGAAGAACAACGATATGAAATATTCGCTCGGACAGATCGTCCCCGCGATCGAAAAGCTGCTGGGCAAACCCGTGATTTTCGCCGGCGACTGCATGGGAGAAAAAGCGGCCGAAACAGCCCGGAACCTCAAACCCGGCGAGGTGATGCTGCTCGAAAACCTGCGTTTCTACGCCGAGGAGGAGGGCAAGCCCCGCGGACTCGCCGAAGATGCTTCGGAAGAGGAGAAGGCCGCAGCCAAAAAAGCGGTCAAAGCCTCGCAGAAAGAGTTCGTCGAGCGGCTGGCCTCGTATGCCGACTGCTACATCAACGACGCTTTCGGCACCGCGCACCGCGCACACGCCTCGACAGCCCTGATCGCCGATAAATTCCCCCACGACAAGATGTTCGGCTACGTGATGGAGAACGAATTGCAGGCGGTCGATCGTCTGATGCTGAACCCCCGGCGCCCGTTCGCGGCGATCATCGGCGGGTCGAAAGTTTCGACCAAGATCTCGATCCTCGAAAACCTGATGGAGAAGGTCGATTCGATCGTCATCGGCGGCGGTATGTCCTACACCTTCGCAGCGGCGCAGGGCGGCAAAGTCGGCAACTCGCTCTGCGAGCCGGAGATGTTCCCCACGGCACTCGAAATCGTGAAGAAGGCCGAGGAGCGCGGCGTGAAGCTGGTATTCTCGCCCGATGCGCTGATCGCCGACAAATTCGCCGAGGATGCCGATACGCGCCAGGCTCCGGTGAACGATATCCCCGACGGCTGGATGGGCCTCGACATCGGCGAGGAGGGCAAGAAGATTTTCCGCGAACACATCCTGGGCTGCAAGACGATCCTGTGGAACGGCCCCGTAGGTGTTTTCGAGATGGACAAGTTCGCTACCGGCTCGAAAGCCGTGGCCGAAGCGATCGCCGAAGCCACTTCGAAAGGAGCCTTCTCGCTCATCGGCGGCGGCGATTCGGTGGCCTGCATCAACAAGTTCGGCCTGGCCGACAAGGTGAGCTACGTTTCTACGGGCGGCGGCGCACTGCTCGAATACATCGAAGGCAAGGAGCTGCCGGGTGTGGCGGCCATCCGCAAATAAGCCGGGCACGAACGGAGCGCGGTGCCATCGAACCGCTCTCCGTACTGAATCGAAAACAGACAGAAACCTTAAAATATTTAAAGTAAACAACCAATGAAAAAAATTCTTTTCGCTGCAACCGTTCTTTGTATGATGGGCTGCCAAAACAAACCGACCAACTCGACGCCGGTGCTCGATCCGTCCAACATGGACACTTCGGTCACCCCCAACGAGAGTTTCTACCAGTACGCTACGGGCGGCTGGCAGGCTAAAAATCCGCTCAAACCCGAATACTCGAGCTACAACATGTTCAACGTGTTGAACGATAACAATGAAATCCGCATCAACGAGCTCTTCACCCAGATGACCAAGGAGAACCCTGCGAAGGGCACGGTCAATCAGAAAATCGCCGACCTCTACAAGCTGGGCCTCGACTCGGTACGCCTGAACAAGGAGGGCGCCGCTCCCGTCAAGGCCGAGCTGGAAACCATCCTGTCCCTCGACAAGAAGGAACAACTCACTCCGATCCTGTCCGTGATGCAGCTGACTTCGAGCTCGCCCCTGTTCAGCTTCGGTCCCCAGGCCGATCTGAAGGACAGCAAAGTCAATGCCCTCTATATCGAACAGTCGGGTATCGGCATGGGTGACCGCGACTACTACCTCGACGCCGAGAACGAATCGATCCGCGAAGCCTACAAAACCTACCTGAACCGGCTCTTCACGCTGGCCGGGCTCGAAGAGTCCGAAGCAGGCAAGGCGACCGACGCCGTTATGCGCATCGAAACCGAACTGGCCAAGAACATGCGTTCGAACGTCGAGCTGCGCGATATTCAGCGTCTGTATAATCCGATGACAACTGCCGATCTGAAAAAGAACTACGACGCTATCGACTGGAAATATCTCTTCGACTTCGCCAAGATCAATCCGGAGCGTGTGATCGTCTGCCAGCCCGAATACATGGAAGCGCTGGACAAACTGATCGAAACCATGCCGATCGAGGATCTGCGTTATTACCTGGCAGCTCAATACCTCGATGCGGCAGCTCCCTATCTGGACGATAACTTCTACGCCGCATCGTTCGACTTCTACGGCCGCACGATGTCGGGCAAGCAGGAGCCCCGTCCCCGCTGGAAACGTGCCATGGCCATTCCCAACAGCGCCCTGGGCGAGGCCGTAGGCGAAATGTACGTCGAGAAGTTCTTCCCCGCCGAGGACAAGGCCCGCATGATGACCCTGGTGGAGAATCTCCGCACGGCCCTCGGCCAACACATCGACCAGCTCGACTGGATGAGCGACTCGACCAAGATGCGCGCCCGCGAGAAACTCGCCGCTTTCCGCGTAAAAATCGGCTACCCCGACAAGTGGAAGGACTACTCCACGCTCGAAATCGACCCGACCCTCTCCTACTGGGAGAATATCCAGCGTGCCAGCGAATGGGCGACCCGCGATGCGCTTGCCAAAACGGATAAACCCGTCGACCGAATTCCCGTCGATTTTTAACCGCACTTTGTAACCGCCCCTGTTTTTATACCGAAAACGTAACCGATTCCCTCGAAATTCGCGATACGCCTCCACATTTTTCCACGTCGCAGGCAAGCAAGGCCGTATAACTAATCCGTCATAATCGGGATGAATCCCCAATATTCCTTCATAATATGCCATCAGTCCCCACGCAGAAGTACCCGTTTGCCAAGAAAAACCAACTTTCATATCTACCGACGGATGCTTTAAATAACAGTTGGTAAAAACATATGGTTCAGCCGTCGTTAGATAGCTGTCGTTCCGAATCCCTCCGGGAATAATTTTTTTAAGAGTTGCAACCGCCTGTTCGCCGCGTCCCGCTTTACAGTCCGCCATGACCTTAAAACAGCCCGCGTGGTTATATATCCCTCCGTTCTCGTAGACGCCGGGCAGCATGCCACTCATACGTCCGACGCTTTCGTCATAAGTTGCGTAACTTGGAGTACACATAGGAAGCCCGTCCTCCGTTTCCATTGCATCGATCGCTTTCAGCACGCTTTGTTTTCTATCCTCCGGACACATATCCGCAAGTATTGCCCAACTTTGCGGATTCACATAAATTTTTCCGCCGTTTTCACAGGTTTTATCTCCAACGATCCCGAATTTAGAAAAGGCTCTTACGTAATATTCTCCGTTATAAGCTACTTGATTGACCAATTCGACAAGCGCCTGTTTTGCATGAGATAATTCTTCCGCATAAGAAAAATCTGATATTGCACAGGAAAGCCGTACCATATCGTCATATGCTTTTCCGATAAGCATAGCCATCATGACCGACTCGGCTTGCTCGTCGGGTATATTGAGCGCGTCATTCCAGTCCGCATGATGAATTCGGGGAAACTTATGCGGCCCTAAATTTTGCGGATCCCGAAACCACTTGACAGCGCGTTGAAGATGTCCGTACACGCTGTCTTCGCCGCCGTCAAGATAAGGTACCGACTTTTCCAAATAGCCGAGATCTCCCGTCTCTTTTACATACGCGCAGACTGCGAAAATCAACCAGACAGAAGGATCCGAATAAATATTAGGTTCCAAATAGGGATACCAAGTCAACACGGCATGCCCGTCGGAATATTGATGGGCAACACATTCGTCGATCGTCTTTTTTGCGAGATCGATATTAAAATTAAGCATAGCCATCCCCAACTGCGCGTTGTCGCGTACGGCTTTTTTACCGAGCATGCAAAAGGATACTTGCTTTTCCGCCCAAAAATTATATATATGATTAAATTGCGGATCAGGACATTGGGTACGCAGTTTGCCGAAACGATTTTCCGACGTCATCGCATCGTCAATAATTCCACGACAGGCGGAAACCAACTCGTGCGTACGCGAAATCAGTTCTTCTTCCGAATCGATCAAACCCAGTACGTAATAAACGGTTTTACTTTCTCCCGGCAGCAAATGCAAGCGATTTTGTAATATTCCGCCGCGTTGACGGACCGTTGCGGTAGAATTGCCGCAATCCCATCCTCGTTCTAACACGAGCGGTTTGGTCTGCGTTCCCATCGTACCGATAAATTTTTCATAATTACCCTCATATGCAAATACGGGTTCACTGGACATAATATATCCTGACGACCGTTCATGAGGACGGTACGGATTCAGATTTTTATTAAAGACCGCATTTGCCTCTTCAATAAACTCTGTGGCTGAAGTTGTTACGGCACTATAATATACGGGTTGCGCATAACCGTTCAGATCAAATGCGGTCACGGCAAAAACATCGATCGTCCTTTCCCGTTTTGACGTATTCACGACATCCACCCGCCATATCTCCCTCGTATCGTGAGGTGCAACGGCGTATGTGATTGCCGCTTCTATATTTTGAAATCCCGAGGAAATTTTCGTATAGTTCTGCCCGTGTTCGCAACGGTATTTGCGAATTTTCTGCAAGGATGGATAACCCGCGATATTCCAATATTTTTTCGTTTCCGCATCGCGAAGATATAAGAATGAAGAAAGCGGACAATTCAGCGTAACCTGCACGGAATTTTTGTCCACATATCTGGAATAGGTTGCCCCGAAATGAGTCACACTCATAATCCAACTCAAATCATTAAAAAAATGGTTGCTCCAATCTTTTCCCGTTTCAGGATCGTACAGCGTGAAAACGCCTTTTTGCGTATTAAATTCGTATTTCATAATAACTCCGTACAAATATCGGCTCCGTACTCTCAAAAATACGGAGCCGACCTTCGTTTAATATCCAAACGTATAGTTCAGTCTGCCGATCGGAGCAGAATCCCCCGTATCGTAAAGATTCAGGTAATCTTCATACCCGCCTACGTTATCCGTAACTTTAAACTGAATTTCGTAGTTCGTTGCCGAGAGTCCCAAATTTTTTAGAGGAATCTGTAACATCAAGACATTTTTATCTACTGCATACTTCGCGGTACCATTATTTTTCAGGGAATTATTTTTGCCCGCTTTTAAAATGTTTGTCGTTCCGTCCGCCTTCGGCTGCGTATTGATCACGTAATCGTAACCGTAATATAAATTGCCGCCGTTCTGCGTTCTGATAAGCAAATTCATCCAAGACTCGTCGCCGTTTTGATAGGCCGTTATATCATCCGCCGTTTCGACACGGAAATAAATATTTTGGGAATCGCGCAAAACGCTAACTTTGGCAATATCGTTTCGATTGGTTTCGTTTACGTAATTATCCAACGTCACGCACATCGGTTTAAAATCTCGGCGAATACATTCTCCCGTAAAATCCAGAAACACGGAGGCATCTTTCCACGGTTCGCCGTTTTCGAAATCGGTAATATCGATGCTCTTTTTCGGATATATATAATGTTTTGCTTCGGTATAATTCGCCCGTCTGGAATTCATAATCGATTGAAGATAAAAATTATCTCCGTAACCGTTGCGGCAAGGTTCTATATCGCGCGAATATTCCTCGTCAAACTGATCCACGGTAAAATATACATTCCCGTCGTATAATTTACCGGCGACCCACTCATTCCACCCGGTCTGGAAAATGTATTTCACTTTATCTCCGTAACCGATCGCTGCGTCCCACTGCGATTGAAAATTTAATCCTTCCCTAAAACGACTGTGGTCGTTTTCTCCGGTCTCAAAATTGTAGCCGCGCCCCCATGAACCGACCGTATCTGAAAAGCGAACCGTAGGATGTTGCGCAATGGATACGCTGATCCAATCGCCGTGCCGAGGCTGGCCTTTCCCGCTGACCGCATCGTACTGCCACTCCATCCACGAGAGGCCGTTATCGTCAGGCAGACTATCCGGCCAAAAAACATGTTTGAATATAAAAGTTTCGCCGATCGCGTTTTCAATCGGATCATCCTCATCGAACGCCACAAAATCGGGTTTCGTAATAAACGGCTTTCCTTCGGGAGCAAACCACAATTCTTTATAACGTTCCTCACCTTCTTTATAAAATTTATCGTAAAGAAATTTAAGATCGGACTTATAGTTATTGTTATTTCCTAAATAGTACATGAACTTGGGTACGTTCCAGCCCTTTAAGCGATATTCCTCCATGATTTCCAAGAGAACGTCGACTACATTCTGATACAGAACGGCGTTGGTTGTATCGAAAACGATAAAATCTATACCGGCCATCGTTAGCATTTCTATCTGTTTACGCATCACCCATGGATCTTCCGAGTTGTAATATCCCCAAACAGGCTCACCCCAAAAATGCGCGCTCCCGAGCGGAGATCTTGCGCTATTTTCCTGAAAATTCTCGTACTTCGTACCGTATTGCGTAATTTTACTGATATCATAGTGCCCGTCATGTCCGGCATGCTGACCCAACGTTAAAAAGAAAAACATACCCACATATTTATCTTTTTTCGAATCGGCCGTCGAAACTTTACGCCCATAATCGTCCGTTGAAGACAAATTTAACACTGTATATTCGTTGGGGGATAAATCCCTATCATCATTGATTCTTAGAGACTCGTCATACCCCGCCCGCGTCGTATTGCAAGCTGCGCAGGCAGCCAGCAATACGGCGACTAGCAATATACACAAAAATCTTTTGGTTTTCAACTCACATCCCCCTATCCGTTTTATGTTTCCGACGGAACATCATAAAAAACATAGCTAAACCGATAGCCAGAGAAGAGCACGTAAGCGCGGTCGTTCCGATATTCGATCCGCAGCCGGCCGCTGTATCCGTAACATCTTCTACCGTTACTTTGAAAGTAACTTTGCCCCCGTTATATGAAACGGTGATCGTCTGTTCGCCCGCCTTGTTCATGTCGTAGCCCTCTATCCACGAATCAGCAACGGTAACCACCTCTTCGCCGCCGTCTTTATACTTTGCTTTTAAAGTAAGTCCCGTAATATCGAAGTACTCTCCTTTCTGATAAACGACTTTATCGGGCATCGTATTCACGGTAAGCGCATCATTTCCTTCCGCAAAAGGACGACGCCACCGCAACCCGGACATATTCTCTAAAATGACGTCTTCGCGAAGGAAGCAGCCTTCGATTTTTTCATAATCGAAATTATTGCCTCCCCAATTATCCGCCTCCGCCGTATAATATTGGAATCCCGCCTTGATTGTAATTTCTTTAATAAAGACGGGTTTCATATCGTCTGTGATCGCACCGTTCGAGCGTGCTTTTGCCGCGTCGAATGCTTCTTGATTAGGCTGTAATACTCCGTTCAATAAGATTATGACGCAGTTACTCCAAAACCTCACACCGCTGCAAAGCCCCTCTTTCATGAGTTCCGTAACACTCTTGCCGTCTATCAGTATATAATCCGCAATATTGTCGAACCTCTCCAAATTCGTGAGCGCTTTGGTATTGCCCGTATAACCGTTGAGATTTACATAAAATACTAAATCGTGGTGTGTAGTCGATTCGTAATTCGCGTAACCAGATACATTGATGCTGAGGTTCAGTTCGGGATTCAGATCTTTAAACTCCACTTCGAATTCGTCGGACTTTCCCGCATAATTTACCGTGACCGTCTGTTTACCCGCACGATAAGGATCGTATCCGGTGAAAGTAAGATATTCATCCGCAATTTTTTCAGGCGTCAGCAACTCGCCGCTGACTTCGTCTTTCCATATAGCGTTGACTTCGATACCGGAAAAATCAAGTTCACGGCCGAGATTCCCGACCAAATTATTCGGCTGTTTCGCGATTTCGATACTGTCTAAAACAGTTGATTTTACGGTGACAGAAACCGAAAACTCGTGGCCGCTGACGCGTACGATAATTTCTTTTTCACCTGCCGTTGCCGAAAAATCGGGATTTACGATCATATTTTCGGTTACTGGAATCGTAATCAAGTTATCGCGATCATCTTCATATTTTACTTTTAAAATGAGATCGTTCAGGCTTGCAGGTTCATTTACACGATACTCTGTTTTATTGGCAGTTAAAGTAACGGCATCCTCTGCGACAGTACCATTATCAGTTTTCAACTGGCGCACCCACTTACCTTGATTGTTGCCGGTGGAAGCATTATAAAGAATGACTCTGTTTTTCAATACGGCATTCTCCAAATACTTATAACCGTATCCCAAGCAATCTTCTTCCGTCTGAGGCTCGGGAATCGTATGCCCATCCGCCGCAGTGATCAATGTAAATCCGGGCAAAAATTCGACCGTTTCGATCTTATCGATCTTCCAGTTCGGATCATCGAGCGAAATTTCCAACGAAGCCGTCGTTCCGCTATAATTGATCGTAAGTCTTGCCGGAGTTTGGCTTCCGAATTCCGCACGCATTTCCGCAAGAGTTTTACCGTTGATCAATATTTTATCCCCGACATTTGTCATTTTATCGATTCCCCAAAGGATATTGGGAAGATTTTGCGGGTTGAATCCGACAAACTTGAACGGGATCAATGGGATAGAATATTCGGAATTACAGTAAGTTTCCGAATCAAAATCGATCTCGATGCCCGTTTGCGGATTTTTGTTTTCGACAGTTACCTCTACCGTAAACGCGACGCCTTCGTAAGAGCACTCTATAACCTGTTTGCCGATACGACCGTTATCCATTTTTCCGAGGATAAAAGAAGATGAATCGGAATAGTCGACTGTTGACAACGTCCCCTTATTCGTTTTAATTTCCAACTGCAAACCGGTCGCCTCAAACAATTCACCAATATCGTAGATCAATTTATTCGGCGATTTTAAAATTTTGACCGATTCTATCCATTCATCTGCAACTTTGATCCCCTCTAAAACAGTTTCACAGCCCATATAGTTTATTGTTACCGCCACATTATCGGAACTGCCCTTAAAAGACATATCGCCGTCGTTAAATGCGTCTGAATCGAAAGTAATATGCCCGTAAGCAATGCTATCCGCGGTAATTTTTACACTTTTCAAGCTCCCGTCGTTCAGCTTTACCGTCAGCTCTAATCCCTGATAATCGAATGTTTCTCCGGCTCTGTATTCCATTTTCGGATTGGACTTTATTTGAACAACATTACTCGCATATGCCC
>OODG01000945.1_pt1 | contig 20629 bp, 12 predicted proteins | sample 1671621 | NCBI WGS metagenome assembly OODG01 (sample SAMN06348175, study PRJEB24527) | human gut metagenome | biome: human gut; feature: ankylosing spondylitis patient; material: feces | host: Homo sapiens | place: China | collected 2015-10 | reverse complement strand
CTATGTTTTTATAAATATGGAGATGAAATATCTTTTTTTAGATCTTTTGATAGAAATGTTTATAAAGTCAGCAAAGAAAAAATGTCCATACTATATAGATGGGACTTTGGAAAGGATAATTATAGCATGGAGGAGTTTGGAATATCCATGACTACAACTAAAGGAGAGGACGAATTTTCTTTATTGATAGATAAATTGAGGAACGGCACAATACCTTATCTCTTTTGTAGCCAGAAACAAACAGATAAGTACTATTATGCTCAATTGATTTTTGACTTCAATCCGCATAATAATTATCATATTTTTTATAGGAAATTAGATGGGAAAAGTTATTTCTTTAGAAGAACCGTTGAAGGGCTTATTTTAAATCCCATATACTCTAATAATGAATTTATGTTATGTTTAGCTTATAAAGGTAATTTGGAAGAATGCAGAAAAATATTGCAAATAGAAGATTGCGTTAAATTAGATAAAATGTGTGAGGATGATAATCCATGTTTGATAAAATGCTATTATTAAATGAAAGGAAAGATTATTATGTGTTGCGTGTTGGCACTGAACTTGCTCTCTTGTTTAGGAAGCAGGGATAACTCAACAGAAAAACTTATGCTAGAATGGGAAGGCAAGAAAATTATTTTTCCAGAGAAAACTCAATTTGCTTTATATGGTAAAGATTTTGTTTTTGATACAATACCTGACGCTGAATTTAAGATTCTAACATATGTTGATTCAACAGGTTGTGCGAGTTGTAAATTAAGATTGCCTTCTTGGCTTGATTTTATTGCTCAGTTGGATTCAATGAAGCTAAATGTACCAATTTTATTTATTTTACACCCTTTTGACTCAAGAGAATTGAAGGCTATATTGAGCCGTGATAATTTTAATTATCCTGTTTGTATGGATACTAAAGATGAATTTAATAAGTTAAATCATTTCCCTCCAGATTTTCAGTTTCAGACCTTTTTGCTTAATAGAAATAATGAAGTTCTAGAATAAAAGAATTTTATTTAAAAATGTTTCTAAAAGGTGATTTGGAAAATGAAACAGGTGATCAAACGACCATTGAGGCTAATACTACGATAAACTTAGGACATTTAAAAAAAGAGCAGGAAAAGGATACTGTTATTTATATTAAAAATGTAGGACCTAATAAATTGGTTGTTTTAGATATTGTAGCTTCATGTGGTTGTACTGTAGTAGACTGTGATCGAGTTCCTGTGGCTAAAGGAGAAAAAATAGCCGTTAAAATAGTTTATAAGCCTGATAATAGGGGATATTTTAATAAATCTATAAACTTGTATTGTAATGTGGCATCTTCTCCTATAACTTTGCGAGTGTTGGGGGATGTTGAATGACTTTTTAAAAATTGGAAGATTGGCAAAGATATAATTTTTAAAGATAATTACTTTTGGTATGCCAGATACTTTTTCATTTATTCTAAATGGGATATAAATGTAGTTAATATATGGATTATATTATAATTAGCAGGTTTAGGTAATAATGTATTTCTATAAATGCTCATGGATAATATTTGTTTGTTGTATTTTCTTTGCTTGTACAGATAATATGCAAGAGAGAGTACAGTATACCTTGTACCACGCGGGAGAGAATAGTGATGAACTTAAGAAGGTATTAGATCATTATCAGAATCAACCTGAAAAGTTGAGAGCTGCCTGTTTTCTGGTTGCAAATATGCTTACTCACCGGACGTATGTGGGAAAGGAAATAGACAGTCTGAAACAAATGAAAAAGGAAAGCATTCAGAAAGGACGTATTAGCGATGAAATCGTAGCACATTGGAAATCCTTCGATTATAGTTCTTTACAAATAGTGAAGGATATAGACGTGATTAAGCGGATATCTTAATTGAAAATATTGACTTGGCTTTTGAGGCATGGGAAAAACGCTCTTGGAGCAAGCAATATAGTTTTGAGGATTTTTGTGAATATGTTCTTCCATATAGGATAGGGGACGAACCTTTAGAGAAATGGAGACGAATATATTATGAACGTTATTCTCCTGTGCTTGATTCTCTATATCAGGGGAATGATGTAGTAGAGGCAGCGCGTGTGATGGCTAATTATCTGAAAGAAGAGGGCTTTACTAATCATACGGATTTTAATTTGCCTCATTTAGGAGCGTTGTTTTTGTTGGAAAACCGAGTGGGCTACTGTCGAGATAATTGTGATATTGCTACCTATGTAATGCGTTCATTGGGCATTCCAATAACAATGGATTTTTATGAAATGTCCCCCAGTTACAATAGTCGTCATTTCTGGAGTGCATTGATAGATACGACAGGACTTGTTGTACCTTTCAATTATATAGAGCGTGAGATAGTGCGCCGACCGCAGGAGGAACGGAAAAAAGGAAAGGTATATAGAACTTGTTATGGAATACAGCCGGAAAAGTATTCCGGACTTTATACTGACAAGGAAGTTCCTGCTTTCTTTAGGCGTCCTTTCATGAAAGATGCCAGTGATGAGTATTTCCCGGAGAGTAACGTCAAGTTGGAAAGTAATGAAGCTATTGATAAACATTGGGGGTATTTGTGTGTATTTACAGGGACAGAATTACAACCGATAGATATTTCTGAATTTCATGGAAAGAAGATTGAGTTTCCCAACGTGGAACCTGGCCTGATTTATTTTCCCGCATTTCGAAAAGCTGGGAAAATGAAAACATTTAGCTATCCTTTTTTGCTGAAAGAGGATTCAATGGAATATTTTATTCCTGATACTACCAGAAAACGTTGTGTAATGCTGACACGCAAATATCCGATAGGAAGAAATCCTATGTTTTTAGGAACTGCTGTTGGAGTAAAAATAGAAGGGGCTAATCGTAAGGATTTTCGGGATGCAGAATTGCTATGCCAGGTTGTGGACACTCCAAAAATAAATTATAATATACTATTCCCAACTGTACAGAAGAAATTCAGGTATGTGCGCTATTCTGCTCCGGAGGAAAAACAAATACAGGTTGGAGAATGGTATATGTATGGCATAGATACAGAAACAGCGATAGCACCGGAGAAGATTTGGGCTAATCATCTTTTGAGTGATATACATAAGAAAATTCTAAGTTTATTGACTGATGATGACTGGAGTTCTTTTTATATGTCAGCAGTAAAGGGAGAACAACTTATATTTGATTTGGGTATTCCACAAATTCTAAGTCACTTTATTTTGATACCACGCAATGATGATAATTATATCCATTTGGGGGATCGGTATGAATTGTTCTATCATGGTGGAATTAAAGGCTGGATATCTTTAGGGAAGCAGATAGCTGAGGGTACGGAACTTTATTATGAGGGAGTACCTGATGGCGCTTTGCTTTGGCTTCATAATCATACTCGTGGAAAAGAAGAACGATGCTTTTATATGAAAGATGGGAAGCAACTTTTTATATAATTCGGAATGGCAATAAGAGGCATATCCTTGAAGAAAATCGTAGATAAAGGGATTAATCTCTTTCTCTGGTTGTGTGGAATTGTTGTGCTATGGCTGCTGATACAGATCTTTTGCATGACTTCATTTCATATACCAAGTGATTCGATGGAGCCGGAGCTATTGGCTGGTGATGTGATACTGGTGGATAAATTGGTGTATGGAGCAAGATTGTTCAATGTGATGGAAGCCGTTGCAGGAAAGCAGGTGGAGATAAAACGTTTGCCGGGAATAGGTAAAGTCCGAAGGAATGATGTGATTGTCTTCAATTATCCTTGTCCTAAAAAGTGGAGACAGATTGAAATGGATGTGATGCAGTATTATGTGAAACGGTGTGTTGCGTTGCCGGGAGACACGTTCTGCATTGTAAGCGGACGTTACAAAGTGAATGGCTATGCGGGGACATTGGGGTGCGTGGATGCGCAGGACAGGTTCATGACTCTGATAAGGGAACAGGGCCTTACAGATGATGCAATTGGTGTGAGGGCATATCCCGGAGATTCTCTGATAAGGTGGACGGTGAAAAAGTTCGGGCCTCTGTATATTCCTAAATCAGGTGACATTGTTCCGATGGATGGACGCACTGTTAAACTTTACAAGAATATGGTGGAGTGGGAGCAGAAAAAGAGTCTTCGGTATGAAGCGGGGAATATATATTTAGGTGATAGCCTCATTGCTGAATATCGCTTTTTAAAGAACTATTACTTCATGGCGGGCGACAGGGTGGAGAATTCAAGAGATTCCCGTTATTGGGGGTTATTACCGGAAGAATATATTGTTGGAAAGGCTGTCAGGATATGGAAATCAGTGGATAAGAGGACGGATAGAGTACGATGGAATAGGATATTCAAAAAGATAGAATGATGATAGGATGGATGCATAAAATGAGAGAAGCTACAGTTATTTTGCTACAGTTTGTTGCTGTTTGCTCCTTGCTGAGTATGGTATGTGCGACAACTCCTGAACTGCCTGCGGGAGAAACCATCGGCCAGTGGGTGTGGTTTGGGAAAGCTGTGTTGGTTTCGACCGGTTGTATCACTGCTTCTTGTTTGCTACAACTTCTAGGAAAAACTTCCTGGACAGATATTTTGTGTTTCCGGAATTTCTTTGCTCATGTGGCTTGGAGCCTAGTATTGTTAGGGGCAATTGAAGCCGTTTGGGGCTTGCGGCAATTATATGGGTTTTCTGTTTCCGGGCATTCACGGTATGCACTGACAGGCTCTTTCTTCAATCCCGGTCCGTATGGGGGATATTTAGCGATGATATTACCTGTTTGCCTGCATTTGTATTTACGTGCCTGTGAGTGGAAAAGCACAGATGTTCTTCATAAAATAGAAAAAGTGGCAGCAGGGCTTGCCGGTATTCTAATCTTATGTGTACTGCCGGCCACAATGAGCCGTTCTGCCTGGATTGCTGCTGCAATAAGCTGTGCATGGGTGGCGTATATGCATCGTGACAGACGTAAGTGGAGCGTATTGTGGCGGAGATATAAGAAACGTTACCTTACGTGGGGAGTGGTCGGGCTTTTTGTTCTGATATTAGGAGGTGCTGGTATTTTCTTTTTGAAGCCTGACTCTGCTATGGGACGTCTGTTTATGTGGAAAATTACTTGTAAAGCTATCGTAGAGCATCCTTGGGGATGTCGTGAAGGATTTGTCTATGCTTATGGCGAAGCGCAGGAAAAATACTTTGGTAGTGGAGACTATGCTGTTTGGGAAGAGCGCGTGGCCGGAAGTCCGGAATATGCTTTCAATGAATATCTGGAGTTGGCGTTAACAGCAGGAGTTATGCTTGGTGTCATGTTCTTCTCGACTATTGGGGCAGGTCTGTGGTTAGGGACAAAATGGGGGCGTTATGAAATTTGCGGAGCACTCATATCCTTGCTCGTTTTCTCTTTTTCTTCTTATCCCATGCATTTCCCGGTTTTCATGGTAACCGGTATATGCCTGCTGTTTGCTTGTGGGGCCGGAGATGTGGGCGGAAAATTTCTTATTTGCGGCACTTGTGCGCTGATATGGACAGTGGGGCTTAACGGTAAATGGCAACGGGAGGAAGATGCCTGCCGAGATTGGGTGTATGCGAGGATGCTTTATCATCAGGGAAATTATACTGCTGCCAATGAGGCTTACCATAAGCTCTATCCGCAGTTGGACGAAAGAGGGGAATTCTTATTTGAATATGGACACAGCTTATATAAATCAGGACGTTATGATCTGTCTAATTCGTTTCTGGAACAAGCTTCCTTATATAGCACTGACCCAATGATACTGAATATAATAGGTAAGAATTATCAGGAAATGCAATACTATGAGAAGGCTGAAACCTATTATTGGGCGTCAGTCCACCGTTTGCCGGGGCGGATTTATCCCTACTATCTGCTGGCAAAACTCTATGCGGAGCCGGGCTACCGGAATAGAGAGAAGTTTGAGAAGATGCAACGGATTGTATTGACTAAAGAGCCGAAAGTCTATTCCACCGCTATTAGGGAAATGAGGAGCGAAGTGGAAAAGATAGGAGATGATTGGTGTAAAACGAAGATTGATAGATGAATATGATATAACATGATGGATATGGATACGTCTAAGGATAGTTGGAATGCTTGTTTGCAGTACCGTAATAAACAGTTGACAAAGCAATTGAAGGATTACCAGAAGGTTTCGGCATTAACAAAATGTTCTTCTTCTTTGATAGTGGCAATGGGACAGTTGTTGTGTCTCCATCAAAAGCCTTCCTATGGCATAATTAAGGATGAAGCCGAATGGAGGGATCTGTTTATCGTCATAGATTTATTTTATGGGGGGTGTCTGTCAGAAGAATTGATGTCATTTGGTTTAAGTGTCCAGGAATTGAGGTTATGCTATCTGATACGGGCCCGTTTGGATAATAAGACAATCGCTCTTCTTTTTAATATAGTTCCCCGGTCTGTATTGAAAGCTAAACAGCGTATAAAAAATAAACTGGCTTTATCAGCTACGGATAGTTTGGATATGCATATACAACAATGCTGATTGTCAATAATATAGATATCAATTCCTTCAACGCCTACTTGTAGTGAAATCATAGAAAGACTTCTCACGACAGTTAAATACGAATAAATTTGCTCTAACCTCCAATTTATTCTATATTTGCAACTTAAGTGACAAGTTCTTCAAATTGTCCGAATATGATAAACTACTTGATAAAAATTATAACGACCCTCTGGTTCATATTCTTTTGTCTGCAAGTTAGTGTTGCTCAGGAGATTGATGTTAATCAGACCAGAAAACACCTGTTGCAAACACTACAAGACAATTCCGTAGACAAACAGCAGAGGATGGAGCTGTATATTGACTTGTATGACTTGTCCGATGATGTGACAAGCAAACGTACCTATATTAACGAATCGCTGCAACTGGCCATTCAGTTGAAAAATCAGATATATATTTTTGAGACACTGGATATTCTTTGTCGCAGTTATAAAGATGAACCGGACTCTTTGCGCTACTATCAGCAGATAGGAGAAGAGTGTCTGGAAGGGGCTTATAAGGACTTTTATATGGCATGGCTCAAAGCTTTTCCTTCTGTTTGCAAGATGGATGAGGCGGAGAAACCTGATGAAGCCAATGAAGAAATCTCACGGTATAAGCGTCATAAGGTAAATCTCTCGGATAAGTCGCAGGAAGTGCAGTGGGAAATGATACTTTGTTCGGCAATGGAATGCATTAGTTACTTTTCACCGTCTGTTGCCAATTCAGAAGACCGCATTGTTCATTTGAAGAACATTCACCATTTGGTCAGCGGTCTGCCGTTCGAGGTCAGTTATAAGTTCAATTGGTATTATCTGACCCGTATCGAATTCATATACCGTGCGGAAGGAAAAGCTGAGGAAGCCGCTAAAGCGGTGGAGGCCTTGGAACAGACGGAACAACTCTATGACAATCAGTTTGAATTGCCTTTCTATAAGAGACGCGCTTATATCCGCACCCGTAGTCGTGAAGCCTTGCGTATGGGTGTTTATAGCGAGCTTCTTTACTTCGGAGATATCATAGGCAGGAAAAGGGCTGATGAAATTTATTCCCGGATGAAGGAATATTATCAGGTCAAGACGCCGGAAGAGAATAAAGAGTGGCTTTTGCCGTCCGCTTTCCGTTACTATTTTTATACGGCACAGTATGACCTTGCCATGCGGACCATCGATGAACTGCTGGAACAAACGGATTCTGCCGATACGAACAGTCGGACAGAGTTGTTGGCGAAGAAGATTAACCTGGTTACCCGATGGAAACAACATTACAAAGAAGGATTTGACGCTTTTTGGGAGTACACCAGTCTGATGGAAGGTAATCATGTGGAAGAGACGAATAAGCAGTTGGCCGAGATGCGTTCGTTGTTTGAAGTGGATAAATTGAAGATAGAACAGGCAGAGCTTCAGGCACGTTATCATCGCGTCGCTTTTGTTGTGCTCATAGTCCTGCTTCTGGTTTTCTTTATCTGGGGGCTTTATCAGTACTTGTTGACGAAACGACTGAAGGCAACGAAGCAGGCGTTGATTCTGTCTAATGAAAAAGTGGCTGAGGAAAGTGAACGTGCCAAAGCGAGTGACCGTATGAAGACGGAATTCCTCCAATCCATGTGTCATGAGATACGTACTCCGCTAAATGCTATCTGTGGTTTCAGTACTTTGTTGCTGAATGAAGACTTGGATCAGGAAGACAAGAAAGATTTTCCGGTCATCATTGAAAAGAACTCTAATCAATTGACCGAATTGTTCGAGGATATCCTGCAAGTATCGGATTTAAGCAGTTCGCTGGAGTTATTTCCTATGGAACGGATAGATATATTGCCGATTTGTGCAGGACTTCTGGATATGTGTAAGGGAAAAACGAAAAAATCCGGAATCACCTGGTTGTTTGAATCCGGACTGGATGAGTGCCTTGTAAAAACGAATGATAAATATCTGCAACACGTTGTAGAACATATCCTGAACAATGCCGCGAAGTTTACAACTGCCGGTACTATCCGTATGAATCTGATGCGTACCGGTGGGAAGATTCGTATTATGGTAAGTGATACGGGGATCGGTATCCCTGCCGACAAAGCCGAATACATATTCGACCGTTTTACCAAACTGGATGACTTCATGCCTGGCACAGGCTTAGGTCTTTATTCCTGTCGCCTCATTGTCACTCGTCTGGGTGGTTCCATTTATCTCGATACATCTTATCGGGATGGCACATGTTTCTGCATTGATTTACCGGATGAGAAGTGATTTTTCTATTTCCGGGCGTGGAAATAAAAGATAATCACGTATATTTGCTTTAATTAAAAGCAAAAACTATGGAAGAACAAGCTAATTACATCAAACGTATAGAGATACACAGGTTGTGGGATCGCTTTGACATAGCTTGGGACTTACGTCCCGACGTGAATATCCTTTCCGGTATCAACGGAGTGGGGAAAACCACGATCCTTAACCGTTCCGTCCACTATCTGGAAGAACTTTCGGGGGAGATAAAGAACGGCGAGATAGAGGGCGTACGTGTTACCTTCGACCGTCCGGATGCCACGTATATTCCTTACGACGTAATTCGTAGTTACGATCGCCCCTTGATTATGGGCGACTTTACCGCCCGCATGGCCGATCCGAACGTCAAATCCGAACTGGACTGGCAACTTTATCTCTTGCAACGCCGATACCTCGATTACCAGGTGAATATTGGCAACAAGATGATCGAACTCCTTTCCGGTGATGAGGAACAGCGTTCACAAGCCGCTTCCTTATCCCTTCCCAAGCGGAAGTTCCAGGATCTGATGGATCAGTTATTCAGCTATACCCGCAAAACCATAGATCGCCGCAGTAATGAAATCATCTTCTATCAGGACGGTGAACGCCTGTTGCCCTATAAACTATCTTCCGGTGAAAAACAGATGCTGATTATCCTGCTCACCGTGCTGGTGCGCGACAATGCCCATTGTGTCCTCTTTATGGATGAACCCGAAGCCTCTCTTCACATCGAGTGGCAGCAAAAACTTATCGGTATGATACGTGAATTGAATCCCAATGTGCAACTGATACTTACCACTCATTCTCCCGCCGTCATCATGGAAGGCTGGCTGGATGCGGTGACGGAAGTGAGCGATATTTCGACTGAGATATAAATAAAGGTGATAAAGTGATAATATAACCATGGCTACTTCTTTAAAACATAATCTTACATCCGCCTATTTCAATGCCGCCAACAAGCTTTATCCTAAGAAGGCGCGGCGTCGCATTGTGGCGTATGTGGAAAGTTACGATGATGTAGCTTTCTGGCGCACATTGTTGGCTGAGTTCGAGACAGATGAATATTATTTTCAGGTGATGCTGCCTTCGGCTACCTCTCTTGCCAAGGGTAAGAAGATGGTGCTGATGAATACGCTGAACACTACTGAACTGGGCAAGAGCCTGATAGCCTGTGTGGACAGTGACTACGATTTTCTGTTACAAGGCAAAACGAGCGTTTCACATAAGATAAACAGTAGTCCCTACATATTCCAGACGTACGCATATGCCATCGAGAATTTCCATTGTTATGCTGAAAGCTTGCATGAAGTTTGCGTGCAGGCTACGCTGAACGACCGTATGCTGATAGACTTTCCTGCTTTCCTGAAGCGTTATTCGCAAATTGTCTATCCGCTCTTTCTCTGGAACGTCTGGTTCTATCGCCAACGAGATACGTATACTTTCCCGATGTATGACTTCAATGCCTGCACCCGCTTGCAGGAAGTCAATGTACATCATCCCGAACGAACACTGGAGCCCGTGCAGCGTGCCGTTGCCAAGAAACTTTCCGAGATGCGCAGACGTTTTCCGCGAAATATCAAGTCGGTGGAGGCTTTGGGTGTGGAACTGGAGAAGCTGGGACTGAATCCTGATACTACTTATCTCTACATACAGGGGCATCACCTCATGGATGGTGTTGTGATGAAACTTCTTATCCCCGTATGTACTGTGTTGCGTCGCGAGCGCGAACAGGAAATTAAGCGTCTGGCTGCCCACAACGAGCAATTCCATAACGAACTGACCAGCTATGAGAATAGCCAGACCAACGTCAGCTTGATGTTAAAAAAGAACAGCGGATACAAGAACCTTTACTTGTATCAGTGGTTAAAAGAAGATATAGGAGACTTCCTGAACAGGGAGCGGTAATTACTAACCATTAACACCAAAATTAATTCTTAGTATCATGAGCATTGTACAACAAATTAACGAAGGACTTCAGACTTTAGGTTTCAGCCAGTCATTGGCTGCCCAGTTAGATCAATTTATAGCATTCCTGGGAGTTCTCCTGGTAGCTTATCTGGCGGATACTGTTTGCCGGAAGATCTTGCTGAAAGTCGTTTCGCGTTTGGTAAAGCAAACAAAAGCCACCTGGGATGACATTGTTTTCGACCGCAAAGTGATGGTGCATCTTAGCCGTATGGTGGCACCTATTCTTATTTATATCCTGCTTCCTCTGGCATTTTCCGACGCAGAGTCGGCAACGTTGGCGCTTATCCTGCGTTTCTGTCTCATCTTTATTATTATAATGTTTCTTAGCTTTATCAGCGCTTTGCTTACTGCGGTTTATACCGTATATAGCGAGAAGGAACAGTTTCGCGACCGTCCTTTGAAGGGACTTTTGCAGACAGTACAGGTCATCCTTTATTTTGTCGGTGGTATCATCGTTGTCAGCATACTGATTGACCGTTCGCCCGGTGTATTACTCACCGGTCTGGGAGCTTCGGCTGCCGTGCTGATGTTAGTATTCAAAGACAGTATCATGGGCTTTGTTTCCGGTGTGCAACTTTCTGCCAACAATATGCTGAAAGTAGGCGACTGGATCACTATGCCTAAGTATGGAGCGGACGGTGATGTAATAGAAGTGTCATTGAATACAGTGAAGGTTCGTAATTTCGACAAAACCATCACTACTATTCCGCCTTACTTGCTCGTAAGTGACTCTTTCCAGGAGAGTGGCGGACGCCGTATCAAACGTTCTATCAATATCGATATGAACAGTGTGCGGTTCTGTACGCCTGAAATGTTGGCGAAGTATCGCAAGATACAGCTCTTGGCAAACTATGTTGAACAGACGGAACAAGTGATTAAGGAGTATAATGAAGAACATCATATCGATAACTCCATCCTTGTGAATGGTCGTCGCCAGACGAATCTTGGTGTCTTCCGTGCTTATCTGAATTGTTACCTGAAGAGCCATCCGGGGGTGAATCATAATATGACTTGCATGGTGCGCCAGCTTCAGCCTACCGATCACGGTATACCGTTGGAACTGTATTTCTTCTCTGCAACCACATCCTGGATACCTTATGAAGACTTGCAGTCTGATGTCTTCGACCATCTGTTGGCTATTATTTCTGAGTTTGATCTTCACGTATTCCAGTCACCATCCGGTGAAGATTTCCGCGAAAGGCTTAATTGAGATAATCGGCACGGATTCTCGATCTTTTCTCTCTTAGATGAGAATTTATGCCGGACAGTTCCTCTGAACTTGTCCGGCGTTGCTTTTGTAGAAGCTATTGCTTCGTGAATTATGTGTGTTTCTCGTTTTATTGTTTGATCCAGTTGCCGCTTGTCCAGTTGTCGCCTGTTTTTACAGCTCCCTTATATTCGGCTTTGGTGAAGAAACTGTCGGCACTGAGGTCTTTGCCACCATCAATAGTGCCTTCGTAGAGATTTTCCCAAGTGAAGTTCTGTGTAGTGAGGTTGCCCGTTGCTGCTGCGAACATATCGTTGGTGTAAATGCCTTCTTTGGAAGACAATGTTTTGCTGATAGCTACGTACTCCAGTTTAGATACACCCTCTTTCAGGGCTGTTTCAGTTTCTGTGGTTTCTACGGTCAGAGGTTGCCCTTTGCCGGTGATAAGCGTATTGTAAAGCTCCACTTGTGTTCCGGCACGCAGGCGTACGCCCTGTTTGCTGCCACCGTTGCCAATCAGTGTGAGGTTGGCGAGGATGGGGTGGGCAATGGGAGTAGCAGCGAAGTTCGTACCGTTGTTGTCACATTCCAGCAGACAGTCGCAGTCATACCCTAGTGTTTCCGCTGCTTCCTGATAGGCTACAAGGAACTGGGCTTTTCCGTTCCAGCCTTCAGTCCAGTCGAAGGAGTCATCGCTGCAACTGGTAGATACGCAGTATTTTATGTTAACGGATCCGCCGAAGAACTCGAAACCGTCATCAGAACCTTGGTAAGCCTGGCAATATTCTACTGTGGTGCCGTTGCCTACGCCATAGAAGGTGAAACCATTGGCTTCGTGTTCCTCATCGAAAGCGTATCCGCTGTATTCGATACGCACGTAGCGCAGTGTGCCGGAGTTGTCGGCATCGTTGTTACCCCCGTAAATGGCACCGCCTATTTCCGAGCTGCCTGTGCCGCCGGCTACATTAGTGTGTGCATATCCGCAGATGTGGATACCACCCCAGGCTCCGGCTTCTTTCTTTTCGGAGGTCATTACGATGGGGTTTTCGGCAGTACCCTGCGCATCGATCTTGGAACCTTGTTCTACGAGGATGTAGTCTACGATGTCATCGTGTTTGGCGATGATGGTTACACCCGGTTCTATTTTCAGTGTGGCGCCATTTTTCACTTTGTATTCTCCGGTCAGGTAGTAGGTTTTTCCTTCTGTCAGAGTCTTGCTGGTGGTTATTTCACCTTTCAGCTCTTCAATGGTCTCTTCGGCTATACCGCTTTTCAGTGTCCAGCCTTGTGTCCAGTCGTTACTTGCGGGTACTGCACCCTGATAGGCGGCTTGAGTGAAGAAACTGTCGTCGCTCAGGTTTTTCCCGCCTTCGATAGTACCTATATAGCCGTTGGTGAACATGACGCTATAATTGATGATATTGTGGTTACCGTCTTTGGTGAATTCATTGGAAGAATAGATACCTTCCTTGCAGCTTATGTCCGTGGCCAGTGTGATGTATTGCAGCTCGGAGCTACCATCCATCAAAGCATTTTCTGTTTCTGTAGTTTCGGTGGTGAGGCATTGCCCTTTGCCTTTTACAATGGCGTTGTAGATTTTTGCCTTTGTACCGGCACGCAGGCGGATACCTTGCTTAGACTCTCCGTTACCTATCAGTGTCAGGTTGGCAAGTGTGGGGCAGGCTACGGGCGTTGCACCGAAGCTCTTGCCGTTGTTGTCGCACTCCATCAGGCAGTCGCAGTCGTATCCCAGTTCGTCTTTGGGGCTTTGGTAAGCTACGAGGAATTGTGCTTTGCCGTTCCAGCCTTCGGTCCAGTCGAAAGAGTCGTCGCTACAGTCGGTAGATACCAGATACTTCACATTGACGGAACCACCGAACCATTCGAAACCATCATCGGAACCCATGTATGCCTGGCAATACTCTACCGTTGTCCCGTTTCCTACACCGTAGAAGGTGATACCGTTGGCTTCGTGCTCTTCGTCGAAGGCAAATCCGGTGTACTCTACACGAACATACCGCAATGTACCGGAATTGTCGGCGTCATTATTGCCACCATAGGGTGCGCCGCCTATTTCTGAGCTACCCGTTCCGCCTTCGGCATTGGTGTGTGCGTATCCGCAGATGTGGATACCGCCCCATGCGCCTGGTTCTTTCTTTTCGGAAGTCATCACGATAGGGTTGCTGGCAGTGCCTTGTGCATCTATCTTGGCTCCTTGTTCTATGAGGATGTAGTCTACCACATCGTCATGTTTGGCAATAATGGTGACGCCTGCGGGAATCTTCAGTGTGGCACCATTCTTTACGTGTATGCCGCCACTTAGCGTGTAAGTCTTTCCGGCTTCCAGTTCCGTATCGCTTTCGATGTCTTTCGTCAGTTCATACTTGTTGTCTTCACCGCCGTCCCCGTTTCCGGGTTCGTTGTTGTCGGTACATGCAGTGAATAAGGTCATGCTTGCCGCAAGGGCCATAGTCATGAATTTCCAATTTGATGTTCTCATACTAATAATCGTTTAGTTGATAAAATGAGTTTCTATTGTTTGTCTCTCTCAAAATTTTTCTTTTCTCTTACAGGTCATAGCTGAAGCCAACTTCAAAGCCTGTACCCTTTCTGAAGCGTTCCACTTCTACTTTATCTCCGGTGGTAGGCACTTCTTGCTTGAAGAGGATGTCTTGACCGCGAAACGCCGGTTGAAGCGGTAACTGCCTGTAAAGTTCAGTGTGTGTACCGGCTGTTGCTTGATGTCTCCCAGACCGGAGATACCTACGGAGTGGATGCGGGGACCTTGCAGATTGTAGAGCAGGGCAACGCTGAGTTGGCGGTCGTTGCTGAAAGCGGGTGAATAGGTGAGGTCTGCATTTGCCAGGTAGGGCGATGCTCCCTGCAAGGCACGCTGGCTGTTGGTGTAGGCACCGCCTTCGGGCAGTTTCACGTTAGTGTACATATATGAGCCGTTCACGCCGAAACGCAGGTCTTTCACTATCTCTTTGCGGAATTCTATCTCCACCCCCGTTGCCATACCGTTGTCCGCATTGCGGAAAGAATGCACGGCGGAACCGCCTGACAGAGTCTGTACACGCTCTATCGGTGCTTTCAGGTGCTTGTAGTAGGCGGTGATGGAGAGCATATCCCCATTCTTTTCAAAGAGTTCGTAGCGCAGATCGATGTTATAGTTGTAGCCGTTTTGCAAATCAGCGTTACCGCGTATCTGTGCCGAACCGTAGGATTCCTGATAGAGGAAGGGGGCCATTTCGATAAACGAAGGACGCGTCACTGTGCGTGAGAAGGCAAAGCGCAGACTGTTCTTTTCGTTCATCTGGTATTTCATGTTCAGTGAGGGGAAAAGGTCGTTTTTGTTCAGTTCACTGCGTTCGGCTTTTCCGCCATCGGTATAGTAGTCTACCCATTGCTTGCTGATTTCGTAGCGTACTCCCAGGTTCACCAATAACGGGGCTACGGGGTAGTATTCAGTGGCAATGTATCCTGCATAAATGCTGTTACCGGCTGTATAGCTGTCTTTGGGCTGCTTCTTCCGGTCTATGGTGATGGAACCGTTTTCTACATTTTCCATGTTGAGGAAGGAGTCGGTATCGTAGATGTCGGTGATGGTAGGGTTCAGTTTGTTCAGGTTGTAGTAGAAGCGTGTACCCATATAGTCACGATTCTTGTCTTTATAGGTGAAACCGGCCTGCAACTTGTTGTTGTCGCCAAAGCGGTAGCTGGCGGTGAGGTCGCCCACCCATTCATCTTCATTCAGTGAGCCAAAGTAACGCATGGTTTCTTGGCGGTTCAGTTTGAAGAGTTTTATCTGGTCATCTTCACGGATGAACATTACTTGGCGGCGGTCGGGTTCGTCGCTGGAGGTCTTGCTGTACGAGCCGCTCCAGTTGAGGTCCCACTGTTTGCCGAAGTAGTGCTTGCCGTTTACTTGATGGTTTTGCAGACTGTAGATGTGTGTCACGTTGTTGCTGCCTATCAGATGGTGGTCTTCATAGTCCACACCTTCGCGCCTCATATAAGTGTCGATGGCATTGCGGGCGTAGAAGAAGGTATATCCGATGTGATCGGAAGTGCGGAAACTGTAGCCGAGATTACCCAGTGCGGCAATCTTTAACTCGTTGCTGTAGCTGTCGTAGTTAAATTCATTCAGGGTATTTCCTGTAGCTTCTAAGGTACGTATGGAGGCATTGTCCATGGTTTGCAGGTCGTTGCTTACTCCTATGGAGCCCAGAACGCTGACTTCATTTCCACCTAGGGTGAAACGTTTGCCGAAGCCGATATTTCCGCCGAATTCGGGTAGGGCGGTCTTTTTACTAACCTGAAAACTGGTGTTAAAGAGGCGGTTGTGGCGTGCATACTCTTCAAAGTCTGTTAATGACATGTCTATCAGTTTCTGATCCAGAGAAGGAGTCTTGAACAGAGAGCCGTCGCGGTCCATCCGGTAGAAATCTTTGCCTAGCGTATTGAACTTGCCACCTGCATTGAAGCTGATGGACAGAAAATCACTGCCTACATTCTCTTTGGTACTGATGTCGATGTGTGCCCCCGAGTAGTCGGCGAATGCACTGGCATCATATACTTTGCTCACGGTAATATTCTGTACGGTAGATGCAGGGAAGATATCCAGAGGGATCAGTTTATTGTCCGGATTAGGAGAGGCGATGGGAAGTCCGTTCAGAGTGGTGGTGCTGTACCGGTCGCCCAGACCGCGCACAATCAACTGTCCGGCACTGGCGATGGAGATACCGGTTATCTTTTTTACACCTTCTTCCACATTGCTGATTCCTTTGATGCTCATTTCTTTGGCACCGAGATTTTCGATTGCAAGGGTGGCTTTCTGCCGTTCCATCTGCAGGGCTCGTTCACCTTCCAGATTCTTTTTGGCCACTACGGAGACTTCGCCTAACGCTTGTGCATCACTTTCCATCTCAAAGTTCAGCAAAGTTTCGGCCTTGACTTTTATGCTGTTGAGCAGGATGTCTTTGTATCCTATATATCTCACGGTTATGGTATATGTACCGTCATTTACATTCAGTGTATAATTGCCGTCAATATCGGCTACCACACCCTGCGCTGTCCCGGTTATCTGTATGGTAGCTCCGGTCAGTGGCTCTTTCGTCTGCTTGTCGAGGACGGTTCCTTTGATGTTTCCAGCCATGGCGGTCATGGTAGAAAGCACCAATAATAAAATGAAGAAAAATACTTTTCCTAAATCCAGTTTCATGCTCATCTTTTATCGTTTCTTGTTTCCGGTGCAAAGATGCGGCAACGGAATTACAACCGTAATACACATGTCATACAATTGATTCTCAATTAGGTTACAATTAAGTGACAACCTGAATTGTTGAAAAAAACGGCTGAAAACCTCTTCTGACTTACTACATTAACGAACCCAAACTTTCTTTTTTTTGTTGATATGAATAGAGTGGAAATTAATAAGTAAGCATTATCTTTGCACTATTTACGAATATTAAAAGCACAATCGTATGAGTGGCAACCGATCACATGAGGCAAAACGTTTTCAGCTCCTTTCATCTGTTGGACAAATAGGCTGGTGGGAAGCAGACTTCGCTACGGGGGAATATCTTTGTTCCGAATATGTTTGTAATTTGTTAGGCTTGGAGGGAGACACTCTGACTTTTCGCCAGTTCGGCCAACTGATTCGTGAAGATTACCGTTGCCGTATCACACGTGAATTCCTTTCGATAGAAGAAATCGAGGTATATGAGCAAACTTTTCCTATTTACTCTTCACAAGGCATTGTGTGGGTTTGTTCCCGTCTGGGCGAAAAGTGGCTGACAGAAGATGGGCATCCAAAAGCATTTGGTATCCTTCAACTGGTCAATACCCCTGCAGACGCACAATCCGGTGATATTCTGAAACAGTTTAATGAATTGCTGTTCCGACAGCATTCAGTGTCCCAGTCCTTACGTAATTTTCTGAAAGATAAAAGCCTGAGTGAAGTGATTTCGGGAGTGTTGAAGGATGTCCTCGAACTCTTTCATGGCGGACGTGTCTATATAGTGGAATACGATGCTGAATATCGCACACAAACTTGTACTTACGAGGTAGTGGCTGAAGGAGTTAGTCCGGAAATAGACATGCTGCAACAAATTCCTACTAATGGCATGGAGTGGTGGCTTAAACAAATGTTGGCAGGCAAACCCATCCTATTGAATACTTTATCGGATTTGCCACGGGTGGCACGTCAGGAGTCTGAGATACTTGCTATGCAGAATATAAAGTCACTCATGGTGGTTCCGCTCCGGAATACCGAACGGGTGTGGGGATATATCGGTATTGACTTGGTAGATAGGTACTATAAATGGACGAATGAAGACTATCAATGGTTCTCCTCTTTAGCCGATATCATTAATATTTGTATCAGCTTGCGTCTTGCCAGAGATGAGGCCGACCGTGAACGTAATTTCCTGAGTAATCTCTATAAGTATATGCCTATGGGCTATGTACGCCTTTCCATTCTTTGCGATGAAGAAGGTGAACCTTATGACTATCTTATCACAGATGCTAATCAGTTCAGTGCCGATTTGTGCGGTTCGCCTTTAGAGAGATATAAAGGGCGTTTTGCTTCAGAAATCTATTCTTCAGACAAACTGTCAACCAAGCTTCGGATTCTTGCAGATATACATAAGCATGGTCTGTACAGGGAACTGGATGAATATTTTGAAGAGTCAAAGAGGACTTGTCATTGTATTATTTATTCTCCCGAACCGGATGAATTGGTTTGTCTCTATATGGATGTCACTGAGATGCGTCGTACGTATATGGCTTTGGATCACAGCGAGAAACTATTGCGAAATCTCTTTTCTAATATCCCTGTCGGTGTGGAGATTTATAATAAGGATGGGATACTGATAGATCTTAATAATAAAGATATGGAGATATTTGGGGTTAAGGACAAATCAAGTACGATTGGAGTGAACTTCTATGAGAATCCGAATGTGCCGTCTGATATCCGTGAAAGGGTGAAAGTGGAAGATGAACTTGACTTTTCGCAGGACTATGAATTCTCCAATGTGAGCGATTATTATGAATCGGAGAAAAGAGGTGGAATAGAACTTTATACGAAAATAAGTAAGATATACGATAAGCAGGGCGATAACAATGGTTTTGTACTTATCAATATAGACAATACGGAACGTATCAGTTCCATTAACCGGATACGTGATTTTGAAAACTTCTTCCTGTTGATTTCTGAATATGCCAAAGTAGGTTATGCCAAACTGAACCTGCTTACCCGTAATGGATATGCCATCAAGCAATGGTATAAGAATATGGGGGAAGATGAAGATACGCCATTGGTTGAAGTGGTAGGAATTTATAATAAAATGCACCCGCAAGACAGGGTACGTGTATTGGCTTTCTTTGAGAAGGCCAAACGGGGGGAAGCTACGAGTTTCAAAAGTGAAATGCGCGTGCTCAAATCCGGAACATTGGACCAGTGGAACTGGGTACGTATGAATGTAGTGCTCAACCGCTATGATCCTGAGAATGGGCTGATTGAATTGATCGGTGTTAACTACGATATCACTGAATTGAAGGAAACAGAACAAAAACTGATTGAAGCCAAAGAGAAAGCTGAAGAGGCAGACCGCTTGAAGAGTGCTTTCCTGGCGAATATGAGTCATGAGATACGTACACCGTTGAATGCTATTGTAGGTTTTTCAAGTTTGCTGGTGGAGACGGAAGATCAGGGAGAAAAGCGGGAATACTCAAAGATGGTGGAAGAGAATAATGAACTTCTGCTGCAACTGATTTCTGATATTCTGGATTTATCGAAGATTGAGGCGGGAACTTTCGACTTTAAAATAAGGGATCTGGATGTGAATACTCTGTGTGGAGATGTTCAGCGCTCCATGAAACTGCGTGTGAAGCCGGGTGTTGAGCTTTTATTCGAACCGACTTTACCGTCATGCGTCATTGTGAGTGATCCTAATCGTTTGCATCAGGTGGTTGCTAATTTTGTAAATAATGCGATTAAGTTCACTACAACCGGCTATATCCGTATCGGATATGACCAACCGGATGCAAAGCATTTACGAATATATGTATCGGATACAGGTATCGGTATTGCCCCGGAAGCCTGTGAGAAGATATTCGACCGCTTTATAAAGTTGAACTCATTTGTTCAGGGCACCGGCCTGGGACTTTCTATCAGTAAGAGTATTATAGAGCAACTAGGAGGCACTATCGGTGTGGATAGTGAATTGGGTAAAGGATCGACGTTCTGGTTTATTCTGCCGGTGGTATAAGAGTTACGAGCTACAAGTTACAAGTGCTTTGCGGTGTAATATTTGTAGCTCGTAGCTTTTGTAGCTCGTAACTAATTCAGTCCGAACGAGAACTTGTCGATGGACTGATAAACCACGCTCGCAAGGCTCAATACAATAATACCGAGCGTACAGATGACAAGGCTGGCACGCGTGTAGTTATCGCTACGGAAAGTGGCGATAGGCTCATCACTCTTGTTGATATACATGGACTTCACAATCTTCAGATAGTAATAGAGTGAAATAATCGTATTCACCAATGCGATGAACACCAGCAGATGGAAACCGCCCTGGAAAGCTGCTGCGAAGATAAAGAACTTCGAGAAGAAGCCTGCGAACGGAGGAATACCTGCCAATGAAAACAAAGCAAGCGTCATGAGGAATGCCAGTTTCGGATTGGCGATAAGCTCGGCGACTTCGAACTCGCGGTCGGTCAGACCGGCAAAGGCCG
>OODG01000922.1_pt1 | contig 20891 bp, 18 predicted proteins | sample 1671621 | NCBI WGS metagenome assembly OODG01 (sample SAMN06348175, study PRJEB24527) | human gut metagenome | biome: human gut; feature: ankylosing spondylitis patient; material: feces | host: Homo sapiens | place: China | collected 2015-10 | reverse complement strand
CGGCGGTCAAACGGCCGCCGGGCCCCTGCTGTTCGCTTGAGAAGAAGATGGATGCGTTACATTGCCTTGCGGAACAGGTCGATGATGTCCTGCTTGGTGCCCTTGCGGGGGTTGGAGAAGGCGTTGCCGTCCTTCAGGGCGTTGGTGGCCATCAGGTCGAAGTCCTCTTCCTTCACGCCCATCTGGGCCAGACCGCTGGGGATGCCCACGTCCTCGGCCAGTTCGCGCATGGCGTCCACCGCCAGATGGGCGGCTTCCATCACCGAAAGGCCGTCCACGTTCTTGCCCATGAACACGGCGATGTCCCGGAACTTTTCGGGGTTGGAGATGAGGTTGTACTCCTCCACGGTGGGCAGCAGCATGGCGTTGGCAACGCCGTGGGCCATGTCGTACTGGCCGCCCAGCTGGTGAGCCATGGCGTGCACATAGCCCAGGTTGCCGTTGTTGAAGGCAAGACCCGCCAGATAGGAGGCGTAGGCCATGTTCTCCCGGGCCTTGACGTTGGCGCCGTTGGCCACAGCCTGACGCAGGTTGTCGGCGATGAGCTTGATGGACTGGATGGCCGCCGCGTCGGTGACGGGGTTGGCGTCCACCGAGACATAGGCCTCGATGGCGTGGGTCAGAGCGTCCATGCCGGTGGCGGCGGTCAGGCCCTTGGGCATGGAGGACATCATATCGGGATCGACCACAGCGATCTCGGGGATATCGTTGGTATCCACGCAGACGAACTTGCGCTTTTTCTCCACATCGGTAATGACGTAGTTGATGGTGACCTCGGCAGCAGTACCGGCGGTGGTGGGCACTGCGATGGTGAACACCGCGTGCTTCTTGGTGGGGGCAACGCCTTCCAGAGAGCGGACGTCCGCAAACTCGGGGTTATTGATGATGATACCGATGGCCTTTGCGGTATCCATGGAGGAGCCGCCGCCAATGGTCACGATGCAGTCAGCCTCGGCAGCCTTGAAGGCAGCCACGCCGTCCTGTACGTTGGCGATGGTGGGGTTGGGCTTGATCTCGCTGTAAACAGCGTAGGCAAAGTTTGCAGCATCCAGCAGGTCGGTGACCTTTTTGGTAACACCAAACTTGATCAGGTCGGGGTCGGAGCAGACGAAAGCCTTCTTGTAGCCACGGGCGGTCAGCTCGGGAACGATGTTCTCGATAGCACCGTGGCCGTGGTAGGAGATGGTATTCAGAACAATGCGGTCAGCCATAATACAAATCCTCCAAATCTGTTTGCAGCCGCCTTTCCGGCGGTGTTCCTCTACGTCTCAGCATAGCACATCGTCAAAAAATTTGCAATGCAGAATTGTATGAAATCTCTGTAATTTTTGATATGATCATCATTTTTTCTGGTCAGGTTGCATCGTTTTGAAGGGATCGTGTTATTTTTCATATTCCGTGGTTATAACCACGGATTTCACCCTACAAAAGGGGTATACTATAAAAAATGAGCCGTCCACCCCGCTGCCGCAGCGGAATTGGCGGCTCCACTTTCCGCACAAGGAGTCCGTTTTATGTTCAACCAGCCCTTCACTCCCTCGCAGGTGCGGCCCATCCGCCCGGCCATGACCGTTTCCCGTCCGGCACAGCTTGGGCAGGAGGTGCCCGTCACCTGGTTTTCGCTGGGCATACCGTGGGAAATGATGGTGGACTCCAGCGCGACGACGGGCTTGCCGGCGTCCAGCGCTTCCTTTACTTCGGGGGCAATGTCAAGATAACGGTTCATGATAAATGACTCCTTTTCTGAAATTACTGTATTCTTTCAGCCACGGCCGTAAGGCTCATGGCGGGGTTGATGGTGTCGGCGCTCTCCATCGCGATGGCGGATGCGGCAAGGCCGCGCTTCGCGGCGGTCTCAAGGTCCGCGCCGTCGAGGAACGCGCGGGCGACGGCAGCCATGAAGGCGTCGCCGCAGCCGGTGGTATTGACCATACGCGCGGGGAGGTTGTGCAGGTGGATCTTTCTCTCATGGTCGGCGGCAAGCACGCCGTCCGTGCCGAGCGAGATAAAGACGCGCTGCAAGCCCGCGGCGAGCAGCGTATCCGCTGCGCGATACAGGCTCGCCTCGTCCGTGACCGTCACGCCGGAGAGCAGCTCGGCCTCCATGCGGTTTGGCTTGAGCGTGTGGAGCCGCCCGAGGATCGGCTCGAGCTTTCCGGCCTTCGCCGCCGAAACGGGATCGGCAAAGAGCGGCGCGGTGCAGTGCTCGCCGAGATAGCGGATGCTCTCCGTGCTGAGGTTCGTATCGAGCACGACGAGCGCGGCGGCGTTGAGCGTAGTTAGCTTCGTCTCCAGAAAGGCAGGCGTCAGGTGCTCGTAGATAGCCATGTCGTTCATGGCAAGCGCCATATCGCCGTTGCTGTCCGCGAGAAACAGGTAGGTCGAGGTCGCGCCGTCGGGAACATACAGGCTGTCACTGAGGTCGATGCCGAGGTCGGCGCAGGACGCCTCGACGCGCTTCGCGCCGTCGTCCGCGCCGAGCGCAGTGATGAGCCTGACCTTTGCGCCGAGCAGGGCGAGGTTGTGGGCGATGTTGCGGCCCACGCCGCCGAGGCTCGAGCGGATGCGTCCGGGGTTCGAGTCTCCGGCGACGAGCGGGGCGTCGCTCCGCCCGCCGATGTCGATGTTCACGCCGCCGACGACGGCAATGTAGGGTGATGCGGTCACAGTCAGTCCTCCTTTGAGCGGCGCACGCGGATGCTCTCGATGCCGCTTCGCATGATGAGCGAGCGCACCCACGGCGTATACATGAACCAGCGCTGATGAAGCCCGCAGCCTCGCCGATGAGATACACGCCGCCCGCGCCGATGATGGCGGCATCGTATTGCATGGGGCGTCCTCCCTGGTGCTTTTCTTTTCTTCAGCATAGCACAGCGGGGCGCTTTCTTCAACTCCCGATTGGGCGTCGCCCAATTAAGAAAGGTCAAAATACCACCTTTTCTTCGGAATGTCAAGCCCGTTTCCCCGCGATTTTGTAAAAATTTTGGGAACAAAATTTTCTTCCCGTCCGTCTAAGGAAACAGAAACCATTCGAGGAGGTACCTTCCATGAAACGAAGTCTTTCCCTTTTGCTCATCCTGTCGCTGCTCTGCGCCCTGCTCGCGGGCTGCGCGGGGACGGCCTGCCCACCCGCGTCGGGCGGCGGCAATCAGGAGCCTTCGCCCAAAACAGAAGGCGCAGTCGCGCGCTGCCGCGTGGTCGCGGTCGGCGAGGGCAACACGCTGCTGCTCGCGGATGTAGAGAGCGAGCGGGGCGACATCTACACGCTCGACGCGAGTGGGCTTCCCCTGTACCGCGAGCCGACGGAGCGCGGCGAGCTGCTCGCCGACAGTCAGCTTGCGGCGGGTGCGCTGGTCGAGGTCGCCTTCGGCGGCGATATTTTGGAGAGCTATCCCGCATTGTTCGGCGGGGTGGAGCGCATCACCGTCCTGCCGGACGAATTTGACGACCGCTGCGCGCTCTATCTGCGCGTGCTGGGTGACCTGTGGGGCAAGGACGAGGGGCTGAACAGCAGCGGCGTAGAGTATATCAGCGTCGATCTCTCCGCGACCTCGCTCACGCCCGCCGAGCGCAGCGCGGTGGCGTGGACCTTTGCGCAGGCGCACGGCGCCATGCCGCTGGAGCTGAACTACGAGCAGCTCTGTGCGGAAGGCTATGTCAGCGGTCTGGAGGGCGAGAATGCTTTCCCCGCGTGGGAGAACGGCGTTCTCTTCACCATCACCGAGACTGACGATCCGGTCACATTCAATCTGCCCAGCCTCTCGGAGGGCGGGGAACTCCCGTCCATGACGCAGTACAACATCAAAAACACCGTCAGCTTCGACGCGAGCAAATGGCGCACAGCGCTCGGCGCTTACGGTTTTTCAAAGTGCGTCGCCGTGCAGAACAATGACGGCGTGTGGGGCGATTACCACATCAACGGCCCCGAGTGGATCAGCTGAACGAAGCACACATCGCAAAGCAGCGCCTGCCTTCCGGCAGGTGCTGTTCATTTTACACGGATTTTACAAAAGAGCGGTAACGGATTTGACATTTCTCCCTTATGCTTTATCTTGGTCAAGAATGGGTAAGATCAAGGAAACAAAAGAGGGATGGAATATGGATATTTTTGATTTTCTGACGATGCTCGGCGGCTTGTCGCTGTTTTTGTTCGGCATGAGCCTGATGGGCTCGGCGCTGGAGCGCCGCGCGGGCAGCAGGCTGCGCTCGCTGCTCGACCAGATGACCGGCAAGCCGCTCGTCGGCTTTCTGACCGGTCTGGGCGTAACGGCCATCATCCAAAGCTCGTCCGCCACCACCGTCATGGTCGTCGGCTTTGTCAACTCGGGGCTGATGACGCTGCGGCAGGCCATCAACGTCATCATGGGCGCGAACGTCGGCACCACCGTCACCGCGTGGCTTCTGAGCCTCGGCGGCATCGAGAGCTCGAGCGTCTGGCTGCGGCTGCTCAAGCCCAGCTCCTTCACGCCCGTTCTCGCGCTCATCGGCATCGTCTTCTATATGTTCTGCAAGGACGCAAAGAAAAAGGACACCGGCACCATTCTCCTCGGCTTTGCCACGCTCATGTTCGGCATGGAGACGATGAGCGGCGCAGTCTCCGGCCTCTCGCAGGTCCCCGCGTTCACGAATCTGTTCCTTGCCTTCCGGAATCCGATTCTCGGCGTGCTGGTCGGCGCGGTGCTCACCGGCATCATCCAGTCCAGCTCCGCCTCCGTCGGCATCCTGCAGGCGCTCTCCGCCACCGGCGCGGTCAGCTATGCCGCCGCCATCCCCATCATCATGGGGCAGAACATCGGCACCACCGTCACCGCCATGCTCTCCTCCGTCGGCACGAATAAGAACGCCCGCCGCGCGGCGGTCGTCCACCTGCTGTTCAATGTCATCGGCGTCGCCGTGCTGCTGAGCGTGTTCTGCATCGTGCGTGCCGTCCTTGCTCCCGCGCTGCTCGATGAGAGCGCCACGCGCGCCGGCATCGCCGTGGCGCACTCGGTGTTCAATCTTCTCTGCACAGCCATGCTGCTGCCCGCGGGCGATCTGCTCGAAAAGCTCGCCATCCGCCTCGTTCCCGACAGCAAGAGTGCGGAAACCGTTTCCGAGCTGGACGAGCGTCTGCTCGCCGCGCCCTCGCTGGCGCTCAGCCGCAGCCGCGCCGTCGCCTGTGAAATGGCGCAGTGCGCCGTGCGTGCGCTGAACAACGCTCTGCGCTCCTTCACCGAATACACCGACACGCTCGCCCGAAGCATCCGCGACGACGAGGAGCGCTGCGATCACTATGAGGACATCCTCGGCACCTATCTCGTTCAGCTCAGCGCCCGCAAAATGGGCGTGGACGAGAGCGAGGAGGCCACCGAGCTCTTGAAGTCCATCGGGGACTTTGAGCGCATTTCCGACCACGCCGTGAACATTCTCGAATCCGCCGAGGAGCTGCGCGGCAAGTCGCTCGCCTTCTCCGCCGCAGCCGCGCGCGAATACGACGTGCTCGCCGCCGCCATCGGGGAGATCCTCGACCTCTCGCTGCGCTCGTTCGAGCGGCAGGACGTCGCCCTCGCCGAGCTGGTCGAGCCGCTCGAGCAGGTCATCGACACGCTCAAGGAGCAGATGCGCACACGCCACATCCTGCGGATGCAGCAGGGGCATTGCAGCATCGAGGCCGGCTTCGTCTGGTCCGATCTGCTCACGAACCTCGAGCGCACCTCCGACCACTGCTCCAACATCGCCGGCTGCGTCATCGACGCCGCGCAGCACAATCTCAATCTGCACGAAACGCTTCGCGCGGCGCACAGCGATACGCACGCCTTCCGCAGCGAGTTTCAGCGCTACGCCGCCAAATACGCCCTGCCCGCTCCCGCAAGCGCACAGTAAGACATAAGGAGGACCGCCCCCCGCCGGGGTCGGTCCTCCTTTTTTCGTATCAGCGGCAGCTGCGCTCGAGCGCCTGCCGGATGTTGCCCTCCAGCAGCCGTCCCAGCCGGTCGATGTGGTCGTTCACGTTGGACTTCATGCCGCCGCGCAGCCAGTCGGCGGTCATACCGGAGAGCGCCGCGGCGTAAAACTGCGCGAGCGCCTGAATGTCCTCCTCGGCGGCGCTCAGGCCCTCGGCCTGTCCGCGCACATAGGAGAGCATGGCGGCGTAGGTGACCTTATGATAATAATGCTCCAGAATGTTCCGGTTGCCGGAGTTGAACAGGTGGTGCACCGCCCGCTTGTTCTCAGACACGAAGGCGGTCGCCTCGCGGAACGCCTCCTCCCACGAGGCATAGCTGCGCAGCTTTTCCATGAAAAGCTGCGTCTCCGTCTGGAAGATCTCCTCCACCAGCGCGTAAATGTCCGCGTAGTAGTAATAGAACGTGTTGCGGTTCACCGTGCTGCGCTCGGCGATATCCTTCACGGAGATCTTGTCGAGCGGGCGCTCGTTGAGCAGCTCGATGAACGCCTGCCGGATCGCCTGCTTGGTGCGTACTGCCATGTCACTCCACCCTTCCCGTGCGCCTCGCACACCATGTCTCCACCGCGCGCAGCAGCGGGACCAGCTCCTCGCCTGCCGCGGTCAGCGAATATTCCACGCGCGGCGGGATCTCCGCGAAAACGATGCGTTCCACCGCGCCGAGCTGCTCCAGCGCCCGCAGCTCCGCCACCAGCGTTTTCTGCGACATCCGCCCCATCTGTGAGCGGAGCACGCCGAAGCGCTTCGCGCCGTCCGACAAAGCAAACAGCAGCGAAACGGTCGCCGCGCCGCGATGGCCGAGCAGCGCGTCAAGCCGCTCGTCCGCCGCTCTCACAGAGGCTGTATTCCGCTCCAAAGTGATTCCCCCTCCCCGTCGCTTTCCAAAACGGAAGCAATGGTATTTTTTTCGTTCTATGGCATTATTATAGCGCTGCTTCCGTAATTTCCGCAAGAGAGCCGATTTGGGCAATTTTCGGCGAGTGCCCGGTTTTTGTGTGAAATGCGCCTGTTTGTCTATTTTCGCCCCTCTTTGCAAATGCTACCATGAGGGAAGAAATGACAAGCCCGCCGAACACGGCAAAATTTTGATCACAAACAGGACGCTGAAAGGAGCGCACGGAACCATGACCGTAACCGAAAAGCTCGCCCACGCCGCCGAACGCAAGGCGTTTGAAACGATGCTCGACTCACTCATCAGGAAAAGCCGGACGCAGGACGTCGGCAAGGTCGCCGACGACCTTGTCAGTATGGTGCAGAAGATCCACTCGAGCGTCTGGGAGCCGGAGACCTTTGCGATGCTGCACAAGATCGCAAACGACCCGAACAGCAAGTGGGCACACTATGCCGAGCGTCTGCTGCGCGAGTGCGACTCGTATCTTCTCCGGACCTTCCTGACGGCCGCCGCCTACGAGGGCGGCTTCCGCGGCTTCCAGCAGGCGCAGGCGAACTCCGAAAAATACGACTGCAACATCCCGTGGATCGTCCTCATGGACCCGACGAGCGCCTGCAATATGCGCTGCGCGGGCTGCTGGGCGGCGGAGTACGGCTACAAGCAGAACCTGACCTTCGAGGAGATGGACCGCGTGCTGACCGAGGGTGCAGCGCTCGGCACCCACGCCTGTCTCTTCACCGGCGGCGAGCCGCTCATGCGCAAGGCGGACATTTTCCGTCTGTGCGAAAAGCACCGCGACATCGCCTTCCACGCTTTCACCAACGGCACGCTCATCGACCAGGCGTTCTGCGACGAGCTCAAGCGCGTGGGCAACTTCATCGTCTCGGTCAGCATCGAGGGCTTTGAGGACGCCAACGACGGCCGCCGCGGCGCGGGCCATTTTGAAAAGGCGCTCGCGGCGATGGAGCTGATGCAGAAAAACCGCATCCCGTTCGGCGTGTCCATCTGCTACACGAGCAAGAACTACCGGGTCGTCACGAGCGACGAGTTCCTTGACCTGCTCATCTCCAAGGGCTGCTACTTCGCGTGGTACTTCCACTATATGCCCGTCGGCATGGGTGCGGCGACCGACCTGCTGCTCACGCCCGAGCAGCGTGCCTATATGAAGGACCGCGTGCGCGAGATCCGCGGTCTCACCGGCGGCAAGGAGATCTTCGCCATCGACTTCCAGAACGACGGCGAGTTCACGAACGGCTGCATCGCCGGCGGCAAGCTCTACTGCCACATCAACGCCGCGGGCGATGTCGAGCCCTGCGTCTTCATCCACTACTCCGGCGCGAACATCCGCGAAAAGAGCTTTTTGGATTGCCTGCGCCAGCCTCTCTTCCTGGAGTACCGCAGGGGCCAGCCCTTCAACGATAACCTGCTGCGCCCCTGCCCGATGCTGGAAAACCCCGAGCGCCTGCCCGAGATGGTCAAGCGCGCCGGCGCACATTCCACCGACCTCGAAGCGCCCGAGAGCGCCGAGCACCTGTGCGATAAGTGCCATGCCTACGCCGCGTGCTGGAAGCCGGAGGCTGAAAAGCTCTGGGCCGTGGAGGGCCACGAGGTCTGAGTCCCCCCTTCCGACCAAGCGAAAAGAGCCGCTTCCGCGGCTCTTTTTTCAGCCTATTGAAAAGCCTCGCAGAGTTTCGTGTCCGCAGACGCGAAAGCGATAGGATCCGTTTTCTGCCGCGACCTGCGCGCGGCAGAAAACACTTTGCGCGGAGTGAGCGTCGAATTGTCCGCTTTCTGCGGACAACCGAGGCGCAGAACGCAGCGAAGCCTTCTCGAAAAGTGATTTTGCCACTTTTTCGACAGTACAAAAAGGGCGGGACGCCCAAAGCGTCCCGCCAAGGAGGAGACCGGTCTCCCTCAGACCAGCGCAGTCAAAAGCCAGACCAGTGCAATGCCGAGCGCGCCCGCCGCGCTCCAGAACACGGGCGAGCCGCACCGCAGCAGCGGCCGGCGCGTGCTGTGCGAGCGCGTATAGCTCCTGGCGACGCGGCACGCCTCGTCCACGAGCTGCTGCGCCGTCACGCCGTCCTTACTCAGCGCATCGTTGCGCACGATGAAAATTGCCTGCTCAAACAAATTGGTATCCGGTGATTCCACAACGATCACCCGTCGGGACGTACCCCTGACCATGGCGCATCACTCCTTGCCCACATAATTTTGACAAGGAAAGTATTCCCCCGCGCGGCCCCGCTTATACCTCCACCGCGCCGCCGTCCTTATCCCGATAAAGCGCCAGCACCGCGCAATCATCATCGCCGCCGCGGCGCTCACGGCCCGCGGCAAGAATCGCCGAGGCAAGCGCCTGCGGATCGTCGCCCTGAAATTTTTCCAGCAGCGCCATGAGCCAGCCGTCGTCGTTCACGTCGGCCACACCGTCGCTGAGCATGACGAAAAAGGAGCCCTTCTCCAGCGTGAAGCCGGTCGTCTCCGGCCGGGTATCCGCGCTTTGCAGGCCCGCCGGCAGACAGGAACCGGTGATGCGCCGCACCCGAGCGCCGCGCTTGACGTAGGACGGCGCCGCGCCGTACTTATAGACCTCCGCCGCGCCGTCGCGCAGCGAAAGCGTCAGAAGGTCGATGGTCGTAAAGCTCTCGGACACCTCGGCACGCAGCGTCAGGGCGCTGTTGAGCGTTTTGAGCGCGCCGGAGGTCTCCACGCCCGCCCGCAGAAAGCGCTCTAAGAGCCGCACCGCCAGTGCCGATTCGCGCCGCGCCTCCTCCCCGCAGCCCATGCCGTCGGAGAGCAGCAGACAGAGCCGTCCGTCCTCGGTCTCGAAATGCGTCACGCTGTCGCCGCTGACGTTCTCGCCCTCCTTGGGCCGCAGCGCCGCGCCCACGCGATAGGTCAGCAGCGTCTCCGCCGCCGTCGGCTGTGCCTCCAGCGTTTCCGCCGCGCCGTTGAGCAGCTCGGAGAGCTGGGCGTACTGCCCCGCCGCCTGCGCGCGCGTGTCGGCGAGCCGCCCGCGGTACTGCCGCCGCAGCAGGAAAGCGCTCAGCTCGCTGTTGACCGCCGACAGAAAGCTCGGAAAGCGGATACAGCGGTCCGTAAAATACGAGGGAAAGTCGCCGCCGCGCCCGCGCCCCTGCGCGAGCAGCGCGGGCGTCGCGTCGTTGAGCGCGTTGTAGGTCTTGGCATAGTCGCGCTCCCAGCAGATCGTGCGCAGCGAGCAGCCGCGGCACACGCGCTCCGCCGCGCGGTCGAAGATCATCGCAGGGTTCTCGTCCTCCGCCTTCGGCGTGCGCATCAGGCTGTCGTACAGCTCGCGCAGCGCGAGCGCGGTCGCGCTCAAGCGGCGGCGCGCCGTAGAGCGCTCGGCCTCCTCCGTCTCCGCGGTATCCGCTTCCGGCTTCTCCGCCGCAAGCCGCTTGCCGCCGAACAGCCGGTTCGGCAGCACGAGGAAGAGGAGCGTCGCGCAAAGACCCTCGTAGAGCAGGATCAGGCCCTGCTCCGCGTCCAGCGGCAGAGAAAGCAGGAGGAGCGACACGCACCACAGCAGCGCCGCGCCCACGCGCCGTCCCCGGCGCTCCCTTCCCATCGAAAGCGCGCCGAAGCCGTAGACCGCTGCATGGAGGAAGCTCCCCGGCTGCGCCGTCAGATCCATGGCAAGCCCGATGCCGAGCGCCGCCGCCAGCGCCGTTCCGGCGCTGCGGTCGTAGGCGAGCAGCATCACGAGCAGCATCGCAAGGATGCGTCCCGGCGCAAAGCCGTTTTCAAGCCGCAGCGCAGACGCCGCCATCAGCACGCCGGTGACGACCACCAGCAGCGCCGCCTGCCGCTGCTCCTCATTCATCGTTTTCCCCTCAAGCACCGCGCGGGCGCACACCGCCGCCAGCACGGCAAGCGCAATGCTCAAAAGGCACAGCGCCGCCTCGTCCGCCCCCGCCTGCAGCAGATACACAAGCTCCACCGCAAGGTACATCAGCGCCGTCATCGCCGGCAGGAAGCGCCGCGAGCGATACCACCTCGTTTCGCAGAAGGCGTTGTTCGCCGTGTAGAGCAGCACCGCGACCGCCAGCGTGCGCAGCGCGTGGGAAAAGTCGAGGAACACCAGCGCTCCGGCCACACCGCCGAGCAGCGCGGCAAGGCCGCGCTTCCCGCTTCCCGCCGCGGCGACAAGCCCGAGGGCAAAGGGCGCATAGCCGCCGAAAAGCTGCGCGCCGCAGAGCACTGCGGTCAGCAGGAAGCAGGCGGCGCAGGGGGCCAGCGGCTCCCATCGTTCCAATTTTACGGCAAGCTCTCCACGCTTCAAGGCTTGTCCACCTCCCGGTCGTTTTTCCTCATTGTAGCGGAGAGGCGGCAAAAAGCGCGTCGGAAAAGCGCCGTGAAATAAGAAAAAAGAACGGAGAGACTCCAATGCTGTTCGGAAAACACTTTAATTTGTTCGGTTAAGAAAAATTCTGCGAGACCCCCGCCTGTTGTGAAAACAGGCGGGGGCCTTTTTTTACATAATGCTCAACACAAAAACAACAAAGGGCGGCGCAAATGCGCCGCCCTTGTACTGATGCTTATTCGCTTTCTTCGGCAGGTGCCGTGTAAGTCACGGTAGACGTAGGTGTCAGAGTGATGGAACACACGGACAAATCATCGTTCAATTTACTTGATGTCCAGATACGCAGACTGCATACGTCCCCGTTAGCAAACGTATTTGTGCGTTCATTAGTGTCCGTTAAATTAACGTAGCTACTCAGAATAGTATATTCTTCGTTATTTTGTCCTTTGTTCCAGAATATTGTGCGGGGACCATTCGGCGTGTTTGCGCCAAAGGTCATGGTATAGGTCTTATTGTCCTCGCCGACGGTGAAGCTATATACAGGCGCAGAACCGGAAACCGTTACAACAATAGCACCGTTCAGAATACCAACTGTACCTAAGACATTATTGCTTTTATCAAGGGCTTCGACCTTGACGGAGTATGTAACACCGTTCTCACCTGCGAGCGTCATTACAATGCTCACCATATTGTAGTAAGTATTGGTGGGTGTACGGGTCAAAGCAGCCGTTCCTTCTGTATTTTCCCCTGCAAAAACGGAAATTTTATATCTCGCGGCTCCACCAACGGAACTCCATTCCAAGGCACAGGTCTGTCCCGCCTTCCAGCGAACATAGGAGGCGCTGACCGCAGGGAGGGTTTCGGTCTTGGTGGCGTTGCAGCCTTCAACGGTGCAGGTATAGGTCTTCACGCCCTCGGATTCTTCGGTGGGCTGGGTGGTGACGGTGCCGCTGTCCCATTTGTGACCGGTGGCGGGGATTTCCTCCTGCTTCACAAGGACCTCGGAACAGGCAGAGCAGTGCTTGCCCTCAGTCTTACCCGCAGTGGTGCAAGTGGCGGCGACAGCGGCGTCAATGACATCGGTATGTCCGGTGGCGGCGATGTCATCGGTTTTGGTTTCGCCGCAGGAGGTGCAGGTGAAAGTCTTCACGCCCTTTTCCGTGCAGGCGGGGGGCTTGGTCACTGTGCCGTCGTCCCAACTATGCTTACCGGCGGGTTTCGTATAGTCGCAGACGGTGCAGTTGGTGACTTCATCGCATTTTGCATTGTCGGGATAGGTGTGCGCCGCCTTGGTGTCGGTGGCGGTGCAGCCGGTGCGGGTGCAGACGTGCCAATGCCCGGTCTCGTCCTTGCTGTAATCGACGGTGAAGTTGTGCCCCAGCGCAGGGATGTCCTCGGTCTTAGTCTGACCGCAGGTGCAGGTGTAAGTCTTAACACCCGCAGTGGTGCAAGTGGCAGGGGTAGTCTCCGTGCCGCTGTCCCAAGTGTGGGCGGCTTCATCCATTTTGGTGTTGCAGCCTTCGCGGTCGCAGATGTGCCAGTGGTGTGTCTCGTTCTTGTTCCAAGTTGAATTGGCGCTGTGACCTGTGGCGGCAACCGTCTTTGTCGTGCGGCTGAGCTCTGCCTTGCAGTTTTCAACGGAGCAATACACGACCTCGTCATAGCTGCCCGCCTCGGTGCAGGTGGCGGCTTTATTGTTTTCCGTGACCGCCTCACCCTTGGTATGTTCAGTTTTCTCAATGGCTTCGGTCTTGGTCTTAACAGGGCAATTTTCAGCAGTGCAAGTATAGGTCTTTACGCCCTCGGCATAGCAGGTGGCTGCCTTAGTAACTTTGCCCTCGCCCCAAATGTGGGTGTGGGGTGTAACATTGTCCTTGGCATCGCCGCTGACGGTAACCTTGCTTGCGTCATCGGCGGCGATTTTGGTGCTGGCAGAATCCGCCTTGATCTCAATCTCAGAACTGCCGGTCACATTGACCACGACGTTTTCAGCCGTTTCGGGCACTTCCACCTTGGTAACGGTGGCAGAGTCCACGCTGACGGCGGCTTCCGCCACAACGGTACTGACGGTGCCCGCGCCGATAACAGCGGTCTCGCCCTTGGCTTCCACCTTGGCAATATTGCCCGCCGTCACAGTGACGGTGACGGTGCTTTCCACGGAGGCGGGAACGGTCACAGCGGCGATGGTGGTATTCTCGCCCTTGACCTCAAGAGTGGCTTTCGCCTCCACAGCGGTCACAGCAGAAGCCACGTCCGTCGCCTCAATGATGGCGGGTTTGACGGTCTCCACCTTGGCAACGGGGGTGTTGGTCAGGTGCAGGCGGGGCGGCTCGCCGCTTGCCTTATCCATGATGACCTTGCCCTTTATGGCGCAGTTGACCAGCTTGATGGAGTTGGAGCCGCCGCCGTTGATGGTCAAATCGCCGTTAATAGTAACATTGGAAAGGGTGACCTCGCCGTCGCCCACGGCGTCGGTGATGGTGATATTCTGATAGGTGCCGCTGGAAATGGACTTGCTCTCAGCGACGGTCAAATCAGAGGGGGCTGGCGGCGTGTAGCTTCCGCCGCCACCACCACCGGAGCTGTCGCCGGAGCTTGGCCTGGTCTGTTCAGCGGCGGTGTAAGTCGCACCGGCGGCAACGGTTTTTCCGTCGACCTTCGTGCCGGCGGCGGTCTTGCTCACAAGGACGTTCACGCCCTTGGGGACGTTCTTCACGGTGACCTTGTCCGCCACGACCAAAATCAAGCCGTCCGCGTCCTTCGCGTCCACGGTGGCATTGTCCTCGTTGGCGTAGACCGCGATGGCGCGGTCAAGAATAACGACAACAGAGGCGCGATTGATGTCGCTCTTGGGAGACAGGGTACTGTCGCTCGTGCCCTTGACGATGCCGCTTTCCACCATGGCGGCGACATAGCCTGCGGCGTAGTTGCTTACCTCATCCGCGTCGGTGTAAGCAGAGAGGTCGGCGTTTTCTTTCGCCTCAATGCCCAGAGCGCGGCACAGCATGGTCATGGTCTGCTCGCGGGTAATGGAATTGTTGGGCATGGCCTTGCCGTCAGAGCCGAGCATGATGCCTGCGGCATAGCAACGGTCGATGCCGTCGGCGTACCACGCGTTTTCCGCCACGTCGGTAAAGCCCGCACTTTCCGCCTTGGGCAGAGCCAACAGGCGGGCGAGGATGGCCGCCATCTGGGCGCGGGTCAAGTTGTCGTTGGGGCTGAACTTGCCGTTGCTGCCCTGAACGATGCCGTAGTCGCTCCAACGCTCGATGGAGCTTTCGGCCCAGTGGCCTTTGGTATCGCTGAATCCGCCTTCGGCGGCAAAAGCTGACGGCACACACAAGCCGCACAGCAGTGCCAGCGAAAGCAGGAGCGACAGGAACCTTCGTGCTGTCTGCTTCATATGAAATTGTCCTCCGTTTCCGAATTGGGGCGGACGGGGAGCGCGGGGCTCCCCGCCGCCCTGTTCGGAAACGCAAAAAAGCGGTGTCGAGCGTAAACTCAACACCGCTGTAAAAGCGTAACACAAATTGCCCATCACCCCGACGCTTGCTCTTGAAAAAACAAGTCCGCACGGGTATAATGAGCTTGTGGTGTGACCGTAAGGTCATTGTGTTGAGTGCCTAACTCACTCTTCATAGGCTCATAGGGTGTTCCAGCACCCTATGAGCTGCCGCTTAATCGCGTTTCCAATGTCATTTTACCCGATAGGTCATAGAAATGCAAGGGCTTTCTCCATAATTTCAACCGCGCAAGCAGAAAGGACAACGGCAATTTGCCGCTGTCCTTTCGTCGTTTATGTATTACAGGTCGTGAAGCGCGATATGAGAAAAATTTTCTTCAAGGCTCATTCGCTCAAGCTTCCGGCTTCACTTTTATGCCGCCGCACGGAAAAAATTTTTCAAGTGCCCGCGACAATGCCCTAATATCAATGGATAGAAGGCCTGTCTCAAAAATCTTTTTTCTCATGTGTGAAATTTGTTTGAGTAAAATTCCTCAGTTGCAGAAAATTTTACTCATTTCAACACCTCCGAAATGAGCATTATATGCGTCAGCGATGCTCGCTGTATAGTTCAAGAGTGTGTCCGTTTCGGTGCTGATTATTGGCCCGTGCAGGCCAACCAACTTTTCCAACTTCGGCAGAGTATGTTGATACATCAGAGAGAAAGCGCGGCAGAGCAGCACTATCGCTGTTCCGCCGCGCTTTTGGATTATTTTCACTTCTCTTTTGGCCCTTGTTGTGATTTTGGCGTTATTGACTTTCACTAAAAAACCAGTCCATTTTTTGTGCAACACAAGAACAAGTTGAAATTTAAGCAACCCGGTAGTTGAACGGGACAAACGAGGTCGGATGCAAATTGCGTACATTGGCTCTGTCGGGCTTTACTTGCACCAGATAACTGGACATATCCTTTATGAGTTGTTCGCCACTTGCGTTGGGCGTTGCCAAAAAACGCTTTACCAGATAGGTCGCCATTTTGATATTGATTTTGTACTCATAGGCGTTATCTGGTTTCTGTTCAAGGACGATGCCGTTGATGATTTTCCAGACGGCGGCGGAAGTGATGAAGTGTCCGTAAATCTCCTGCCGGGAGTAATCCTCCTTCTTGCATTTCATACGGCTGGCTCCGCAATCGTACTTGATATGGCGAAAGAAAATTTCCTCCCGCCAACGGAGTCTGTAAAGTTCCATAATTTCTGCGGCGCTGAACTCATCGCGTGAAAGCGAGGTCAAGAGGGTTTCCAAATCTCCGTTAGGCAGTCTGCCGCGCACCACTCTCAGCCGCATGATATAGGGCAGTGGGTGGGCAAAGCGGGACACATAGGTGCGGGGGCTGTTGACCTTGCCCCGCTTACTGCCTGTGTTCACATAGATATGCCCCTTTTCTTGCTTTCCAGCGATTGACTGTCTGTGAGAACAAACTCTATATCTTCATCCAGATCTTTCATCTGCAACGCTTGTATCGGCTTTAGCGCACCGTTATTTTGCTTAGTGCGAATAACGAAGTCTAGCCCCTTTTGCTAAAAATCTGCAATTAAGGGATAGGAAGAGTAAAGTCTGTCGCATACGAAAATACAAGGCGGGAAATCGTTCCACGCCACCATAAAAGCCGCGTCAGCGTGTTCGTTCTGCTTGCTGATGGGGTGCAAAACCATGTCCACCGTCTGATGGGACAGCAGGTCTAACATGACCGTGGCCTTGTACTGGTTGTAGCCGCCCTTGGCAGTATTGGGCGCAGGCATGAAGGACGGCGAATCTTTGTTGAGGGCAGTATTGAAGTTTACGCCGTCTATGGCAATCAGCTTGCGTCCCTTGCAGAGAAAGGCGTCGTTGCCGTTATCTGTGTCGGAGAAGCGGCGCAGGACATAATACAGCAGTTCAGAGTTGATAGCGGCGCGGCGCTCGGAGAAGCTGGACGCAGAGACTTTAAGGCTGGGATAATCGTATAGCTCTTTGCGCAGACTGTTGCCGCCCATAAGGCAGATCGCCTTAATCATGGTCACTTTGTCCAGTTTACGGTTTCTTGAGAACAGACCGGCAGGCTCATGGGCGTCGCGCTCCCAGTCTTTAATTGCGGTGTTGATGGCGTTCTCGAAGTCCATCTTCACCTTGTCAGCAATGTTCATGGTGTGCACCTCCCAAAACGGCAAATCCAGCCAGTAACTGAATCAAAAGTGCTTCTTTAGCCCTCTCGATGTCCTCCTGTCCAAAAATACAGGCTTCGGCCATCTTTGCGGGCACAAACTCAACTGCAGGGCTGTTGAGAATTGTGACAAGGCCACTTCCAATAGAAAGCTCAGCATGTGCCTGAATAGTCTGATATTCATACTCCGGGAACACACCGGAGACACTAATCTCCATGAATTTGCCAGCCATCTCGCGAAGCATCATTGCGCGAGCGCGAGCCTGAACGCGCTGCATCAGCGTCTTAACTTGAGGCAACAAGGTCGTAGCGTCAGGGGAGATAGTGATGCCCATCTGTTCGTAGCCCTTCACATTGCTTAGAGATACCTCAACGGTAACTCTGATTCCATCTTGAATCAAATTCATTTCCATCGTATTTTCCTCCTAATATTTAACTGAGATGTATATATAAAAAAACCCGCACACAGCAACACTGCCCATCTGTCGATGGGAAATACTGCTATGTGCGGGGCTTGAACATGCAACTTCTTGTTCAAACTTGTTCGCTTGTGTTAAAACATCCGAAGAATAAATCAATCTTCATTTTTATTATATACAGAAAAATCTTTTTTGTAAACAACGATTTTTGTGTACTACTTATCCGAACGGAGATATAGAAAATTTGGAGATAGCCGTTGGAGGCTACCTCCAAATCCGAACAGCATTGGGAGAGACTCCGTTCTTTTTTCTTACGGCAGCACCGCACAATTGCGTCTTCGCGCTTCGCCGGATCTTTTCCGCCAATTCTGTAGTTTGAAAAGCTTGAAATACATACAATTCCTGCGCTTTTCAAGCCTTGCCTTGACGAAAAATCTCTCGCCGAATCTGCTTGCCAAATTGCGCGGTGCCGCCTTATCATTTTTTCCGATGCTATTTATCGGTTTTTCCGTCATACGTTGTCAGGGAAACGAGCGACGCCGCCTCGCGGATATTTTCGGCGATCCGGTCGTGCAGCTCCCGTGCGGAGGGAAACTTCTTCTCCGGCCGCAGATAGGCGCAGAATTCGAGACGCAGCTCCTGTCCATAGAGGTCGCCGTCATAGTCCACAAGATAGGTTTCCACGGTCACACGTCGGGCGTCGCTGACCGTCGGGCGCACGCCGACGTTCGTCACGCCGACGCGCTGCGTGCCATCGGGAAGGTAAGCCCGCGTGGCGTACACGCCGCGCTTCGGCACGATGCTGTGCGCGTCGGGCACAAGGTTCGCCGTGGGAAACAGGCGCTTTCTGCCGATGCCCTCGCCGTGGCGGACCGTGCCGCTCATGCGGTGCGGATGCCCGAGAAAACGCGCGGCGCGCTCCACCTCGCCCGCTTCGACGAGCGAGCGGATATAGGTCGAGCTGACGGTCACGCCGTCCAGCTCCACCTTGGGAATGATGTCACAGCCAAGGCCGAGTGCACGGCATTTTTCGCGCAGCTTCTCCGGATCGCCCTCATTCTTGTAGCCGAAACGGAAATCGTGCCCCGCGACGAGGTGTACGGCGCGGTACTTCTTCACCAGCAGCTCGGTGATGAAGTCCTCCCACGGCATGGTCATCATCGCGCGGTCGAACGGCTCGACAAACACCGTGCCGATGCCGTAATACTCACGGATGATCTCCGCGCGCTCCGCCGCGCTTGTGAGCAGCGGCACGGGAACGCCGGTGACAAACTCCTTCGGCGAGCGGTCGAAGGTAAAGGCCGCGGGCGTGACGCCCAGCTCGCGGGCGCGCTCCGCCGTTTTCCGCAGCAGCGCGCCGTGGCCCAGATGCACCCCGTCAAAAAAGCCGAGGGCGATAACAGTTGCTTCACTCATGGTCGGTTTTCCTCAAAAGAAATTCTTGATGGCGTGCAGCTCGCCGCCCTCCGCGCGGGAGAGCGAGAGGAAGTTCCCCGCGCGGTCGTAAACGCGGTATTCCCCATCCGCAACGCCGCGCGCGGTGAAGGCGTTGCCGTTGTAGGCGCGCTTTTCCTGCGTCTCGTTCTGCACGGTAAAGCGCGGGTAGGCACGGAAATATTCGTCCAGCGGCAGGAGCAGGGCTTCGCGCTCCTCCTGCGCCCGCTCAAGCGTCACAGCCTCCTTGATGCGGAAACCCGCCGCCATCGTGCGCCGCAGCGCCGCCATGCAGCCGCCGCAGCCGAGCGCCTGTCCGAGATCGTGGCAGAGCGTGCGGATGTAGGTCCCCTTGGAGCACACCACGCGCAGGGCAAATTCGTCCGGTGCGGACTGCTCCAGCAGTTCCAGCTCGTAAACGGTGATGGCGCGCGGCTTGCGCTCCACGGTCTTGCCCTGCCGCGCGAGATCATAGAGCTTCTGCCCGTTGACCTTGAGCGCGGAGTACATCGGCGGGAGCTGCAAAAGCTCGCCGGTAAAGTGCTCCAGCGCCGCGCGCACCTCGTCCGCGCCGACGGTGACCGGATGCGTTTCCAGCACCGTGCCGGTCGTGTCCTGCGTGTCGGTGACCGTGCCGAGCTTCAAAACGGCGTGATATTCCTTTCGCCCGTTTTCGGCAAACTGCACCGCCTTGGTCGCGCGGCCCACGAACACGGGCAGGACGCCGGTCGCCATAGGGTCGAGCGTTCCCGCGTGGCCGATGCGCTTTTCGCGCAGGATGCCGCGCAGCTTGGCGCACACGTCCATGCTCGTCCAGTCTGTCGGCTTGTCGATAATGATGATGCCATCCGGCATAGGCTGCGCCTCCTTTGCGCCAAGCATTCGGCGCGTTTGCGCCGTTCAAGCGTTTCGCCGCAAGGCGGAACCTTGCCGCAGGCGGAATTCACTTCCGCCGAGGATGAAAAATCAGAGGGGTCCTGCACCAGCTCTTGAAGATCTGGCTTGTCGCCTTCGAACCCCCCATGGCAAACGCCAACGGACTGGTATAATATAGAATTCCTACTACAATATACCTCTCTACGGTTTCAAGCAGCAGCTTAAAATAGTTCCATCCAACGGAGATAAGCAGGATCAGGAGCAGGATGGGGATGATAACGGTGACTGTGGATACGATTGTGGTCAAGCCGCTGGTGAGCACCTGTTCCAAGCCAGCAAAGGTAAAATCCTCCCCCGTCATGGCAAGTTCCATCAACGCTGTATACGGCGCCCTGGCAATGTCCAGCAGGATCGTAAAAATAGGCTTTGCGTATCCCACCAATAGGGCAAACAAAGCGCTCCGGGCAACTAACTGCCACGGATTTTCTGCTTCTGTAATCGGGCCGCCGAAGGTCCGAAACAACTGCCAGACCATTACCAGGAACAAAATGGCCCACGCCATGTACTGCATAACCTCAAAGGCCTTGGATATAAACGGGAAATATTCCTCCATTGCCGTCATATCTGTCCCAAGAGCATTAAGGAACAAGCCGGACACAGCATCCATTAACGATGAAGCAATCCCCGAAATCCACGTTATGATTCCCTCGAATATCCAGTCTAAAATCGCAACTCACCTTCGTTCCGCTATTGATTAACTCTTTGTCAGCCTGTGTACTGTCCTCCGGCAATCAGGGGCTGCAGGTATGCAACGATAAATCCCAGGGTATTAAGAATGATCCACGTCGCAACGATCCGTTTGAGCCAGCTGGTCGCCTCATCCACTGCCCGCTGATTACGGGAGATCATACGGACAAGCAGCGCAATTGCAGCTACTGTTACAGCCACAATCGTACTGATAGCTACCAGCTGCCCGTAGATGTCCTTCATGATCGTGGAGAACCGATCCCAGATCGTCTCCGCCATCACGGGCCTGGCAGTCAGGAGCAGGGCGCAGGATATTCCCACGAAGGACCAGTATGCCTCCCGAGCAAAACGCCTGCCGCTTTCAATCTTCTTCAACATTCATTTGCCTCCTGTTTTGATGTTTCAAGCAAAAAGCCGTTTCTCAAAGCCAATGGCTCAAGAGAAACGGCTTTTTGCCCTGTCCTATTTTGGGACAATACCAGTATAGCTTTTTTCATTTCCCATGTCATCGGCGCAAGCATTGCCAATTTTGTGCCAATTTTCTGCCACGGTATTTCCCACTCATACTCCTTCCAGGAGAGTCAGCACTTCAATCCAGGAATCCACC
>OODG01000920.1_pt1 | contig 20912 bp, 18 predicted proteins | sample 1671621 | NCBI WGS metagenome assembly OODG01 (sample SAMN06348175, study PRJEB24527) | human gut metagenome | biome: human gut; feature: ankylosing spondylitis patient; material: feces | host: Homo sapiens | place: China | collected 2015-10 | reverse complement strand
TGTCATCAAGCTTGCTCCGGCGCTGGTCGTGATAAATGCAAGTAAATTGGAAGAACAGAGAGTGTTTATGGTTGCCTTATCGCAAGGTGAGGCTATATTGGAAAACGACGAACAATATGCTTTTGCAGCCGGACAGGTGATTTACTATTTATTACATAAGAGTAAGACGGCAGACAAAAGTTATAAACGGCTGGAGCCTTTTTTGCAGCAGGTGCACGCCTCTGAATTGAATAAAGCGATTGCCCGGCTTTTCGATACCTATAAGCATGAGAATTTTTCAGGCAATTTCCGTCATCCGTTTGCATCGGTTATGGCCTATCAGACCCAAGCGAATATGCGGGACTACCTGCCCATGATGCTGGCCGGGATTTTTTCGGATAATCTGCTTTTTAGCGTTAATAAATCAGAAGAAACAAATGAAGAAAACTAACTTAAAATAAAACATTATGAGTAATACATTTAAAAACAGAGTGTTTGGTTGTGTGGTAATCAAATCTGTCAATTCCAATTATAATGCGGACTTTTCACATCAGCCCCGTACTTTGCCCGATGGGTCGGTATATGCAACAGATAAAGCATTGAAATATACCGTTCGGAATTATATAGATAAAAATTATCCGGAAGACAAGGTATTTTATTTTAAAAGCCTGAATGGAGATATGCAGCCCCGGGATTTAGACCAGAATTATGCCCGTTTCTTCGGCGATTATCCGAAAGCGGATAAGAAAGAGGCGGTCAAGGCGCGTAAAGTGATTCTGGGAAATTTGTTGAGCTGTCTGGATGTACGGTTATTTGGCGGAACTTTTGCCAGTAAAACGGCCAATTTGTCTATTCATGGTGTTGTACAACCGACGCATGGGGTGAACCGATATGTGGAAGGGATTATCTATTCAGAGCAGATTGCTTCGCCTTTCCGGAACTCCAATGATAATAGTACGGATTCGATGCAAACGACTTTAGGAACCCAATTTAAATTACAGGAAGGCCATTACGTACATCATTTTTCAGTCAATCCCGGTAATTTAGACGAACTGACTGAATTTGTCGATAATGGAAGATTAACGGGGGAGGATATTGCCAAATTGAAAGAAGCTTTACGTTGCGGAGTGACATATTATGATTCCTCTTCCAAGGCAGGAACGGAGAATGAGGCCTTGTTGTGGGTGGAATTGAAAGAAGAGTCGAAGCTGGTATTACCCTCTTTCGTGGATTTGATAGAGGTAAATGCAGAACGGGAAATTGATTTTGCGAAAGTGAGTACCTTATTGTCCAAAGAAAAAATCAAAAATGAGATCTCAAAAATTGAATTGTTTTACAATAAGGGAATTACAAAAGTGATTCATCTGCCGGAAGGAACGGTCGAACTTGAATTGAACGGGTTATGAATAATCAACGACTGATTTCATTTGATATACAGGCTGATTTCGGTTTCTTCAAAAAGCCCGATTACAATGATGGGGTGTTGCTGACCTATAATATGTTACATAAGCCCGCCCTGTTAGGCATATTGGGGGCTATTATCGGTTTGCGGGGTTATCGGAAAAAAGGAGAATGGCCGGAATATTACCAGCGGTTGGCTGCCCTCCCGGTGGGAATAGAACCTTTGGAGGGGAGACATGAGAAAGGGAATTTTCAGAAAACGATAGTCAAGTATACGAATACGGTCGGATATGCTAATCAGGATGGTAACCTGCTGGTTGAAGAGAGTATGCTGATTCGTCCGGCCTATCGCTGCTATCTTTTGTTGTCGGAAGAGCATCCGGATCACCGGAAGTTGTACGAGTATATCCGGGAAGGATGGGCCGAGTATATTCCCTATTTGGGTAAAAATGAATATCCGGCCTGGTTCGGAGATTCGTTCCGGGAATATGCTTTTAAAACTTTTGTACCGGAAACTGATTTCCGGGTTTCATCCTTGTTTATCAAAGAAGGAGTATTGAAAGGACAGCAGGTAAAGGCCAGTTTTTCGTTTTCGCTGAAAGGCATAGTGAATCGAGGTAGTTTTGTGTATTTCGAACGTTTGCCTGTTGGTTTTCATCCGGTTCTGATGCAATATGAATTGGCCGACTTCGCTTTTACGGATTGGACCTTACAGGCTGCCACGCAGATGGTAAATTTGTATCAGCTGGAAGAGGAAGGAAAGATTGTTCAATTGTTTTGAATATGAAAGACTGTAGAGAAATAATTCAGGGCCAGATGGAGTTATTGTTCGGCAGGTTGAAAAATGATTCTTATCTGGCACATATTTGTCCCGGAAAATCTGCCGAATCTTTGCAGGAACATACGGCCAAAGTGGTTGAAAGGGCTTGTTGGCTGATCGGCAAGCATGGTTTGGAGAAGGTCGTCGATCGTTTGATTCCGGGGATTGCCGGAAAATACTCGGAGAATGTGCAGGAAGAGTTGAAACGGATGTTTATGGCGGTGTTTGTTTTTCATGATACAGGTAAGGTAAACGATAATTTTCAATATTCCAGGATGTTGAATCGGTTGTTTAAACATCGGAAGACGGAAATATTGGTACCTGCCTATGGACATTCGTTTTTGAGCGCCTGGCTGTTTCTGGCTTTTGAATTGGACCGTGTGTGGCAAGATCCGTGCCTGACGGAGGAAGAAAAAAAGATGCTGTTTGTCTATGCTTTTTTCTTTGCCTATGTTATCCGGCAGCATCATAGCGGCGGTTTGGGATGTGCCGATGAGGAGGAGTTTTTTAATTCATTTGCCGGGGGATATGAAGAATTGCATACTTATCTGACGGTTTGGGGATATGAAGGGGATTTTACTTGTGTCGAAGCTGTATTCGAGCATATTGTTGCTATCCGAAAGGAAACGGATGCGCAACGGGAAGCTTCTTTTGCTTTGTATGCGCTGATTAAATTGAATTCTTCTGTTCTGGCGGCTGCCGATTATCTGGCGACTCATGCATATATGACTGGGAGACAGGTGAAAGAGGCCGGAATTTTTGAAGACCGTCACCGGGTAGAGGAAATGATCGGGCATCTGCGAAATTACAAGCATAACCGGGGGATATATGAACAATTGGATAAATTTGTTTTTGAGTATCCGCAGGAAAAATCCGGTGATCACTTGAATCGGCTGCGAACCGGAATGGCTGTGGAAGTCATCCGGACCGTTCGTGAACATTCTGATGATCGTTTGTTTTATATTGAGGCTCCGACGGGAGGGGGAAAGACAAATTTATCCATGCTGGCGGTGACTGAATTAATGGCCGTCCATCCTGAGATTCAGAAAGTATTTTATGTATTTCCCTATACGACTCTGATTACCCAGACAAATCAGACACTGAAAAAGGCTTTGGGCTTGACTTCTACGGAACTGGCGGAGTTACATTCCAAAGCCGGATTTAATGAAAAAACGGAGGAAAGAGAGGATGGACTGTATGCGGATAAAAAGCAGGATTATATCGATCGTTTGTTTGCCCTTTTTCCTGTGTGCGTTATGTCGCATGTGAAGTTCTTCGATATGTTGAAAACAAACCGGAAGGAAGCGAATTATTTACTCCACCGCCTGGCGAATGCGGTGGTGGTTATCGATGAATTGCAGACCTATAATCCGCTTTTGTGGGATAAAATGTATTATTTGATTGAACATTATGCCCGCTTTTTTCAGGTTCGTTTTATTCTGATGTCCGCGACTTTACCTAAGATCGGTAAACTGAGAATTCCTTTGAAGGAAAGAACCGGATTTGTGGATTTGTTGCCTCAGGCAAAATCTTATATGCAGAATCCAAATTTTGCCGGGAGAGTGGAGTTCAGGTTTGAGTTGTTCCAGGAAGAGATCGATATGAACGATTTAGCGGATTTTGTTCTTGGGAAATCAGTGGAATATCGGGATAAACCGGGGAAGAACGGGACGGTTCATACCATAATAGAGTTTATCACTAAAAAATCTGCCGCGGAATTTTATGCTTTCATACAAGAAAAGGAGCCCTTTTTTGACGAGGTATTCCTTCTCTCCGGGACAATTCTGGAACCCCGGAGGCGGGAAATTATCAATGAGCTGAAAAATCCGCTCAGCCGGAAGAAAAATATATTGCTAATCACGACACAGGTTGTTGAAGCTGGGGTCGATATCGATATGGATTTAGGATTTAAAAATATATCCTTGATCGACAGTGATGAACAGTTGGCCGGGAGGGTAAACCGGAATGCCTGTAAAGTGGGCTGTGAAGTCTATTTGTTCCGACTGGATAATGCAAGTGTCTTGTATGGAAAAGATAAAAGATATCAGATGGTCCGGGAACAAATTTCTGTCGGTGAATATGAACGTATTCTTCGTGAAAAAGATTTCGGATGTTTGTATGAATTGGTTTTTGAGAAGATAAATTGGATGAACGAACAGACTTATGTGCAGAATTTCCGTTCGGGATTTTTGAGATTTGTCGAAGGGTTGGATTTTCAACAGGTAGATCGTAATTTTCAGGTAATCGAGCAGCAGAATGAAACTGTTTTTGTCCCTATACCGTTGCCGGTAGAAGTGGATTCGATGACAGAAGGTGTTAAAGAGCGTCTGTTTTCTGACCGGGAACTTCAATTTCTGGAAGATTTTGGGGTTGTGCCTTGTGAGGGACTGTTGGATGGAAAGGAAGTGTGGGAGGTGTACGAACGTCTCGTATATCGTGATCATCCTGCAAAATTTGATCTGGAAGAAAAGGTCGGTTTTAAAATCATGCAGCGGATATTGTCGTGTTTTACTTTTTCTTTGGTTGGTTATTCGAAAGAATTGCAGGAGTTGAAAGGGGGGACGGGGGAAGAAAAGTTGGGGTATTTTTATTTATCCCATTGGGAAGATGAGGGGGTGAACGGAAAATTGTACGACTATAAAATGGGATTGAATAACAGAGCATTGAAAGATATAACTTTTATATGATAAATGTGACAGGAACTTTGATTAATCTTTATCAGGTGTGTAAACGGGAAACGTGGTTACATGCCAATGGTATCCGGATGGAACATACCTCGGATGTAGTCACGGAAGGAAAGCTGGTACATGAGACTTCGTATCCGAACCGGGCAGCCAGATATGAAGAAGTGAGAATCGGTGGTTCTGTGATTGATTTTTATGATCCGAAAGAGAAGGTGATTCATGAAATCAAAAAATCTACATCGAAAGAGGAGGCGTATATCTGGCAGGTGAAATATTATTTGCTTTTGTTTGAACGGGAAGGAATAGCCGATGTGGTGGGGATGTTGGAATACCCTTTACTGAGGGAGACGATGCGGGTGGAGTTGGAAGAGGGGGACCGGGAAATATTGCGTCAGATGGAGGTGGAGATCCGACAGCTGATCGGGGAGGAGGCATGTCCGCCTGCTTTATCCAAAGGAAAATGCGGAGCCTGTTCATATTATGAATTTTGTTATTCCGGAGAAGGGGAATGAAACAGGGAATAAATGTTTTTTAATGGACTTAAAATTGTTTTATGAAAAGGACGTACTATTTATTTAATCCCGGGCGGTTGAGCCGGAAGGATAATACGCTGAAATTTACTCCGGTAGACGAAGAGGGACAGGAAGGGCAACCCCGTTACATTCCTATTGAAACCGTAGATAATCTCTTTGTATTCGGTAGTTTGGATACCAATAGTATGATGTACAATTTTCTGGGTAAGCATCAGGTGGCGGTTCATTTTTTCGATTATTATGAACATTATACCGGTTCGTTTATGCCTAAAGATTACCTGTTATCCGGCAAGATGCAGATTGCCCAGATGAAGCACCATATCCGGCAGGAAAAACGGATGGCAATTGCCCGAAGTTTTATCGATGGGGCAGCGTTTAACATGTTGAAGAATCTGAGATATTATACGAATCGGGGAAAAGATATCAGGCAACAGATGGAACGGATAGAAGCCTATATTCCATTGATTGCTACTGCAACCGATATTCCGATGTTGATGGGAATCGAGGGGAATATCCGTCAAACCTATTATGAGGCATTTGATACGATTATCGATGGTTTTTCCATGGGAAACCGGACAAAGATGCCACCTTCCAATGAGGTGAATGCGATGATTTCTTTTACTAACAGTATGTGTTATTCGTTATGCTTGGATGCCATTTATCATACCCAATTGAATCCGACGATCAGCTTTCTGCATGAGCCGGGGGAAAGGCGTTATTCTCTGGCTCTGGATATGGCAGAAATCTTTAAACCCATATTGGCGGACCGATTGATTTTCTCCATGTTTAACCGTAAACAGTTAAGGGAATCGGATTTCGATCAACACTTAAATCGATGTCTGCTAAAGCAATCTTCTATGAAAAAAGTAGCCCAGGAATGGGAAGAGAGGACGAAAGAGACGATAAAACACCGGAAGTTGGGAAGAAGTGTCAGTTACAGGCATTTGATTAAATTAGAATGTTATAAACTGACCAAGCATTTATTGGGGATGGAAGAATATAAACCTTTGAAAATGTGGTGGTAATGTATGTCATTTTAGTATATGATGTCGATCAGAAGCGGACGGCTAAAATGTTGAAATTGTGCCGGCGTTACCTTTCATGGATACAAAACAGTGTATTTGAAGGGGAGATTTCAGAAGTACAGTTGAAGCAATTAACATCGGAAGCCCGGAATCTTATGGATGAAAAGGATAGTTTGATTTTCTTTAAAAGCCGGGACGAAAAATGGCTGGAAAAAGAGATTATAGGAGATGAAAAAGCCAGCGTTTCTAATTTTTTATAGCGTCGACCTTAAAAAAATGATTGGGGGTTGAGAGAGTAATTACAATAGAAATGGAATAATAGTTCTTTGACATGTTGAAAATGAATAATTTAAAAGTTGTTGTCGAAGGTCAGGGTAAATTTAAGAATTGAAGGTCGACTGCAAATGTTTGTAAAAAATGAGAATAAATGGATGATAAATCATTGATTTTGAAGTATATTTGTTGGCGTTTTTAACGGCTTTTAATTGAACTAAGGTAGAATTGAAACATGAAACGGACGGATCGGTTAAACGGTTCGTTTTCGCTTTTAATTGAACTAAGGTAGAATTGAAACGCATTTAGGATTACTTTTATTCTCATTCCCGGAGACTTTTAATTGAACTAAGGTAGAATTGAAACCTGAAATCGACCCCATCCGGTAAGGCAAAACCAACAGCTTTTAATTGAACTAAGGTAGAATTGAAACAATGGATTATATACCCTGGACCCGTAACCGCCATAGCTTTTAATTGAACTAAGGTAGAATTGAAACATTTTTATTTCCTGTATTTCCATAAATCTATATTTACTTTTAATTGAACTAAGGTAGAATTGAAACGCAATTGCAACAAAATAAAGTAATGATGATGAAATACTTTTAATTGAACTAAGGTAGAATTGAAACTAATTTAAATTAAGTAAGCATTCATCAAGTACTCTACTTTTAATTGAACTAAGGTAGAATTGAAACCGACTTTGTCGTTTTCATCGAAAAGCAGGTCGGTCACTTTTAATTGAACTAGGGTAGAATTGAAACTGGACTCAACCTGGCATGTTTTTATTAACCGTCCCGGATAAGGGTGAGATTCCGAAATGTCAGTTTGTCGCCGGGGTATTGATCTTCTCGGAACGATGAATATTGGATTGAATATATTGCAGGATATTCAAAGCTCTTTCTTCCGGACATTTATTCATTTGCCGGGGAAGAAACAGGGCGATATTGCGGGCGACAACAATGATGGTGGTATTGATTACCTGGGCGATAATCTTTTTACTGTAGAGATTCCGGTTTACGTACTTCCGGATGATCGTTTCTACCAGCGATTTATCCGTTTTATGGCGTAAAATACAGCCGGGTTGATGATTGGCATGTTATAAAAGTGAAGCACGAAAACAGCAAGTACGGCAATGCTACGATCGGTAATGGTTTGCCGGCGCTCCGGTGTATATTGTCATTTTGTATCGATAAAGTGGTTGGCTGGGTACGGAACCCGGATAAGAAGAACCATGCAGATATCGGTGCGGCGATAGCGGCCGAACATATTTGTTTGGCTGTAGCGGTACAGGGATTAGGGAGTTGATGGGGTTATAATTTCGATCCGGACGGGTGAAATCTCGATTGTAGTTACCGGATGGCAGGAGCCTGTCGTGATCATCTCCCTGGGGTATGTAAACGCTTCCCGGCATGTGTTTCTATCAGGAAACCGGTGAATGAGATAGTGACTGTACTGTAAACCGGATAGTTTGGCTTATGAAAACAGAACTGGAAAAATGTCTGGCCGGTGAGTGGTATGATTGTCATGTTCCCGTTTTTCCTGAGCTGAAAAGAAAAACACATTGTTTATTGATGAAGTATAATTTCTTACCTTATGAAGGGAAAGAGGAAAAACAAGTTTTGTTGTGCGGGATGTTCGGAAGTATCGGTACAGGGGGGAGCGGTCGGGCATGCTTTTAGTTGAGGTTATGGTTGTAATATTCATATAGGTGATCGGGTGGTGGTAAACACTGGTTGTACCTTTGTCGGTTTTAACCGGATCGCACTCGGGAAGCGGGGGCTCATCGCTTCCGACGTACGGATTTATACGGCTAGGTATCCTGTCGGCTTGGACGAACGCCTGACTCCTGTCGGGATACCGGAAGGTAGCGAATATATCCGTCATACTTTTGCCTTGCCGGTGACGATAGAGGATGGTGGCTGGATCGGAGGAGGTGCAATAATCCTGCCGGGAGTCACTATCGGTGAAGGTGGTGTTATCGGGGCCGGAAGTGTCGTTGCCGAAAATATTCAGGCCAATAGTCTTGTTCCTGCCGGATGATACGTGAAATCAACAGAGGCAAGATGAGAGGGGATTAAATACTCGGGAAACCGGTTAGGCTGAATCTGAAATTAATCTATATCTTTGTTGGGTTAATCCTGACTATTGAATTTATATGAAAAAACAATCTTCATGTCCGTCAGCCTTGAATAGGGAAGAAACAGGCTATTCTGCACAGATAGGACCGGATTTTTTTATCCGTGAAGCTACTTTGGCCGATGCCGCTATCATCTGGCAGACGATATATGATAATCGGGTATATTTGCGTACGTGGCTTCCTTTTGTCGATGGATTGAAGGAGGTGGCTGACGAAGAAGCGTTTTTAAATGAACAGCTGGCTCTTCCCTATGCTGATCGGAACATCGTCTTTGTTATCGGCCAGGGCCACGAATTGTGCGGACTGGTGGGGTTTGTCATCACCGATAATATTAATCATCGCACCGAGATCGGTTATTGGTTGATCCCCGAATATCAGGGCCGTGGTATAATGACCCGTTGTGTCCGCCATCTCTGTGAATGGGCGGTCAGCGAACGGGGAATGAACAGTATTCGTATCCGTTGTGCAGCCGGAAATGCACCTAGCAATGCCATCCCCCGCCGCCTGGGTTTTACCCTTGAAGGCGTTGAGCGCGAAGGGGAATTGATGGCTGACGGGCAATATGTGGATTTGAACGTTTATAGCATTCTGAAGAGAGAAATAGAAAATTGGTAATCTCGTTTATTTTTGTTATCTTAGTACTTCAAATATAAAGGATTATTGGCTGATTTCATTAAACAAATAGTCTTATAATCAAAATGTAGATTTATCTGGATTAGCGTTATTTCGTTCCTGATCAGTGTCACCTTGCAGATTCCGGATAGGTGAAATCCTTCGGATTTCTGATTGGCGAACCTTTGGTGCTGGAGTGGCATTTTTATCAGGAACGAAGTTCCGCCAAGTAGCATCGGAGATGTGCCGATCAGCGAAGTACTAATCAGAAACCGTAGGTTTCCGGGTACAATGGTATATAAACGCCATGACCTTTTAGAAAAATCTCCGGGTACTACCGATCCATCGGTGATCATAAAAAAACGACTGTGGGGTGTCGACTTAATAAATTTTAGTTTATAAATGGTGATTAAGGAGGGTTATTGGGAGAGAGATTTCAATAAATGTAATTTTTTATAAATTCAAGGGGTTATGAGAATTGCGAAAAATGAACTGTTAGCAGGAATTCCGGTTTTGAAAATCAGGGATTATTTTCGGCTTTTATATTCCGGTTTGATGACAAGGGATGGCTTGGCAGAACGTTTCAATTTGAATGAAAAAGAGACGGAAGGTTTAGTTGGTGAATTGCTGTCTAAGGGATATATTGAACCAGCAGACAACGGCATGTATCGTTTGACATTGAAAGGAAATGCTTTAAGCATAGCCCGTTGTATGGCTCCCATTAACCGTGAAAAAGCAGATCGGATCATGCAAGAATTTCTGAAACGGGTAGAAGAAGTAAACCGGGATGATTTTTATCCATATCGGGTGAGCAAACTGGTATTGTTCGGTAGTTATCTGAATCCGGAACAAATGGATTTGGGGGATATAGATATCGCCTTTGAATTGGAACCGAAGATTAAAGATTACGATGAACTTATGCGTTATAATGATCAATTGGTGGATAAAGCCCGTAAAGAGGGCAAATCTTTCTCTTCTCTGATCGATATCCTCGGCTATTCTGAAAAGCTGGTCATATTGAAGTTACGGAATAAAGAAAAATACATCAGTCTCCACCGAATGACCGACGGGATCTTGCAAATAACGGCATGTCGGCAAATTTTTCCTTAGATGCGGGTAGGATACATCGATCGCTCATATTGAAGCCGTTCTTTTTTCAGGGGAATCGGTTTCATGTTTTTTTCCTTTCAGAATGAGGTTGTGGTTGTTAATGGTTTATAACGGAGAAACAGAAGATGATATGGAGAGATATCGTTAAAATAAAGATGTTTGGAACTGTGGGGCCATTTTTATAAATTGAAGTATGAAAAATTTTATCGGAAAATACCAACAACAAGAACAGGAAAATCAGGTATTTCTAGGGAAAAAATTAGAAATACAGGTTAATTTATTCATACAGGGCTTTAATTGCCAGGAACAAATGACATTTTATTATCTCAATGCTTTAGGCATGTGGGAATATAACGAACGAAATTTTGATAAGGTACTGATGCAGGCTTGTGTAAAGATTTCTTATTTGTTGTACAACGCTCATCAGCTTCTTTTAAGAGGAGAATATGGTGTTGCGAATATTTTGTTGCGTCAGGTCTTTGAATATCTGGTTATCGGTAAATATTTCTATAAGCAACAGAATGAAATATGGGCAGAAAAATGGTTGGAAGACAGGAAATATGAGGTGTATGATAAAATTTTGCGGCTTTTGAAAATACCTGATAAAAAGCATCTGTGCGATTTCTGGAAAGTATTATGTAGTCTGGCTCATGCTACTCCTTCTTCACAGCAGATAAGCTTGGACGGTCAGTTTAATGAAATAGATATTGAATTGAGTTATAATGTAGTGCTTATTTTACTCTGTTGTAAACATGTATTGGTAAATTATTTCTATTCGAATAGGAAATTAATGCGGTTAATAAAATTAAGTCCTGAAGTAGCTAAGGAAATGGTGGATTTGAGACAAAAGTCCGCCGCTTGGATTAAAGAGACGACATCTCTATTTTCAGAAGATGGCATAAAGGTTTTGAAAGATTATAAGAGGTATTGGGTATTTAAAAAATAGGATCGAATTGTGATCCTGGCTTTATAATATTGGCCCTGTTCATAATTTTGTGTAAATGGCGACAGGATTCAGTTGTAAGTTCTTTTATAGCTGTATTCTGTATCGGTTATCATTCCTTTCCGAATCCCTTCGGTTACATCGAAAATGACATAGGATTGATGGACGGCTTTTACGGACCAGAATAATATCGATGAGGATACCCGGATGCAAATTGAATTAGTTGATCAGGCTTTGACGGAATTGCAGGTAAAATATAAGCTGCAGGAAGAAATAAAACGTCCGGGGATTGGCCTTTATTAAGCCGGAAGGTTGAAGTTTAATAATCGAACTGATCTCAATTACTGATGTTGGAATAGAAACTTAAAAAACTCAAACCGGACGAAAGGTCCGTCCCGGAATCCCTTTTTTATTTTACAATCCCGATAAATTCCCCGACGACGATAAATCCTTCTTCATTCCTGATTTCAATAGGCTGATAATCCGGATTCAGAGGGTAAAGGATTATTCTTTCATGCATCCATTCACCGGTTTCCGGATCCTGTTTTTTCTCACTGCTGTATTTTTTGATCGAATAGCTGCCACCATTTTCAAAATCGTAATGTTCCGGATGTTGGACCAGGACAATTTTACCGATCCGGGAACCCACAATATTTGCACGGAATACGCAAAAATCCCCGTCCATGATTCGTGGCTCCATAGAGTGGCCGTTTGCCTGGATGATAAACATGCCTGAAGTCAATTTGCCCATGCCTTCTGTTTTGATCCAGCCTTCTTCTTCTGCCTGCTGCCATTCACCGAATTTACCGCAGGCGGCTTTCAGGGTGTAGAGCGGCAGGTAATCGATGTATTTGACGTCGTCATTGACTTCACGTTCAATGCGGGGGCCCTGGGGTTCCGGCAATGAAACTACCTTCGCTTTTTCTTGAGGAAGTTCAAGTTGTTGCCTGAAGTAATTTTCCAGTGGTTTGTCACAGAAATAGACGTAACAGCCCTTCATTCCCCGGGTAAGTAGGGTTCGGTAGGTATTTTTTATCAATTCTTCTGCAAGCTGTGCGGCTTGTGCCGGGGTACGCCCCACCTTGATCCCTTTCACGGAACTGTCCATCCGGGAGCGTTTCGTTACGTCTGTGACCACTTTACCGTTTTCATAGCGCAGGTCATTGCCGATAATCACGCCGGCATAATCCAGTTCGAGGCCCTGGCAGGTATGTATGCAGCCGATTTCATGAATAGAGTTTTCCCCGATAATCCAGGTACTCCCGTCTTTTTCGAGATTCCATTTCATGGCGAACCCGAAGTCAGGAATGTTCACATCAGTGGCTTCCGGGTTTCTTTTACTTTTCCAGTCCCAGCAATAACCTGCCACCATCCGCGATTTGTTGTTTGTTTTGTTTTTGTCTTCGATGGTTTTTCTCAGTTCATTCGGGTCACTGAATATCCGGAAATCGAAATCATCCTGCGATAAGCGGATGTTGGCCGTATCGTTGATTTGCAGGGTATTGTCCAGCCAGGCAAGATAACCGTCCGAACCGTTGCAACGGAATTGGGAAGATAGTTCGAGTTTCTTTATGGATGCATGGCAGGAGCGTGCTGTTTTTTCAATATAGGCAGAGTCTCCGATGTCCTTGATGTGTACCCTTTGATGGTCATCGACAAAGAAAATAACACATTTGGCTGCCCCGATAATTTCGCGGACCTGGTCTTCTCCCTGATTTTGAAACAATCCGCTCTTTTGGTTGAGGCGGTGGGCTTCGTCGACGATAAGCACGTCGAAAGTGTTGGCTGGCGTGTTGTAGAAAGTGCCGGATCCCCCGAACATATTGTAAATCTGGTTTTTTCGTAACGTTCCGGCCAACTTTGCCGCATACACAGCCCGGGGTGCTGCGTTTTTGGATACGTAGCGGGAGACCAGCCTGTTTCGGGTGGTCTCCACCAGCAGGTTGATTGCCACTACGCTTTTTCCGGTTCCCGGTCCGCCTTTGACAATCAGTACCTGTTTTTTGTCGGCACTTGCTTTCCGGATCATGCTCAGGGCTGTCTCATACACCACTTTCTGGTCATCCAGCATGATAAATTCCTGGTTCCCCTTGAGCATGGAAACCAGGTTGTCTGCAAGTTGCTTGGAAGGACGGAGGCGTCCATTTTCTATTTTGTACAGGATATCCTTTGAGTCACCGTATTTGACGTACTTTTTAATAAATTCCCTTAATTTTCCTGCGTCAGATTGGAAAAAAGGAGGGGCTTCGGTAATATAAGGTTCGTAGCGGGGATTCGTGATGATTTGGTCCTTCGGGTAATTATGGAGATAAGCGCAGGGGGTCAGCGTGATTTGCTCGTCCCGGACGGTCTGGTTATAATCCTTGATCAGCGTGGCATATGACCATGCCTGATAGGAAGGGTGTGCCGTCTCTGAGATACCATGCTGGAAACGGGTTTTTACCAATGCATCTTTATCCGTTAATTCAGCCGATGACCATTGCTTTAGTTCAATGATAACGACTTGTTCCTGTTGTACTTCATTTAGCCCGGTAATGATGAAATCAATCCGTTTGGAAGTCAGGGGAATCTGAAATTCAATGGAAATACCGGCGTCTGCTGGGATGTCAGGATCTTCCATGATCCTGTCCATATACGACATTGAGTTTTTCCACGATAAGGTTTCATTGGCAGAAGTACTCCGGCCCAGATGGATTTTATATGCTTCCAGAATTTTTTTATCGATCTCATTGCTGAAAACATCATCCCGGAAACCTTGTTTGGTCGATTGGTATACAATCATAGTTCCGTATATTTTTTAGCTGTCCCTTTTGCTTTTTCTACCGGATATTTCTCCCCGTTCTTCCGGATTTTTTCCAGCACAATGTCGAAGATGTCCAGATGGTGCTTCTCGGCCAGCAGTAATGAATAAGTCAGTACGTCCGCCAATTCCTCTTTCAGCCGTTCCGGGTTCACCTCTTCGGCCTGGCTTTCTTTTTTCCACAAAAACAGCTCGTTCAATTCCGATGCCTCCAGCAGTAGCGCCAGTGCCAGATTTTTCGAATCATGAAACTGTGCCCAGTCCCGTTCATCCCTGAACCGGATCAGGGTCTCCACCACTTCCTTGTATTTATCCATATCCCTATTGCCAAATAATTTTAACCAAAAATAAGGAAATGTTTTGAGTTGGGGAAAATTATAAAATGAAATGTTGTATTTAAAAGAGAATATTCTGTATTAATCGAAGATTATGGATAGAAATTTTGGCGTTTTTACACCTTGGTAATCAGTTGACGGGATTAGATCGTTGGAAATTTATTGGGATATCCGGGAAACCGGACGAATTATCGATTGTTTTATTCTAATGATCATCCCGGGGAAAATGGACTTTAGAATTCAAAACAGTTATGACATCTTCATCCGGTTTGGTAAATGAAATCACCTCGGTTGTCGGTACCCTGGCGGTTTCGTTTAAAGAGAAAAAAACAGATCGAAGCTGATTTCCCGTTTCGATCGGATTAATAATAAACTTTGAAAATCTAACCGGACAAAAGGTCTGCCCCGGAATTTCTACATCATCCATCATCACAGTCCGGTTCGTCGCCGTGCTTGCTCTTTTCCAGATAATGGAAGCCATGCATATCTGCATCGAAGGCAATAAACAGAAACCGGGATCGTACCGGTAAGTTTGCACATTGCTCGATGGCACGGTCAAAATAGTCATATAGCTCTTCCAGACGGTGAGTTGACTTTTTCTGCAGAATCATAAGCCGCAGGCTGGCATTGGCTAAGAGTAATTTCTGGAAATCGTATTTTATTCCGGAATAGGGAGTCGGGCTGTCTTTTTTCCGCTTAGATTTCCATTCACATTCGGCAATCAGGGGACAGGAGGTGATGACATACCTGTCGTCAGGGGCTCGGGTGTACCACATGAAATCATATAATAATTCGGATTCTTTTGGGGCGTCCTGCGTTTCCAGCCCATTGCAATGGAAAAGATAGCCTTTGCTGTTACCTAGCCGTGCCAGTGTGTCTTTGATTAACCGGGTTCGCCGGGTCCGGTCTTTATCCTGAAAGAATTCAGGCAGGCATTCCGTTATTCCGTTGAGGATTAATGTGCAGTCTGCGTGGCGGGCAGTCTGTACCGGATTTGCTGCATTATAGGTTTTCCATAATACAGTCTTCCGTGACGAAAGGTTGTTCAATGCCTCTGCCAGGGATTTTGATTTATACCCCAGCCACTCTTTTATCTGTTCCTCCGGATTTTCACCTTCCCATTTTTCCAATGAATGAATATGAGAAAGGAGGACATTTTCTTTGTCTTTAAATTTGTATTCTTTCAGTCCGGTCAGGGAACGCAGGTTTAGCTTCCTGTATCTTCCGGCATTTTTGCCCGGTCTGATCCGTTCGCCGTGAAAAATGGGGCCTGATGTCCATTCATTTTCCGGAGATACCTCCAATACTTCCTTGTTTTCTAATTCTGAGTGGGGTGTTGGGGGCTGGTTAAGTATTTTTTTTGCCACGCGGTGAGGGCCGATGATAACCTGATCGTTTATTTTAGCACTTCGGATCAGAATGCTGTAGCACAGGCCGTTCCGGGTAGAGAGGCAGAGATCTGTTCCGCCCCGGTTTTTGTCGATGGTGTCGGTTGCTCCGAGGCGGTGGAAATATAGTTTGCCGAACCGGTCATACTGCAACGCATGGCAGTGGCAGGAGCTGTCTTCAAATTGATCCCCGTCATTGTAATAAGCCTCCACTTCAAGGGGATAAAGAAAAATACCCTCTGTAATTTTCAGTCTGAATCTGGAGAGCAGTTGGCTGTTGATTTCCTGCAATAGCTTTACTTTTTGCGGGCTTGCTTGGAGGGTTTGGATGAGTTTGTGCAGTTTTTCCATGATGTCAGAGGATTTGGGTCATTTTTTCAAGAATACCTATTCCGGCTTCAATCAAATCTTCTTTCAGGTCGACAGGAATAAAAAATAGTTTCTCTTCCCGGTTTGGTTTCAGGGGATACCCTTTAAATTGTTCCTCCACAAATTCAGTTTTAACTTTATCGGAATATTTGATACACCATCCATGCTGTTCCGCACAATCCAGCGTCAGACCATTCTTTAACTCTAACCATTGATTGAAATCTTTGGTAAGTGGGTAATATTTGTAAACCAGATACCTGAATAGGTTGATGTGATAAGAGCTCATCCGGTCTTTATTGATGACATCAATCCAATAGTTATCCCATCCTGCTTCGAAGAAGATAATGTTATGTCCGTCATGCATGGCTTGCAGGGAATCCGGATATTTTGCGATATAATAGCGGGAATCTTTTTTGTTCAGGTCATAGTTGGTAAGGTAGTTGTCTATGATCTTCCGGAGTTTGTCATATAGGGAGACAGGACTGTCATCTTCGGATAGTTGATCGATTAATCCGGAAACTACAGGGTAGGATTTGGGGGTATTCATGATGTCTTTCCATCTGTCGCTAAATCCGAAGCACCAGTTACGTCCTCCGGTATTTATGGTATAGTCGTTGATGGTAGTTAATGCCCTTGCAATCAGTGAATTGTCGATAATATTCTGCTGTGGAGGGGTGGACAAGGGGATCCGGATATGTTCCGGTTTAAACAATTCCTGGAACAAGCCGAACCGCTTCCTGAATGTATTTTTGTCGGCAGTTGTCCAGGGCTGACGAATGGCGTCGTTGTCTGAGAATTTTTCATACCAGATGCATTTTAACGAACCGTTCGTGACGGGATGTGCCTCTGCCTGCCAGAATAGCTCTTCAAGTTCCGGGTCGCCGGTTTGCCTGTAAATGTTGATCTTATTCAGTTCGTGCTGGTCAAAGACATTTTGTAATTCTTCCGGAGCCTCCTCTTGCTGGGTGTGGATGAAATCGTAGAACGGCAAATTTGAATTTCTGAATTTCCGCAGGAATTTTAGTAAAGGTACATTGTTGACCAGTTTTCTGCGGCAACCGTTTTCAAGGGTTTTGTATATCCGTAGCGGATCGCGTTCATCCCTGTTTTCTTTTACGTATACGGTTAACAGGCCTTTTAGCACGTATAGGTCCCCTTTTTCGAATAGTTGCTTGACTTGTTCCGGGTATTGCCCTTTTATTTTTTCCAGGGCTTGGTAGTAATCTGAAATGGAGGAAAGGGTGAGGGATACTTCAAGGATATCTTCTGCCGGTTTGATTTTGTCGTGCTCTTTGCAGGAGAGGAGCTCTATAACCGTACGCAAAAAATTATTCATCCCGGTATCCACCTGCCTGATATCTTCCCCTTCATTCAGGGAATAGAAAAATTCTTCCCAGGTATCCCATTGTTTGCCATATGCATGATAGGCTGATTTTAAACCCGATTCGCAGAGCTTCTCAAAAAGCAAGGGTTTTATATTTTCGTAGGGTTGTAATATTTCTCCCCGGCTGTTCATGGTGATGTAGAGTTCTTCCCCCTGGGAGGTGTCCTTTACGTTAAAGTACCAGAACCGGACCTTCCCGGCTATCGTATCATATAAAGGCCCGGAATTCTCTCTCAGTTTTTCATCGATGATTTGGAGGGATTTTAGGATGGTTTGGATGGAAGGATCGTTGTCGTAGATGGTGGTATACCATCCTTTGTTTTTTATTTGTTTTTCGATGCCTGTTCCTGTAAACCATGTGTTATCGGAAAACAATTTCCGGAGGAAATCGTCTGTGGTCGACCTGACCCGGTAGGAAAAGCTCATGTGCGTTCCGGAACATTTCAGCAGGCCGTTAAAATCAGCTTGCCTCTTTTCTTTTATAGATAAATAATAGAGGATCAGTACTAAAGTGGTAAACCGTTGCTGTCCATCGATCAGAAAACAGGTGGAATGTGATGCCTGTTCCGGCATATAGGAATACAGGAAACCGACGTTTATATCCGTTCCGGCCGTTGTGATATCCCGGATGAATTGTTCCAGCAATTGTTTGTTGTTACCCCAGACATATTCACGTTGGATTTCGGGGATGACGATGTCTTGTGTGCTTAAAATATCCCTGACACTTAAGGCTTCCATTTTCATGATCTTAATTGTTTTGAGTTAACCATGCATTGAAATTCTTTCCTATTTCTTTGGCGATTTTATCCGTATTCCGTTTAATATCTTCCAGTGTCCACCGGTTTAGCGGGATGCCGGTGGCTTCCCTGGCATCGATATCCCCTTTCATAAATACGGCGAGGGTATGGGGACGTACATATTTTTGGTTCATATATTCCTGGAAAATTATAGTCCGTTTGTGGGCATAATCGGCATTCCCGTAGCTCCGGTTGATCCTGAGGTCCAGTAAAACCATATTGCCGATGGAATTCAGGCCGGCAGAATTCAGGAGGTTTTGCAGCTGGGTGAGTTCCTGTTCGGTCAATTCTGCATCGGAATGATTCAGGATTTCCTGCATCTGGGACCGGATATCCTTGAAATCTTCGGACTGGGCAAATTTTTCCCAGTCTGTTTTGATCGTGGCAATTTCCCCGTTATCCTTGCGTGGGGTTTGGGAAAGGATATGCTCTTTGTCTTCCCCGTCTTTCTGTCCGGATTTGCGGGTAAAATAGTCTGTCGGTAATTTTTTTATGGACTTGGAATCCAGTATCCGGAAAATATCCAGCAGGATCAGGATTTGGTATAGTTCCTTGTCATTATTGTACCAGTTCTCCCTGAAGTCAGAAATTGCTTCTGTCATTGTCTTCAGGCATTTCTGGTAGTCCGGAGCTGCTTTTTCTGTTTCCTCCAGATACCTGTCCAGCATTCTGGTGGCTATTGTATGTTGTATGTCTTTCAGGAATTTATCCCTTGAATTCAATGTTTTCCATTGGGTGTAAATGTCGCGGAATGGAGTCTGTGCTTTGAAATTGAAGAACAGGAAACCCAGGTAATGGTACAGTTCCTTGTCATTATACCAGCGTTGCAGGATGGCATACATTTCCTGTAGTTCGAGGTACATTTCCCAGCGGTCGTCATCCGGGTTGCCGTTCGAGTTTTTGCCATATTCAAAGAAGCTGAAATTCAGCGATTCCTTTTCGTTTCTCCGGTATTCGTAATAGAGCAGGTAGAGCAGGTTTATAGGCAATGTGGTAAAATCAAAGCGGTTGATGCGTGCCATCCCGATGGTTTGGTCTGAGATGAATTGCTTGAAATAATCTGCTGTTTTTCCGAACCAAAGGTTCATCAGGTCGAGTTCCATGCCCATGCGTATGCGGAATTCACGGACTTCGCTGGTGGCGGAGGTGCCGTGGTATTTTTCTTTGGCTGCCCGGGTCATCAGGATTACCCTTAACAGATCGGCACCGTCCAGGTTAACTTTTCCGCCATTCAGGCTGGAAAATATTTTCTCCTCTTTGTCGTCGACGACATTGACAATTAGTTTGACCCGGGATAGCAGGATTTCCAGAAATTTACCTTTGTCTGTTGCGGTGTTTTCTTTAAACCATGCCTGGATGCTCCGGGCAACTTCCCTGATATAATACTGGTCTTTTCGTTCGGGGACCGTCTCCTTTTCCCAGATGTGGCCTGTGAGAACCTGTTTTGTTATGAATTCGTGTGTCTCCGGCCGGATAGAATATTGTAGCTTATTTTCCAGGAGAAGAGGAGTGCTGTCGGTTTCATGTTGTAGAAAAGAGAGCAGGATCAGTAATGTGGTCAGGCGTTGTTGCCCGTCTACGACATGGAAACAGTTTGCGTTTGTATTTTTTACCAGGGTAATGTTTTGCAGGCAATAAAATGTAGCTTCAGCGTTTCCGGTTTCCTGCCGGAATTTCTCAATATCGTTTAATAAAGCCACTATATTGGCTTCGTTCCATTTATATCCTCTTTGGTATTCCGGGATGTTGTAATATCCGGTCAGTTCTTTACGCAGGAAGTCGGAGAATACTTCCTTTACGCTATAAATTAATTCGTCCATAGATTTGAAAATAAATTAGTTATCGTTTAAACAACTCCGGATTAACCTTTTTGTCAGGTTTTCCGGTAATGATATCACACCAACCCTTTTGCATCATGAAATTGTAACTTTTCCTTTCATCTCCGGAATGGATTGGAATTACCATCATGTCCCAATATTTATTTTAATTTTCTTTGCTAAATAATTTTAACCAAAAATAAGGAAATGTTTTGAGTTGGGGAAGGGATCGTATAGGAAATTGAAACAGGACTTTTGCAAATGTTTATTTGCCAGAGTATAATAGCTTGGTTATGCCGGAATTAATGATTAGGTCGGTTATTCCCTGGCAGTTGTTTTAACGGATCTTTAGTTCGCTGGCGGCAAATTCCGGCATATCTGAATACGTGTTGTCGTGGGGTAGATTTGCAGGTTATATAAAGTAAGATATTGAATAACGATGACATAAAAAGAAACTATAAAAACCTTTTAAGAAAATTTATTATCAAAAACATATTTCAACC
>OODG01000916.1_pt1 | contig 20948 bp, 22 predicted proteins | sample 1671621 | NCBI WGS metagenome assembly OODG01 (sample SAMN06348175, study PRJEB24527) | human gut metagenome | biome: human gut; feature: ankylosing spondylitis patient; material: feces | host: Homo sapiens | place: China | collected 2015-10 | reverse complement strand
CCTTCCGCGGCCAGCTTGTTGAGAATGCCGTAAAGGATGCTTTCCATGACGACCGTGGGGAGGCACCATTCGTTCATCATCTTGCAGGGGCTGTAGCCGGAGCCGCCGCCCGCGCCGTCGAAGGTGACCATATCCACTTGCGCCTTGGAAGCCAGCCGGAGGATATGCTCCAGATCCTCTGGATCGAAGCCCGCCATCTTGAAATACACGTTGGCCATGCCCATGTCGCGGAGTTGCGCGATGCGGCCGATCAGATAGTCGTCGCTCCAGATCGGCAGACGGCCGTAGACGTGGAAGGCGGGGCACGCCTTGCGGCCATAGGCTTCCTGTACGCCGGGATCCCGCGGATCGGGCAGGACAAGGAAACCCTGTTCGCACTTCTTCAGCGCCTCTTCGAGCGTGGGGACGAGGTTCGCGGGCTGCGTGCCCTTGGCGGACTGCCCGAACTTGAATTCGATGGCCTTGGCCCCGCATTCCCGGATGGCGTACTCCGGCACGCCCTGCGCGTCGTCGTCATAGTTGGCCTGAAGGATGATCTGCCCGTATCCCCGGTCATACTTGTTGAAGGCGTCCAGCATTTCCCGGAGCTTCGGGGCGTGGACGACCTTGCCGTTTTCGTAGGCGAGCGTCGGGTCCTTGCTCACGGCCCCTTCGCCGATGACCGCGTTGACGCCCGCCATGGCCGCGCCGCCGAAGTAGTCGGGCCAGTTGAGCTTGATGAGCGCGGGCAGGATGATCGGCAGCGCCAGCTTTACGGGGTTGAGGGTGCCGATCTCCCGTTCGAGCCCCACATGGTAGATGGTGGCGCGATCGGCGTCCAGCGGAGCCCCCATTGCCCCGAAGGATCTGCCGTTGATGTTGAAATGGGAATAATCGACGGGATAGACCTTTTCCGAGGCGATCTGGTTTTCCCCCGTGGTGGTGGGATATACGGTCTCCATGCCCCGGACGGCGGACAGGCCGATCTCGCAGCTGCCGATGCAGTCGGCGGTGCACATGGCGCACATGCCGGAAAAAGAACAGACATGGGACGGATCGCGCATTTTCGTGCGGTTGAACACGGAGCCGAGCGTGGGGCTGTACGACATGGACGTTTCCTCCTTGAAGAACGAAAAAACGGCGCGGCCCGTCCCCCGCGATGGGAAACGGCCGCACCGTCGGTGGCATGGTCAGTCGCGTATGGTCTTGCCGGGACGCGCGCCCGTATGGACGCCGTGATCGACGGCGATCTCGCCGTTGACGAGCACGTAATCGATGCCTTCCGGGTAGACACGCGGATTTTCAAACGTATTCACATCGCGGATGCGGTTTTCGCCGAACACCACCATGTCCGCATCCATGCCGGGCATGATGAAGCCCTTGCGCTTCATGCGGAGTTTGAGCGCCGTGCTGGAGGTCATCTTGCGCACGGCCTCCTCAAGGGTGAGCAGGCGCTTTTCCCGCACGTAACGGGCGATGAACCGGGGGAAGGCCGCATAGGTACGCGGATGCGGCTTGCCGCCGCTCAGCAGGCCGTCGGTGATCAGACACATGGTCGGGTGCTTCATGCCTTCCATTACATCCTCTTCATACATGCCGTGCCCAAGCAGGCCCACGGCAAGGTTTTCCTCGATCAGCAGATCCAGCACCGCGTCCTCGGGCGACTTGCCGAGGGCCTCGCCAAGGGCCACGGCGCTTTTGCCTTCGCACCAGAGGTTCTTTTCGCTGGCGACCGAGGAGACGTAGATGTTCTCCCAGCCCATGACCTGCGAGAAATTTTCCCAGCCTTCGGTGGTGAGCATGTCCTTTTTGACCTGTTCGCGTTCCTCCGCCAAGGCTTTGAGCAGGCCGTCCGTCCCCCGGCTGTGGTACCACGGCGGAACGACGACGTGCATGAACGTGCTGTTGGCCGTATACGGATACTGGGCGATGCCGATGTCGATGCCTTCCCCGCGGGCCCGGTCGATGGTGTCGAGATGCCTGCGGGAGTTCCCCCAGTTCCTGCGCCCGGTCTGTGGTCAAGCCGTTGTCTGTCCCGTCCCGTGGGTCAAAGCTGATGATATAGTGGTGGCTTTTCACATCTTCCCGTTTTTGGTTTTTCTCATAGCGGAGATTAGCCCGCATACAGGCAACAGCGAAATCCTCGCCCCCACAGTTGAGGGAAGAAATGCGGTAATCCTCCCTCGGTATCAGCCGCCCGTTTTCATCAAGGGTGGGCTTCATGGTAAACTCGTCATGCTCAAATGTGAGATAGGCTTCCGCTGCGCCATAGTCCGCATTTTTAGAGCTGATATGTTTGAATGTTGCCAACAGCGTCACCCACTTTCTGCAAGACTTCAAACTTTAGGGCAGCAAGGTCGGAAACCGCCGCCCGTACCTCCCCGGCAAGCTGCGGGTAGGGGCTGTGCCACTCGTTCAGCGTCCGGGCTATCTGGTTTAAGTTGCCGCCGATCCTGCCGTATTCGGCGGTCAGCTTCCCGACAGCGGCAAGCAACTCGTCATTGACGGGGGAAACGGTTATGATGGGGCGTATGGCTGCCCCGGTTATGGCTTGCCGGATAAACTCGGCTTGGCTCATGTTGTAAGCAGAAAGCCTTTCCGCAAACTCGGCGTATTCTTCCTCGGTCATGCGTGTCTTGACTACCCGGCTGCGGTGCGGCGTGTTATATCGTTTTCGCATGGTAAAACCTCCTTCGGCTGTGCGTGGTGTCCTCTCACTAATAGGAGAAAAACAGGGTGTAAAGCGGAACTGTTTTTGAAAAATCCGAAAAATTATTTTGAGGGATTTTCCAGCGGCGTAAGCCGCATAAGCAGGGTTTGGGGAAGGCACTCCCCAACAAGATTCCCGCAGGGGCAAAATGAGCGATAAGCGAATTTTGGTACTGCGGTAGAATCTTGCTCTGAAAAACTCCGGCGTTCCCCGGCTTCCGTACTTTCCGCTAACAAGACGTTTCAAAAGGGCTTTGCTACCCGCTATTCCGGCATATCTTGAAAATTTTCCTTTCACTACCTACAACACCACGCAAAGCAAAATGGACGGAGATTTTTAGAATTTCCCCTTATTCCCTACAACACCACGCAAGCCGAAAAAGGCGGACAATGGCAGTATTTTTTTCTTTGATACCCTCCACGGATAAGTAAGGGATTTTGCCAACTGCGGCGGCAATTTTCCCTTTTGTTTTTTCATACTGGGGATTTTCAAAAATGCCAAACAGGAACGAAAAAAAGCAGCAAATCTGTTGAATAGATTTACTGCTTTCTGGTTGCCGGCGAAGCGGCGGTTATTCAGTTGTAGGCGGTAGGGCTATCTCCCAAAGCGGAACTTGAAAATAGCTGTGAGAAGCGTCTGGGTGATGTAGTCCTCTGTATCTTGGTCTACCCGTCCATTCACACGGGCGGCACATTGTATGCGGCGGCGGTAATACTGCAATACAGTTCCCACCGCTTCCGGCTCCCCGCTGGTGGCTTGGACGATTGTTTCATAGGGGAGAAGCCTATTATTTCTCATATGCCATTCCCTCCATTTCCGCTTGGAGCTGCCGTAGGACTTTTCGGATATGGTAGCCCGCTGTGCTGCGGCTGCGCCCGTACTGTCTGCCAATTTCGTGCTGTGGAATACGCTTGAAAAAGGACAGGTAAATCATTTCCCGCTCCCGTTCGTCCAGCCGTGACAGGGCTTCCGCAAGTAAGCCGCTGCTGAAAATGACCGTATCGCCGCAAAGGGTAAGTATGTATTCCTCGTCCGGCTCCGGGGCTTGGAAATATTCATCTGTCGTGCCTAAAGGGTAGTGCTTTTCGTCTGTGAGGTATTCAAGGGATATTTCTCTTTTGTGCTTCCTGCTCCGTGTCCTCGCTGCGTTGATCGTTGCATTTCGGATAACGACTTTGCAAAAGGCATGGAAAGTGTACTCGATATGTTCCCGATATTCTTCTGTACAGGTCATGGAAAATCCCCCTTTCCTCCCAAAAGGGCTGTGGCTGGTTAGTAGTTGCTTTTTATGATAGTAAGGGGCGGCAGCACTTTAGGCTGTCGCTCCTTGACTGCCTAACTGCAAAACCGGGCGGGGCTGTCAACGGCGGGCGAAGCCCGTTCATCTTGACCGTTGACTGGCTCGGCCAGGTTTGCTATTTATCCGGCAAACTTGAATTTATTTTAAGCTATCACGTTTTACCTTTTTAAGCCTTACTATCATTACCATAGGAATTTCTTTGTTGTTTTTGAAACATTCTTCATAAAATCCATCAATGACAAATCCAGCTCTAAAACAAAGGTTAAAAATATCTTGTATGGAACGATGATAATAAATCTGCTCCTCCGGTTGCCCTTCAATCGCTATACCATAGTAACTGTGCGGTGTCATATATTTTTCAGTCAACGTGATAAAACAAGGGTGTTGCGTTGCAAAGACAAAAATTCCGCTTTCCTGCAACAGTTCATAAACAGCCATAAGAAGTGGTTCAATATCCGTAATATCCATAATTGCCATATTAGAAACTGCTTTCGTAAAGGCTCGATTTCTTTTTAATTCTAATATACTTTTTCTATCGGTCGCATCCGCCACACAAAATTCAATTTGTTTTGCATATTGTGATTGCCGTCTTTTAGCCAATTCTATCATTTTTTTGCTGTAATCAAAAGCGACAACCGAAGCGCCTCTTTGTGCAAGATACGAAGAATAATTTCCATTGCCACACGCAATATCCAAAATGTAATCCGCAGGATTAGGAGATAGAAGTTCCGTTACTTTGGGACGCACTACCTCTCTGTGAAATTCATTAGATTCGTCACCCATTGCATTATCCCAAAATTGTGCGTTCTCCTCCCAGATTTTTTTACTTTCCTCTGTTCCCATGTTCTCTCCCACTCCCAAAATTTGCCTTTTTGCTTCCATTAAATCTTCCTTACTATATTCCATTGTTACCCTCCATAACTTCTGATTGTTGCCGTCTTGACGATTATGTATCTTTACATTACCTTCTGAAACATATGGCGCACCTTGTCCAGGCGGCTGTTTGGACGGCGGGGCTGGATGACCGGCTGACCGACAGCGGCCTGATATCCTTTCAGCTCTGTAAGGCATACGCTCCGCCCGTTGGTGTAAAAGGCCAGATCAGTACGGTATGCCTGTATACAGCGGGCGGGAATCTCGCCAGTAAAGACAACTTCATCCTTTTTTACCTGGGCCGTTTCGATGGTGGCACAGTATTTCGGTGCATCATGATAAGCCCTGGAAAGGTATTCCTGGGGCGCATAGAGGATGAAGGAGAGATAAGGTTCCAGCAGCTGCGTCCCCGATTCCTTCAATGCCTGTTCCAATACAATCGGGGCCAATGAGCGGAAGTCCGCCGGCGTGCTGACCGGACTGTAATAAAGCCCGTATTCAAAGCAAATCTTACAGTCCGTTACGTTCCAGCCGAACAAGCCCTGCTCCAGCCCGTAACGGATACCATCCCTGACAGCGTTTTGAAAACTCTGGTTCAAGTATCCCAGCGAAACCCGGCTCTCGTATTGTACACCGGAGCCAAGCGAGAGTGGTGTAACAGACAGTCCTATGGATGCCCAAAACGGGTTGGGCGGCACCTCGATATGGATGGTGTGGCTGGCTGCTTTGAGCGGCCGCTCCATATAAATGACGGAGGGTTCCTTTACCACTGTTTCAAGCTTGTATTTTTCCGACAGCAAAGCGGAAACAACCTCCAACTGCACCCGGCCCAAAAAAGAAAGAATGATCTCATGGGTGATGGAATCCACTTCGCAACGCAAAAGCGGGTCAGTATCCGCAAGTTGCGTAAGAGCGTCCAGCAGCCGTTCTCTTTGCGCTGCCGTTTTCGGCGCAATCGTCGTCCGCAGCATGGGGAGGGGGTCCTCGCGCCACCTTTTACGAGGGAGCCGGGTTTGGTCCCCTAATACATCGTTTAACCTCACGCTGTCGCTGGGAAGGATAACAATTTCACCCTGATAAGCGGTGTCTGTCCGAACAATTTCCCCTTTGGATGGAATACGCATCTCTGTGATTTTCAGCTTTTCTCTCCCGGCCAGGGCCACCGTATCCCGCAGGCGCAGCGTTCCGCTGTATAACCGTAGATAGACACGCCGCTGGCCGCAATCGGTGTACTCAACCTTGAAAACGCTGCCGCATAGGGCGGCGCCCCCCTGTTCCCCAATCGGTTGGAACAGCCCTGTCACCGCATCCATCAACGGTTGAATGCCAAGGCCATTTTTGGCGCTGCCATGATAGACTGGGAACAGGGAGGCGTCTTGAACCCGCTGCTGTTCCTCCCGCGCAAGTTTTTCCCGGCTGATTGGTTCTCCTGCGATATACTTTTCCAATAATTCATCGTTATTTTCGATGACCGCATCCCATGCTTCTATGTCGGTATTTTCCTCCAGGACTATTTCCGGGGACAGCGACACCGTCTGCTTGATGATAATATCGGCGGAGAGCTTATCCCGAACAGACTGAACCACGCTCTGCAAATCAACGCCAGCCTGGTCGATCTTGTTGATAAAGATAACGGTGGGAATGTTCATTTTCCGCAGGGCATGGAACAGAATACGGGTCTGGGCCTGCACGCCATCTTTAGCGGAGATCACCAAGATGGCCCCATCTAAAACAGCCAAAGAGCGGTACACCTCCGCCAAAAAATCCATGTGGCCGGGCGTATCCACAATGTTAACTTTACATCTGTGCCACTGGAAGGAAGTGACTGCCGCTTGAATGGTAATCCCACGCTGCCGCTCCAAAAACATGGTGTCCGTCCTCGTTGTCCCTTTTTCGACGCTCCCCGGTTCTGAAATGGCTCCGCTGGCATATAGCAGGCTCTCCGTCAAGGTCGTCTTTCCAGCGTCTACATGGGCAAGAATTCCAATATTGATTATTTTCATGTGATTGTCCTCCCTTTACTGCCCCGAAGGGCATAAAAATCCCCAGCAGTAAAATACTTTTACCACTGGGGATCATGACTTCGGATACATAGAAACGCATTCAGCTAACATGAGCCGTTATCCGTCACGATATTTGATAAAAAGGCAAAAGCATTCTTAAATTGGGTACAAAAACCAAGCCCCTGCAAGGGGCAATTATTTTTGTGCCCATTATCAAATTTTATTTAAGAATACCTTGCCGCATGTTGAATAGACTCCTCAAATCAGAATGACAGCAGTATAGCATAGCACACTCTAAAATGCAAGAAGTTTTTACCCGCTGTCCCAAATAAATCAGGAGGGCATTCACCGGGACACCCTCCGATTTGGGGCCTCATGCGCAAATAATTTCTGTGTCCACGATTTCCGCCGCACACGCCCGAATATTGTTAGTCCCTCTGCAACTCATACCACAGACCGTTGCCCTCGTCAAAGATGTACTTTTCCATGAAATTACCTCCATTTTTTGTGATTATCGTGCGCCTACCCTTATTTTTGACCTTGCACCCCATTTCTGCTCCTTTTCGACCTGTTCCTGCTGGTAAGCTGCCTCCAGTATCCTGTCCGCCTGTTCCGGGCCAATGGCCCGTCTGACCCGCTCATAGTCCCTGACTTGCCCTTTCAAGCCGTCCCTCTCGGCACAAACCTCATAAATCCTGGCTGACAGGGAGCCGTTCTTACTGACCTCACGATAATAGCTGTCTATTTGCCACCCGCAAAGGCGCATTGATGGTAAGTCTTGAAAGATAACACCGGCATCGCGGCAACAATGTAAAACACCACCGCCGTCTGCGTCTAACCATAAGCCGGCATGAACCGGATGTTTCGACTGACGAAGCAGTACAACATCACCGTCTTGCGGTTTTTCAACCTCATTAAACGCCCGGAAAGCAGGATCCTTTTTGAATGCGATTAAAACGCTCCTAAGATTATCCGGATTAACATTTACCGCCGGCACATCTATGCCGTATTCGTGCTTCAGGATCCAGCGCACCATTCCCCAACAGTCAAATTCATCAGGGCCTTGCGCACCGGCAACCCAGGGCAAGCCTATATATTTACAAGCAAAATGTGTCATCGTGTTAATCCCGGATAGTTTTTAACGGTATAGTTTTCACTCGGAAACGACTTATTTCCGATGTCCATCATACGGGCCGTAGCAGTTATTTTATAGCAGTCCACATGAATATCAGTAATAACCAAGGTTATCGGCGGATCCATCTGTGGCGTTGTCAGGTCGTCAGACAGATATGGGCGGTATGTCAGCTCAATCATGTCTTGTGTTTCAATCGCTCGATCAAGATAAGTGATCATCTCAGTTGAAACGTTGTCGATCGTGACCGAAATCTCAGGTGTCGGCGTGTTGTTGACCGGTGGCAATTCCAAATCAAAGGCCATGGCAACAAACTCCACAGCTTCTCCCGGATTAAGCGGAGCCGAGTTTTCAAGCGTACATATATGACTGACGTGATCTCGGACTACACGAATAGCGGTCTGATTTCCTTGTTCATCAACAAAAGATGGATGCCGAAGTTCCAAGGTATGGAGCAAAACCACATCACTCGGAGCCGAAGCATAGGCTTCCTTTAGTGCTTCTGAAAGCGTCGTATCAGGCATTATCTGTTCCTTTCTATTATTTCCAGTATCCACGTGCGTACCAATCTATATATCGGGATGAGCCATCACCATACGGTTTGGCAGTAAACATCGATGATGTCCTGTTTATGATAAATACTTGGTTGTTAATTGAGGCCGTTGCATTGTCCAGTCTATAAAGTTGGCAATTTAATTGGTAATTTGTGTTAATGAACGCAACGTTCATCGTAATATTAACGCTCCAATCTGTAACTTGTGATCCTTTATCATATGTTCCGCCTTGTTCTAGAATGCCATTTGACCATTTGATATACCAATTAGTTCCTTTTTGTTCTTCTACTATGTAAGGAATGTTATTTAATGTATTTTTTATTTGAGAGAGAAGATTCCTTATTTCACTTGTCTCTTCCATAGCTATAGTTCTGCTGACATCTGCACATTTGATATAAGTCAACTCATAATAAGCCTTTGGCCTTGTTTCATCACCAAAGCGGGCTGTCCCATTTTGTCCTGTCTTAGGATTTAGAATAAATAAGTCAGGTCCGTCTTGCCTCAAGCCTTCATCTGTTCCGCTCGTTGTACCGATAGTAGCACCGTCACCCGATCCCCATACATCTTGTCTAATTTGAGCAATATGGTAGTGACCTTGAAACTGATCTAACTCTACATTTCCAAGCTGACTAGGCGTTCCACTTCGAGCGAAGTTTACTAACAGCGGCAGAATTAAAGTGTCATTGTCCACCTTTACATAGCTGGCACACATTCCGTATGTTGAAACTTGGCTGTCATATGTTGCTTCCGTCACTAAAGTGAGGCTGTCTGTATCAACAAGCTGGGTAAAAAAGTCCGGATATCGGGAACGTGTTATCGTGTTTTTATACCAAACCGGCTCATATCCGTCTGGAACTTTTGAACTTGCTGGGACTGTCAGCTTTGTGCCGAGCGGTGTCGGAGCCGCATTTTGTGCATAGGTTAGAGCTCTTTCGGCTTGGGCTGTGGCCAGTGCAACCTGAACAGCTCCTTCCGACTGAACCTGTGATATTGAGGCGGCCGTTGCACTGGCAATGCTGTTAGATGTGATTTGCGACAGCTCCTTAAATGTTTCCGCTTCATCTCTTAAAGTTTTTGTTTGCCCTTTTAAGGTATTGGTTTCATTTTTAATAATTTGTGTTTCGGATTTTATTTGCAATGTGTCAGCCTTTGCCTGGCGACACTCATCAACATAATCTTCAAGGCCGTTAATAATTTCAGCACGCACATCCTTCAATTGCTTGGCCACAGACGGAACATTCCCGCTTTCGGTTTGCACAGTTGTCATGTCATCACCATATACAATTGTGTGCCATTTAGTTCCATCGACTTCTGACTGAGCAACGACCGCTTCTAATCTTTCTTCTAAATTTGGCATTTTATACTCCTTTACAAGGCATGAATGCTAATTCACCGCCACCGGACAATCTTACTATGTCACCAGGACATACCAAAACCATAAGGCTGTTATACTCTTCCCAATGTCCATAGTTTCCATATTGGCGAAATACAAGGTTTCCGTTGATATATCCGCTCAATGAACTGTTATACACAACGTTGCGCATTAGTACCCATCCATACTGGCTTATTGTAACGTCTGCATTTAATGCAAGAACCTGCCTTCTTGACCAATCAGGAGCAATCCAAGCAATAATACTTGCCTTTGCGGATGCTGACGGCGCAATATTTGAAAAATCCAAGTTTGCTTTCGAACTTGTTGCGGCTTCAGCTCGGTTTGCTTGACTTGTAGCCTCAGCTACTTGTTCAGCTACAGCATTTTGCACATTGGTCACTTGGGTTGTACCTTCCGCTCGAATAGTGCTAATCGAGTTTGTTGTAGCGGTCGAAATGCTGTTAAAAATGGTTTGAGACTGATTTTTTAAGGCCTCTGTATCATTCTTTAACCATATAACATCAGATTTTAATCCGTTTGTTTGCTCTTTAATAGCAAGTGTATCGGCCTTTGTTTGGATTGTAACATCACGAGCGTTTCTGCACTCGGCCAAATAATCTACAACACCATTTACAACTTCATCGTGCACGTCTTTCAACTGCTTGGCTACCGTAGGAACATTTCCGCTTTCGGTCGGTACAGTTGTTGTATTATTACCATGAATTATTGTATGCCATTTAACGCCGTCCATTTCAGCCTGAGAAACAACAGCCTGCAATCTTTCTTCCATGTTCATTTGAAGTATCTCCTAGTAACCGCATGCATACCAAGACTTTGCTTGGCTTGAACTTCCGCCTCGGTTATAAATTATCATTTGCGATGCAGAAGTACGTTGTATACATTGCGCATATATTTCGCTATTTGTTCCTATAGTTGTTGCTATCACTGTATAATTTGTATTCTTGAAAGCCTTTGGAAAGGTAACAGTGACATTTGTCCCTGCGGCCGCTTCTCCACCTTGTTCAATCCAACCGTCGGGCCAAACTCTATACCATGTTTTGCCACTTACATATTTTGTAAACATCTTGGAAAAGATAGTATCCTTTGTGATGTTTGATAGGTCAGTGTTTACCTTTGTGGAAGTAGCTTGTTCGGCCCGATTTGCCTGACTGGTTGCTTCGGCCACTTGTTCTGCCACCGCAGTACGCACATTTGTGACCTGAGTAGATCCTTCTGTTTGCACAGTTTCCACAGCATTAGCTGTCGCAGACGAGATATTATTAAAAATCGCTTGTGACTGATTTTTTAGGCTTTCGGTATCATTTTTTAATGTTGTTACATCGTTTTTTATTTTATTGGTTGCATCTTTTATGGCCTGAGTTTCCGTTTTAGTCTGAATTGTTGCATCTCGAGCAGTTCTGCACTCAATCATATAATCAATAACACCGTTTACAACCTCATCATGAACATCTTTTAATTGTTTGGCCACTGTTGGAACGTTGCCGTTTTCTGTCGGGACAGTTGTTGTATTATTACCATGAATTATTGTATGCCATTTTTCTCCATCTGCTTCAGCTTGCGAAACAACGGCTTGTAATCTTTCTTCCATATTTGCCATTTTTTATAAATCCTCAATATATTGCGGGCATTCAACGTGAACGAAATAGTGCAGATGATTAACCGCACTTGAAAGCCTATCAAAGTCATTTTCTAGTAAAATTGCCAACGCACCGTCCGAAAGTGTCGGTCGGTCACGCACTTCGAGTTCTGATGTGATTTCCCAAAGGTATCCATTCAGGAGTTTTGCTTCGAACTGTTGAGTAAACCTGGCTTCTTGTTTTAATAACCCCAGGCCGCCCAAAAGCGTAACAACGAACCATTCAGCACCTTCTTTTGCGTAGTATTTGTACCAGGCTTCAAAGAGCGAGAATTGTTCTCGGTTCATTACCCAGCGCACAGAAATTTTAGACGGCGTTTGCTCATAACGCCGCCTTTGTCTCGCCGGGCCTGCCTCCATATCGGTTCGTACAATAGCTTCACCGGGTTTTATCGCATACCCCTCTGTGGTCGGGTAAGGTAGTTTTTCAGGAAAAATTACTGTCATCTATAACTCCCATAGGCCGGGTTTAACGCATACCTTTGTTCAAGGATCGGCGATAAACCTTCACCTTTACTGATGTTTTTACCAATTGCACCCTCAATCTGCTCAACGATGATGTCCAGGTTGATATTACCGTTCATGTCGCGTGTCGGGTTTGCCGTTGTCCTTGTGCCTGAGGCCTTATTGACCACATTCACATTGACATAAACCGGCGGTTTTGAATTTAACTCTGCGCCCAGTGCTTTCATCTGTCCCGGCGTGAATACCGTTTCACCTTTTTTCGCGATAATCGGGATCTCGCCGCCGACCAAACCCCCGGTATGAAAACGGGGAGCATTTTCAAAAACACTTGGACTAACAGCCTTAGTAGATAAAGTATCCGTACCAATGACACCTCCTGTATGCGCTGTCGGAATACCGAAGTAACCCATGACACCGCCCATGATCGGCTTGATCACAGCGTACTGCATGGCCATTCGGACCATTCCCTCGACAACTGAGTTAACAAAGTCTCCAAAGTTCGCTTTACCGGTCATGACGAAGTTTGTCAGCGTATCTTCCATTGATTTGAAAGAGTTCTTGACCATGTTTTCGGTCATTGAAGCCATATCCGAGGCATCTTCATAAACGCTTTTCATTCCTCGGGTTACGCCGTCTTTCCAGTCCTTTGAACTTTGAAGAGCGGCAACTCCTGCTTTTTTGACCATATCATCATAAACGCGGTTTACATCATTTTTGAAATCCTCATAACCGGCTTTTGTGCTGTCAAGGTTCGCCAAAGCATTATCACGCCACTTGGCCGCTTTTTGCATGGCCTGATCATAAGGATCCTGCAATTCAAAGACCTTTTGTTTGATGTCCTCAATGGTCTTTTCGTAAGCTGATGTGTCAGTTTTTGACAGAACAGGTGGTTTCGGAACTGCCGGCTTTTCTTCTTTCGGCCTTAATTCCGGGTTTTGAATGTACTTCAACTCATCACGAGCCTTTTGTGCATCTATCTCGGCCGCTTTCAAAAGCAGGAACTTTTCCTGAATGGCTTTTGCCTGCGGTTGAAAATCCGGATATTCAGCGGCCAAACGCCATACTTCCTTTTGGTATTCCTCCAGGTTGTATTTTGACTGCGAAAGAATGTCCGCCAAATCGTTTGCAAAGATCTGGTATTCTTTCAGGAACATATTCGGCGCGTGACGTTGAAAGAACGACAGCCCACCGGTATCTTTTAATTCTTCCTTCAGGTCTTTGATATTCTTTTCTGCCACCTTTAATTTATAGGACCATTCGGCAATGGCTTGGTTTTTGCTCTGTACCGTCACAAGGTTATTTGTTTCTTTGACCGTCTCGGCCATCTGTTCTTTAAGTTTGGCCAAGGTGTCCGCGTGGTCGTTTGCCGCTCGCTTTGCCACGTTATGACTGTCTATTAACTTATACAGGCCATAAACAACCAACATAACAAGACCGGCCGGGCCACCAAGCAAAGCCATAATGCCTTTCAAAAGTCCGACCGCACCGGCAAGAACCTTTGCCGCTACCGCGGTTGCGTACATCTGCACAGCGGCCACCTTGGAAACTTGCCACATCATTTTAAGGCCGAGTGTGGCAGAGGCTCCGGCGGTCCCGGTTCCCATTAGTGCAACATTCAGCGCATAAACGCTTGCCTTTAATAGGTCAATTCCTTTTGTAATCAGGCTTGCACCCAACCGGACAGTTAAGAGCGTGATGATCGGCTCAATGTTTTTGGCCAATGTAAAGAACGCTTTACCGGCGATTGTTACTGCACTTGCTAAAGTTTCACCAATAGTTTTAGCCGCACTATCTGTACCTGATACTAAATTATTAAACTGATCAAGAACTTCTTTGATTGCTTTGTTTAATCCATTTTCACCAATCGTTCGTGCAACTTTTGCAAGAGCATCTTCAATGTTTGACATTGTTCCGCCCATGGTGTTCATCTGTTCGGCCATGGCACCACCGAAGTTTATTGTGCCGATAGAGCGAAGATAATTTTCAATTTCTGCCGCATTTTTACCAACTTCTGTTGTAACGCCTTGAAAGATGAACCTTACACGTTCTCCCTCGACCTTTGCTTTGATACCAAACGTTTTGAGCCTTTCAAATTCACCAACAGTTGCTGAGGTAACAGCCGAAACAAACTCCAATATGTTCTTACCAAAAGCAGAGGCTGTGTTACCATAAGAGGTTAAGGCTTCCATTGAAGGTTCCAAGCCCATTGCCTTTAATCGGATAAAACTGTCTACGATTTCATCAAGTTGGAATGGCGTTGATGTGGCAAAGTCTTCAATCAAAGTAAAGGCTTTTTTGGCCGCTTTCGCAGAGCCGGTCACCGTTTTTAATGATCCGGACAGTCTTTCAAACTCGGCATTAACACCGACAATAGACTTAAACGTTGAGGTTAAACCACGTAAACCGAGGTATGCTCCGGCCAACGATGCCGCCTGTTTGAGGGTATTATTAAAGGCCTTGGCTGTGTTGTCCAAGACCTTTAAGTTATCGTTTGCCGGTGTGATGACCTGAGTTATCCGCTGAAAGGCTTTCTGTCCGTCCGAGCCGATGTTCTTGAACTCTTGCCGAACCTTGTCGCCGCCCACCGCTTCAAGTCTGATTGAAAGTTTTTTCGCTGTGTTCATTCGTTTTTTCCATAAAAAAACACCCCAACCAAACGGTTGAGGTGCCTTGTTGAAATTTGTTTTACTTAATAGTCGTAGTAGTTTGTGTTCCCGAAGCTGTCTTTACGAGAGCGCGTATGAATGTTTCGATTCCCGATAGTGCCATAGGTATTTGTATTACCAAAGCTGTCAGTCCGGGAACGGGTATTTACATTTTGGTTACCAATCGTTCCGTATGTATTGGTATTACCAAAACTGTCGGTTCGAGACCGCGTATTTACATTATCGTTTCCAATAGTGCCATAGGTATTGGTGTTACCAAAACTGTCTGTCCTGGATCGTGTATTGACATTCTTGTTGCCGATCGTTCCGTATGTATTAGTATTTCCGAAACTATCGGTCCGAGAACGGGTGTGTACATATTCGCCGTCAGAGTTTGTTCCATAGCAATTCCTATTGCCAAAACTATCTTCAGAACAACGAACTGTGGCTTGAGCCTGAATTGCTAGCAAGCAGAAACATAAAGTAAAAAGTATATTTTTCATGGTTAATCCTTTCTTTTTACTTTATTAATATCAAACGCAAAATAAAAATTCAAGATGTCTGACCTAACTTCTGCCACTTTCTGACATATCACTCATACCGGCCTTTATTCCTTGGATTCCGACAGATAACAGTTCAGTCATCACCGCACTTTTTAATCCCAAATTCTCAGCCACCGTCAGCGCAACCCCAAGATCAGGCTCGGAAAGTTTTAGCAAAACCTCCCAAGCCTGATGTCCTTCTGCGGTTTTTAAGGTTGTTTCGACGTATCGGCATCTGTAGATGGGGCAGTTGATTTCTTGCTCGCCGCATCCTTGGCAGTAGTTTCGCCCGGAGCCGAAGTGCCATCTTGCTCGGGCGTATATGCGTTTTTTTCGGCCTCGAGTATTTCTTGAATGCCGCAATACTGTTGTCTGAATGTTTCGGCGATGCTCCAAAAGTTCGTGAAGAGCTCCTCAATTTTGACCGGTGTCAGCGGTGCTTTTTCATCTGTTTCGGCTTCTAAAATGCCGTCCCATTCAATAATGCCCGCCAGCGCAAGACCCAAAATTAACTGCTGATCGGCAAAGGCTTCGCGCTTTGTGATGTCCTCTAAATCCGGCAAGTTTTCATCTTTTGCACCGTTTTCGCGAACATCTTTAATGCGCTTGGCCATGTCGTCGACCTTTGAATTCATATAGGCTTTTGCCTCATAGAATACGGAAGATGTGCAGGGTTTAACTTTTACCCGGACACCCATACCTAAATCCAACCAGTAAGGCTCATTCTTAAACTTTAACTTTAACATTAGTATTCCTCCACATCGTTATACAATTGAACAGTTACCATTTTGCCGAGTTCGGCGTTCTTGGCACCTTGGAAATCATAAGTGCATTCAATGCCGCCAGGGCCTGAAATGGAACGTTTCGGTTTTGGCAGATACACTTCATGGCAAGTAATAACGAGCCTTTGTGTGTCTGATAACTGATAACCGAGCTCTAAGTCCACCGGTACACCGGCGCGAGCTTTATCCATCAAGGCATTATCGCCATAACGAACCGCAATCGAACCGGACAATGAGGCAACGCCCAGGTCAATAGCTTCAACTTTACCATCGCTCCGGATCGTCTCAATTTTTTCGAGGTTATTTGAATAGGTAACAGAGGCACTGGTCACATTGGCCAATGTTTCACCACCGGATTTAATAAAGCCTTGAAACTGTGAAAAGCGCGTGTAGTTCTTAACTTCCGGTGCATCTGAAACAGATGTCTCCGAGGCTGTTTCACTTTGTGCCATTAACGAAACTGTGGCTTGTGCTTCACCGGATCGGGCGAAGTTAAAGGCGATAGAGTTTGCGCGTGCGCCAAGGAATCTTATGAATTCAGGAACTTCGGCCAGTCCTAATTCAAGTGAATAGCTCGGAAGCGTGGTTTTACCGCTTTCAAATGTATGCGTATAAACGCCATTTTCGTTGGTCGTTTCCGGAACTCCGAAGACAGCTTTCAGCCAAATTCCGATGTTTCTAAGGTCAACCGGCACCGCCAAATCACCTTCAACGTTAATAACGTCTTGAAATGGTGTGGTCGGGTCGCGGCCAAGGCCTAAAACATTTGAGGAAATCAACCCTTGTTCGCTGTCAATTGCGCTTGATGCAAACGGCACTTGGGTATAAGGTCCCGAAGAAAGAGTGCCGTAAGTGCTTTCTTCAGCGATTAATAGTTTGGCATTCCAGCCATATGCTCGTGACATATTTGTCTCCTTTGTTAAATTAGGTTAGAATTTGAGGTGTATTCAAGGACAATGGGAACGATCGTACCTTTGATGGTTACGCCACCTTCGACCGGTTCTTCCACAAACTCGGGTGGATCCGCGTGCATATAATCAACTTCGCCACCGAGGCGAGGATCATTCTGCAAAAGTTCACCGATTTCCACCAACAGCCAGTCCAAGGCTTGATCGCGCTCGGCCGGTGTTTCTTTTTGAACAATGACTTCCAGTTCAGCCCGATGTGTGAAAATGTAGCAAGGCGGCGACAATAAAATCTCCGGCTCGCCGACATTACCATCGCGCAGAATAACCAAACCGCCATCAGGGATTTTTTGCGGCAGAGGATCATTGCGCTTAACAGCCACATCAAGCGTTGAAAGCCTTTCAAATAAAGCGTTTAATACGATTTCTCTTTTACTCATCTTCGCTCCAGTTTTGCAAAATCAAGCTCGGCACTTTGTTTTGCCAACGCTCGCTTTCACTTTCAAAGTTAATTAATTTCGGCATTTTGACCTGAGGCACCAAGATAAAGGCGATGACAGTCTTTTTCTTTTTGGTATGGACAAGCAATGAACAGGCATTGCGGCGATACACAAACTGTAGCCGCACGCCTTTCATCTGTTCATAAAGACCCGGTGTCATACGTTTACCGCGTGCTTTTTTCGGGATTGCATCGGTCGGAATGGCAAGCCACAGACCGTTTTTGCCTCGGATAATGCTTGCGTATTCAAAGCCCTGCATAATCTTTTCGGCATTAGAATAGACCTGACCGGCCGCGCTGATACTCGGCTTTCCTTTCGGATAGATGACACCGCGCCAAGTGTTGGCCATGCGAGAACTCATACCGGCCGAGCGGACCTGTTCACGCAAAGACGTTTTAAGTCCATTCGTTGCCGCCGATATTCCTAACGTCACAGCCTTGGCACCTTCTGAATAGTGCTTTTCCATGACATCAGACAGTTTCCCTTGTAGTGCAAGTTTTAATTGCATAGCACATCAACACTCCATACTAGATTATGAATATCTTTGACCGGTTCCGTATGCACCCGATAAGTTGCCGCATCTGTTTCTATCGTGTCCCCGACAGCTAAATCAGGCGCATCAGAAATCCGGATCTTCATAAAATGCGTGTCGGTGTGAGCCTTAACAAAACCCACACCGACCACTTCGTCCGGTTCAATCAATAAAAAAATGACTTCTCGTCCTTGGTAATTCCCGATCGTTCCGCACCGATTAAACAGGCTGTCCACCGCCTTTTTGAGAGGAAGGGTCATCTTTACCTCCTGTTTCATCAGGTTTCTGTGGTTGCTGTGGCTGTGTTGCCGGCTTTTGGCCACCTTTAACAGGCACTGCAAAACCGCGTTCTATCAGACTTTTTGCATCTGCTTCGTTCAGGTCATACTCCTTACCGGGAGCAATTTCTCTGCCGGCAGATACAACTAATGTAATCAAGGCCTTAATACGCATTTATACCTCCTAACCAATGGTTGCACAGAATGAAGCATTCGGACGATAAGGAACGACCAAAGGCGCAGACTGCAATAACAGCCAACGAACCGATGGATCTTCCTCAACCCATGACTTCGTAAAGTAGCGATGAGCTGTCCAGTTTGCTTTTTCATCGTGGATCGCGCCATAGCAACGGGTTCCTTCAAGTCCGTCTTTGGCTCCCATGATGACGGTTTTGGCCGGCAGAAGTTTGCTTTCGACACCGGCATCATTGATATAAATGTCATTGTAAACATAGATATCAAAGTCACCGATAGAGCCAACGTAGCGCACTTTGGAGTTTTCACCACGAATGATCGGGTCAACATTCAAAGTGTTGTTGGTGCCTCTGCGGTAATCCAAGAACTTCTTCACATCATCTTTTGAACGGAAGATTTTCCATGCTTCAGGATCCATGATGACCGTTTTTGCGATCATACCGGACTTTGTTTGAACCAAATCGGCCCAGTCCTCCAAGTCCTCAATCGGGTTAACAGCCGCAGTTTCCCAGGTGGCAGAACCGGTTAAGGCCTTTGTCAAAGCCGCATCACGTCCGAAGTTTACCGTTGTTGACGGATAACCATCGCCGGAAACGACAACTTGTCCGGTTCTTAAGATTTCGGCCGCCATGACTTCTTCACGACGGGTCAGGTTTTCCAACTGGTCGGTCAAAGTTGTGGCCAAAGCGCGTTCATAGCGTTGAGATGGAGACAAGGAGCCGCCGATAATCTCACCGGCAACGCGTTTATACGGAATGTTTGCATCAAAGCGGCGTTTGTCTTTCACATAAGCCGGCTTGAATGATTTGGTCTGATAACCACCGCTATCAACGACCTTACCGGGGAGAAGTGGAGAAACAAACGGAGAGATACGCGGCTTGCTGTCCGTCACATCAAAAAAGATCTCTTCTTTATCCGAAGTTTGCACATTCGGGAAGAAGGTGTCGAGCAAGAAAGACGAAGGCGTGTGTAAACGTTCAACGACTTTTGCGAGCACGTTTGTAGAAAAAATATCCATTATTTATTCCTTTCAGTATGCTTGATTTGTTTTAATAAAGATGTTTTTCACTCTGAGTTTGGCCTTTAAGCCATCAGCGGAAGCACCGCTTGCCACAGTCAGAGCCGCAGAGTTAAACTCACCGGTCAAATAGACAACGGCTTGTTTATCTTCGCTTGTGGCATCAACAGCCTCAGCCAAAATGGCTTCAGGGGTGTCAGATGCACCACAGATTGTCAAAGCATCACCTGATGCCTTTAATACTGTGCCTCGCGTGTAACTGCCGCCGGTAATGGTTGCAAGTTCAGAAACGCGAGGAAATTCGCCGGCCAATAAGGTATCGGCGGTTGTGGACCCTTGGTCCGTAAATCCTTGTACAGTCATATGTTAACCTCCAATTGTGTAAGAAGCGATGCGGTTTGCAACGTCTTCGGGTGTTTCTTCTTTATCCTCGGCAGATGGTGTGATCGCCGGGTTTTTGATTTGTGCCATTGCCACATCAAGCGCATTGGTTTGTTTGGCAACAGGCACCGTTTCTAAAATGGCCAAAATGTCTGTTGCAGACAGATCGGTTTTTGCGAGCAACGCTTGAGCGGTTGCTTCTTTGCCTTTGACATTTTCGGCAGAAAGAACTTGAGACATGCGCTCGCGTTCCTGTGCTTTGATGTCAACAGACGTTTTTTCTAAAGTATCATTCATGAATGATTTCTCCGTTGATTGAGTGTTAAGGTCTGAGATGATGGCTTCAAACGAAGCTAGGCTGTCCGCCAGACCGATCCGAACAGCATTTTGGCCCACAAAAACATCACCGCCACCGAAGTTTTCGATGACATTTTTCGGCGATATATCCCTGTGAAGCGCAACTTTATTAATGAAAACCTCTGCCAGCGCATCAATATGAGCCTGAATTTTGGCTTTCCCTTCTTCTGTTTCCACATCAGGCCGCTTGTTTGGGCTTTGCGAGGAAACAATTTCAATAGTCTTTTTCTCGTCCTCTTTTTCAAAGATGGACACAACCCCGATAGAACCGAGGATAGCCGTATCGGCCGCCATAATCTTGTCGCAGGCCGAGGCGATCCAATACGCACCGGAGCAACAAGAACCGGAGGCATAAGCAAGGATCGGCTTTTTACCGCGAGCGTTGTAGATCATATCGGCCAGCTCGGAGCAACCGTTAACTTCGCCACCCGGACTGTCCACATCAAACAAAATGGCTGATATGTTCGGGTCGTTCAGGGCTTTGTTAAAGTCTTGAGCCAAGAGTTCATAAGATGTCGCGCCACAGACCGCCGTCAAAAGGTTGGCATGTCTGAATAGCGGACCGGTTACCGGAATAACAGCAACGCCGCCTCGGGTGGAGACGGCGTAGGTGTTTTTCATATCGCGGCCCATTTCTTTGGCTATGGCCTCAGGGCTCTTGTTCGTTTGGTGCGCTATCGAAATCATTGTCGAGAGCATCTCGGGCGTTATTGCCCACACTGTTTTTTGCATGAGTTTCATTTTTTTCCTTTCAAAAAATTAAAAACC
>OODG01000912.1_pt1 | contig 21002 bp, 22 predicted proteins | sample 1671621 | NCBI WGS metagenome assembly OODG01 (sample SAMN06348175, study PRJEB24527) | human gut metagenome | biome: human gut; feature: ankylosing spondylitis patient; material: feces | host: Homo sapiens | place: China | collected 2015-10 | reverse complement strand
CCATGACCGGCGGCTCCGCCAGCCGATCCTCCGGCGTGCTGTCCCGGGCCAATGAGCTGGAACGGCTGAAGGCGGCACAGGGCGCCCTGCACGGTAAGCTGAACGAGGCCGCGCAGCAGGCCGAGGCGGCCCAGAGGGAGCTGCAGAAGGCTGAGTATGAATTGCAGGTGGCCAAGGACCAGCAGCGCAAGGCGGCGGACGAGGTGCTGACCTTACAGGGACGGCAGGACCACTATGACCTCCTGTTGGAAAGCCTGCGCCTGAGCTGCGAGACTATGGAGCAGGAGTTGTCCGGCCTGGACCGCCGGGAGACGGACGGCCGCGGGCGCATGGCCGGGATACAGGCGGACATCACTGCGGCAGAGGACCGCGCGGCCGCGCTGCGGCAGGAGATGCGGGACAAGCTGGCCGGCCAGACCGATCTGACGGAGCAGACCAACCAACTGGCCCAGGCCGTCAGCGACAGGAAGGCCGATCAGGCGGCGCTGAGCGCAGAGAAGGACAGCGTTCTGCGGAGCGTGGAGGACCTGCGGGGCTTGCAGGCGGATATGGTATCCGACCGCGCTGAGCGCGACCGGCGGGTGCAGGAATACCGGCAGGCCAACGAGAAGGCGCTGGCCGATATGGCGGGCCATCAGGCGGCGCTGGAGGAGAAGAACGCCCGTGTGATACAGCTGCGGCAGCGGCTGGAGGATCTGGCCCAGGCCAAACTGGCGCTGGAGCAGCAGCGTGACCAGCATAGCCGTGACAGCCGCGCCTGCAACGATACGCTTTTGCAGACCATGCAGGCGTACAACAAACTACAGCAGAAGCTGGAAAACAGCGGCATGGAGGAGGGGCAGATCCTGGAGAAGCTGTGGGAGCGCTACGAACTGAGCCACAGCGACGCCATGGAGCAGCGCATCGAGCTGGAGAGCGTACCCAAGGCTACCCGGCGTATTGCCGAGCTGAACCGGGAGATCAAGGGGCTGGGCACGCCCAACATCGGCGCCATCGAGGAGTTCGACCGGGTGAACACCCGATATACCTACCTGTCCGAACAGCGCAGCGATGTGGAGCAGGCCAAGGAGGAGCTGCTGGGCATTATCGACCAGATCACCCAGCAGATGACCAGCATTTTTGCCGAGCAGTTCCAGCTGCTGAACGAGAGCTTCCAGGAGACGTTTCTGGAGCTGTTCGGCGGCGGCAAGGCCCGGCTGGAGCTGGAGGACGAGAACGATATCCTCAACTGCGGCATCGAGATCAAGGTACAGCCCCCTGGCAAGCAGCTGAAGACCATCACGCTGCTGTCCGGCGGTGAGAAGGCCTTTGTGGCCATTGCGCTGTACTTCGCCATTCTGAAGGTACATCCCACGCCGTTCTGCGTGATGGACGAGATCGAGGCGGCGCTGGACGAGGCCAATGTGGTGCGCTACGCCCGGTATATGCGGCGGATCGCCGGAAAGACGCAGTTTATCGTCATCACCCACCGGCGGGGCACCATGGAGGAGGCAGATGTGCTGTATGGCGTGACCATGCAGGAAAAGGGCGTCAGCCGGATACTGACCATCAATCTCAACGATATGGCCAAGGAGCTGCACATCAAATAAGGAGGGCTTGTTATGGCAATGGGCTTATTTCAAATACTGAAGGAGGCGTTCACCGCCGTTCCCACCTTCGACGACCTGAACGACGAGTTCTACGACGGACTGGAGGAAGCGCTGATCCTGGCCGATGTAGGCGCTGATACCGCCGCTGATACCGTGGCTCAGCTGCGGAAGCGGGTGAAGGAACGCTTTATCGGCCGGATGGACGAGGTAAAGGACGCCCTGCGGGACATCCTGAAGAGCAAGCTGGAGGTGGGTGACAGCGCGTTGGTGCTGGAGGGCAAGCCCGCCGTGGTGCTGGTCATCGGCGTCAACGGCGTGGGCAAGACCACATCTATCGGCAAGCTGGCCAAGCAGCTGAAGGACCAGGGCAAGAAGGTCCTGCTGTGCGCCGGCGATACGTTCCGTGCGGCGGCCGCCGACCAGCTGGAGATCTGGGCGGGCCGCGCCGGTGTGGATATCGTGCGGCAGCATGAGGGCGCGGATCCCGGCGCGGTGCTGTTTGACGCCCTACAGGCGGCCAAGGCACGGAGCGTGGACGTGGTGCTGTGCGACACCGCCGGACGGCTGCACAACAAACAGAACCTGATGAACGAGCTGGCCAAGCTGCGGAAGATCATCGACCGGGAGTGCCCCAATTCCAACTGCGAGACGCTGCTGGTGCTGGACGCCACCACCGGGCAGAACGGACTGATCCAGGCACGGACCTTCAAGGAGACGGCAGGGTTGACGGGTATTATCCTGACGAAGCTGGATGGTACCGCCAAGGGCGGCATCGTCATCGCCATCGCCCAGGAGCTGGGTGTGCCGGTGAAGTTCGTGGGTGTGGGCGAGGGCATCGACGACCTGAAGCCCTTTGACCCGACTGCCTTCGTGCAGGACATGATATAAGGAGGGCGCAGCATGACGAGAGCAGACGGACGGGCATTTGACCAGCTGCGCCCGGTGGAGATGACACCCGGCTTTACGAAATTCGCCGAGGGCAGCGTGCTGATCCGCTGCGGCGACACGGTGGTGCTGTGCAACGCCTCGGTGGAGGACAAGACACCGCCCCATGTGGCGGAGGGCTGCGGCTGGGTGACGGCGGAGTATTCCATGCTGCCCCGGGCCAACCGGGAGCGCAGCCGCCGGGACGTGGACAAGCTGAAGCTGTCCGGCCGCAGTGCGGAGATACAGCGGCTCATCGGCCGCAGCCTGCGTGCGGCGGTGGATATGGCAGCCCTGGGGCCCCGGACCATCACCGTGGACTGCGACGTATTGCAGGGCGACGGCGGGACGCGGACTGCATCCGTGACCGGCGGGTTCGCGGCGCTGGCGCTGGCCTGCAAAAAGCTGGTGACCGACGGCGTGATCGAGAGGCTGCCGCTGCTGCACTATGTCACCGGTGTGTCGGCGGGCATTGTGGATGACACGCCCCTGCTGGATCTGCAGTACAGCGAGGACAGCCGGGCGCAGGTGGACCTGAACTGCATGATGACGGAGCAGGGACAGCTGATCGAGATACAGGGCACCGGCGAGGGGCGGCCCTTTACCGTGGCCGAGCAGCAGGCACTGGTGGCGCTGTGCGCCAAGGGGTGCGGCGAGCTGCTGGCGAAGCAGAAGGAGATACTGGGAGAGATACTATGAGATTTGTACTGGCATCCCACAACAAGGGAAAGCTGGCCGAGATGCAGGCCATTCTGGGCGAGCTGGGCGTGGAGGTGGTCATGCCCTCCGACGTGGGCGTGGACGTCGACGTGGAGGAGACGGGGACCACATTCGAGGAGAACGCGGCGCTGAAGGCCAACGCCATCATGGCGGCCAGCGGCCTGCCGGCTATCGCGGATGACTCGGGACTGTGCGTGGACTGGCTTCAGGGCGCGCCGGGGGTGTATTCCGCCCGCTACGGCGGGCTGGACAGTGACCCGGAGCGCTGCCGCCTGCTGCTGAGCAATATGCGCGGCGCTACGAACCGGGCGGCGCATTTCCACACGGCCATCGTCTGCGCCTTCCCCAACGGGGACACGCTGACGGCGGAGGGGGACTGCGCCGGGACCATTGCCTTTGCGCCTATGGGCGACGGCGGGTTTGGGTACGACCCTGTGTTCTTCGTGCCGCCCCTGAGAAAGACCTTCGCCCAGCTGACGGCAGAGGAGAAGAACGCTATTTCCCACCGGGGCAGTGCCCTGCGGGCCTTTGCCGCGGAACTGAAAACGTATTTGGAGAAGCAATGATATGGAACTGACAAGCAAGCAACGCGCACAGCTGCGGTCCCTGGCCACCAATCTGGACACCATCGTCCACGTGGGCAAGGACGGCATCGGCGACAATCTGATCAAGCAGGTCAACGACGCGCTGGAGGCCCGGGAGCTCATCAAGGGCCGGGTGCTGGAGAATTCGCTGCTGACCGCCCGGGAGGCGGCGGAGGAGCTGGCGGTGGCCGCCCGCTGCGAGGTGGTGCAGGTCATCGGCAGCAAGTTCGTGCTCTACCGGATGCAGCACGACAAGAGCAAGCGGAAGATCGAACTGGTCAAGGCGAAGAGAAGCGTATGAACATCGGTATTTACGGCGGCACCTTTGATCCGCCCCATATCGGCCATGTGACGGCGGCCAGGGCCGCCATGGAGGTCCTGGGGCTGGACAAGCTGGTGCTGGTCCCGGACGCGCAGCCGCCCCACAAGGTGCTGCCAGAGGGCGGCGCCGCGCCGCGGCAGCGGTACGACATGGCGGTGCTGGCCACAGCGGCGCTGGGGAAGCGGGCGGAGGTCAGTGACATGGAGCTGCGCCGCAGCGGCGTCAGCTATACCGCGGACACGCTGGCGGCGCTGCGGGAGCAGTATCCGGATGACACGCTGTATCTGCTGATGGGGTCGGATATGTTTCTGAGCCTGCACAACTGGCGCAGGCCGGAGGCGATCATGGCCATGGCCCACATCGCGCCCTTCAGCCGGGAGGCGGAGGATGAGTCCGCCGCCTTTGCCGCGCAGAGCGCGCGCCTGGAACGGGAGTTCGGCGCGCAGGTGACCGTGGTGCCCAATCCGCAGGTGGTGGAGCTTTCCTCCACCGAGGTCCGCACCGCGCTGGCACAGGGCGGGGGAGAGGACCTGCTGCCGCCGCCGGTGTGGGGCTATATCCGGCGGGAGCACCTGTACGGTACCCATACGGACCTGACGCACCTGACACCGGAGGAGCTGCGGCCCATCGCGCTGAGCTATCTCAAGCCCAAGCGGATGCCCCATGTGCTGGGCACGGAGCGGGAGGCGGTGCGTTTGGCGGAGCGTTACGGCGCGGACGTGACAAAGGCGCGTATCGCCGCGCTGCTGCACGACTGTACCAAAAAGCTGGATATGGACGAGCAGCTGGCGCTGTGCAGACACTATGGCATCCCGCTGGATGAGCTGGAGCAGAAGGCGCTGAAGCTGTTGCACAGCAAGACCGGCGCCGCCATCGCACGGGATGTGTTTGCCGTGGACGACGATGTGTATAACGCGATCATGTACCACACCACCGGTAAGCCGGATATGACGCTGCTGGAGAAGATCATCTATCTGGCGGATTATATAGAGCCCACCCGGGACTTTCCCGGGGTGGAGGCGCTGCGAAGGACGGTATACGAGGATCTGGACCGGGGCCTGCTCATGGGTCTGACCATGACCATTGATGAGATGGAGGAGATGGGTAACCCCGTCCACCACATGACCCGCGACGCGCGGGACTATCTGATGAAAAGAGGGATATCATGAAAACACCGAAAGAACTGGCGCTGCTGGCTGCCCGTGCCCTGTCCGACAAGAAGGGCAAGGAGATCCGCGTGATGGAGATCGCCGAGCTGACCACGCTGGCGGACTATTTCGTTCTGGCCACTGGTGCCAGCAATACCCAGATCAACGCACTGGTAGACAATGTGGAAAAGGTGCTGGCGGAGGAGGCCGGTGAGCAGCCCCTGCACCGCGAGGGCTATCGCGGCGGCACGTGGGTCCTGCTGGACTACGGCTGCATCGCCATCCATGTGTTCAATCAAGAGGCCCGGGCCTTCTACGGCCTGGAGCGTCTGTGGCAGGACGGCAAGAGCGTGGACATCAGCGGCATTGTGGAGGAGCACGACTGAGTTTCCGCGCCGAGTGGCGCGTACAGGTGTTTTTCCCGGAAAACGGGGTTGACATTCGGCAAAAATGCGCTAAAATAGACTTCGATATTGTCAGAAGCGATGAAGGGAAAAAGACAGAGATCATCCACCCGAAGAGAGCCGGCGTATGGTGCGAGCCGGCGGGGACGCTCTGTTGTACTGGTCCCGGAGCTTTCCACCTGAACAGGGCGGGACGGGTGCGCGCCGTTACAGCGTTGTCTTTCGTAAGAAAGACACGGAGCGCCGCGGAGCGATCTGCGGCGGAAGCAGGGTGGTAACACGTCTATAACGTCCCTGGCTGCTGTAAGGCAGCCGGGGATTTTTATTTGCGGAAAACAAAATTCACATACAAGGAGAAGCGAGCATGAATTACGATTTTGCGGCCATTGAAAAGAAGTGGCAAGCCAACTGGGAGAAGACAAAGCCCTATGCCGCCATTACCGGTGACAAACGGCCCAAGTTCTATGGGCTGATCGAGTTTCCTTATCCCTCCGGCCAGGGCCTGCACGTGGGGCATCCCCGCCCCTTTACGGCTATGGATATCGTCACCCGCAAAAAGCGGATGCAGGGCTATAATGTATTGTTCCCCATCGGCTTCGACGCTTTCGGTCTGCCCACGGAGAACTATGCCATCAAGAACCACATCCATCCTGCCATCGTCACGAAGAACAACATCGAGAATTTCACCAAGCAGCTGAAGATGCTGGGATACGGCTTTGACTGGGACCGCTGCGTGGACACCACCGACCCCAAGTACTACAAGTGGACGCAGTGGATATTCCTGCAGATGTTCAAGCACGGCTTGGCCTACAAGTCCACCATGCCCGTCAACTGGTGCACAAGCTGCAAGTGCGTGCTGGCTAACGAGGAAGTGGTCAACGGCGTGTGCGAGCGCTGCGGCAGCGAGGTCATCCGCAAGGAAAAGAGCCAGTGGATGCTGAAGATCACTGCCTATGCCCAGCGGCTGCTGGATGATCTGGAGGACGTGGACTTCATCGAGCGGGTGAAGATCCAGCAGCGCAACTGGATCGGCCGCTCCACCGGCGCGGAGATCACCTTCGACACCAACGTGGGCGACCGGGTCACGGTGTACACCACCCGGGCCGATACCCTGTTCGGCACCACCTATATGGTCATCTCCCCGGAGCACCCCCTGCTGAAGGAGTGGCAGCCCAAGATTAAGAACTGGGACGCCGTGGCCGCCTATCAGGAGGAGGCCGCCCGTAAGTCCGATTTTGAGCGGGGCGAGCTGAACAAGGAAAAGACCGGCGTGCGGCTGGAGGGCATCGAGGCCATCAACCCCGTGACCCACAAGCCCCTGCCCCTGTTCGTGTCCGACTATGTCCTCATGGGCTACGGCACCGGCATCGTCATGGGCGTTCCCGGCCACGACCAGCGCGACTGGGAGTTTGCCACGAAGTTCGGCCTGCCCATCATCGAGGTGGTCAAGGGCGGCGACGTCACCAAGGAGGCCTTTGTGGCCAAGGACGACAGCGCCGTGATGGTGAACTCCGGGTTCCTCAACGGCATGACCGTGAAGGAAGCCATCCCCGCCATGAAAAAGTATGTGGTGGAGCAGGGCTTCGGCAAGGAGAAGGTCAACTATAAGCTCCGGGACTGGGTGTTCTCCCGCCAGCGGTACTGGGGCGAGCCCATCCCCCTGGTGAACTGCCCCAAGTGCGGCTGGGTGGCCCTGCCGGAGGAGCAGCTGCCGCTGGTCCTGCCCCAGGTGGAGAGCTATGAGCCCACCGACGACGGCGAAAGCCCCCTGAGCAAGATGACCGACTGGGTCAACACCACCTGCCCCTGCTGCGGCGGTCCCGCCAAGCGGGAGACCGATACCATGCCCCAGTGGGCCGGCTCCAGCTGGTACTTCCTGCGGTATATGGACCCCCACAACGACAAGGCCCTGGCCAGCAAGGAGGCCCTGGAATACTGGAGCCCCGTGGATTGGTACAACGGCGGCATGGAGCACACCACCCTGCACCTGCTGTACTCCCGGTTCTGGCACAAGTTCCTGTATGACATCGGCGTGGTGCCCACCAAGGAGCCCTATGCCAAGCGCACCAGCCACGGCATGATCCTGGGCGAGGGCGGCGAGAAAATGTCCAAGTCCCGGGGCAACGTGGTGAATCCCAACGATATCGTGGCCCAGTACGGCGCGGACACCATGCGCCTGCACATTATGTTCATCGGCGACTTTGAAAAGGCTGTCACCTGGTCCAACGAGGCCGTGAAGGGCTCCAAGCGTTTCCTGGACCGCTGCTGGAACCTGATGGACCTGGCCCAGGACAGCGACGAAATTTCCGAAAAGAACGAGGCCCTGATCCACAAGACTATCAAGAAGGTCACCGCCGATATCGACGACCTGAAGATGAACACCGCCATTGCCGCCCTGATGGCCATGGTCAACGAGTTCTATTCTTCCGGCCTGACCCGTGGCGACCTGCAGCAGCTGATGCTGCTGCTGTCCCCCTTCGCGCCCCACATGGTAGAGGAGATGTGGGAGCTTACCGGCTATGCCGCCAAGACCGGCAAAATGGCCATGCAGATGCCCTGGCCCACCTATGACGAGGGCAAGACCGTGGACACCCATGTGGACATGGCCATCCAGGTCAACGGCAAGCTCAAGGGCGCCGTCACCGTCCCCGCCGGCAGCGGCCAGGAGACCGTCATGGCCGCCGCCATGGAGCTGGACAAGGTCAGAAAGGCCACCGAGGGCATGACCGTGGTGAAGACCATCCTGGTGAAGGACAAGCTCATGAACCTGATCGTCAAGCCTGCGAAATAATCGGAATCGTAAAAAATGTTGGAAAACGGCTTGACAAGGCAGGACCTACACAGTATAATGCTATTGTTAAAGTCATGTCCAATGGCTCTTAAAGAGTATCCTGGATCGAGCCGGATACATCGGAGGGAGGGAAAATAGATGTCCGAAGTCCACGTCAAGGAAGGCGAGTCCCTGGACAGCGCTCTGAAGCGTTTTAAGAGAAGCTGCGCCAAGGCAGGCGTCCTGGCTGAAGTGCGGAGAAGAGAGTGCTACGAAAGCCCCAGCGTCAAGCGCCGCAAGAAGTCCGAGGCTGCCCGCAAGAACAGAAACAAGAGATATTATTAATCGTCTCAAAAAGCGTGCTGGACGTTGTGTTCAGCACGCTTTTTACCGATTCAGGGGACAACGCTCCTTTTGGGGGGGGGAGTTATTCTGACAGGCGGCCCGGCATGCCGGTGCATCTGCGAAGTCGGAGGTATAAAAATGTCATTACAGCTGAACATCCGGAAATATGAGGAAAAAGATTTTGAGCGCCTGTGTCAGGTCCACGATCCGGCCCGGAAAAGTGAGCTGAAGTATGCCGGCCTGCCGGCGGCCTTTCTGCCGCTGTCCATCGCCGCGGAAAGAGAGGGCTTGTTTGAATATCAGGTCTATGTGGCCGAGGATAAGGGACTGGTGGTGGGCTTCATAGCATTTTCGGACACGGAGCTGGCGTGGCTTTATGTGGACCGGAGCTGCGCCCGGCAGGGAGTCGGGTCAGAGCTGATGCGTTTTGCGCTGGAGAGAGTGCAGGATGACGCGGAGATCGAAGTTCTGGACGGGAATGAACCGGCTCTGGCTCTGTATGCCAAATTCGGATTTACCACGGTCCGGATGGTGACAGGCGTAATGCCCGGAAATGAAAGCTTTCCGGTGACCGTACATGTGCTGGAGCGGCAATAACCGTGCGCGGCTTATAAAAAGGGAATCCTTCCGTTTGGGTACGATGTATCAAAACGGAGGGATTTTATCTTTCCCCGGCGAACAGCGGCTCCAGAAGGTCCTCCACCTCCGGCAGCATCACCAGGGCATCCCGGATGCCCAGCTGACGGGCCAGCTCCAGCTTCCGCCGGAGGGTCCGGGCGTCGTCAAAGAGGACGAAGTGGGTCTGCCCCTGCCGGGTCAGGGTGAAATACCGGGCGCACAGGGCGTCGGAATAGAAGGTGGGGCGGCCTGCGGCCAGGGCCTCCAGCTGGGGAAGGGTCAGGGGCGTGCCCTGACCTCCGGGGCAGGGGAGGGGGAAGTCCATGGCCAGCCGCTGCAGGTCCAGGGCCAGGTGCTCCGCCCCGTATTGGTCCACCGCCTGGGTCAGCCGGCCCTTCAGCGTTCCGCCGGACAGGGCGGTGCACAGCAGTATCGTCGCCCCGGCGATGGGGCAGTGCTCCGGAACATACAGGGTCCGGCCGCAGGAGGCCAGCAGGGGAGAAAGCGTCTCCAGCAGGGCCAGACGGTCCGGCCGGGCAGGCGGGTCAAAGTCCGCCGCCACACCGGCGTAGCCCCGCCGCAGGCAGGTCCGGGCGATCTGCCGGGCCAGGCGGTCCGGTTCCTCCACCGGCGGACAGTCCCAGTCCGACAGCACCATCAGCCCGCCCCGCAGAGCGGGCGGAAGCGGCACGGCCAGCAGCTCCGAGCCGGGGCCCAGACGATAGGCCACATGGGCCAGGCGCGGCGTCACGGCCCGGGCCCGGGTCAGATGGTCCGGCGTGGCGGCAAGATACAGCGGCATGGAGATCCCCCCTTGCGTTCCCATGAAAAAAATGCTACACTATAGCCAAAGCTATGAGAAAGGGAACTGGTGTATGCGCATTTCTCTGGTGCCGGACGGGGTATACGAAAGCTATCAGCAGATCACGCCGGAGCTGCTGCAGAGCAGGGGCATCCGGCTGCTGCTCAGCGATCTGGACTATACCCTGGCCCCCAAAAGCGTGTCCCGCCCCGACCAGGCGGTGCGCGATTGGCTCAGCCGCTTACAGACGGCGGGGATCCGGGTGATGATCCTGTCCAACAACCGCAGCCCCCGGCGGGTGGAGCAGTTCTGCCGCGACCTGGGGATCACCTATGTGGGCCACGCCAAAAAGCCGCAGACGGCGGGCTTTCGCCGGGCCATGGACCAGGCGGGGACCGACCCCGCCCACACGGCCATGCTGGGAGATAAGCTGCTGACGGATATGCTGGGGGCCAACCTCAGCGGCGTCACGGCCCTGATGGTGGAGCCGGCCGGCGGGGCCAGGACCCCGTGGCAGAAGGTGCTGCATGCCCTCCAGGCCCCCTGGAAGCATTTAGCCGGTGGCGTTCACCGGATCTGAAAGGAGTTTTGATTATGAACCATTTTGCGAAAATTGCGGAAAAGCTGTCTGCCTATGAGCTGGACGGTATGCTGCTGACCTGCGAGGCCAACCGCTTCTATGCCTCCGGCTTCCACTCCACCGGCACCGACGGCGTGGCCCTGGTGACCCGGGAGGGGAACTTCTATTTCACCGACTCCCGCTATATCGAGGCCGCCCACAACAAGGTGCAGGACGCCGAGATCACCATGACCGACGCCGCCCACCCCTATGTGGACCTGATCAACGCCGCCATGGAAAAGGCCCATGTGCAGAAGCTGGGCTTTGAGGATGCGTACATGACCGTGGCGGACTATCGCCACTATTCCGAGAAGCTGCACTGCCAGCTGGTGCCCGCCACGGAGCTGCTGATCTCCCTGCGCCAGAGCAAGGACGAGGAGGAGATCCAGCGGATGATCGCCGCCCAGCGCATCGCCGAGGGCGCTCTGGACCAGATCGTCAAGGAGATCAAGCCCGGCGTCACCGAGAAGGAGATCGCCGCCCGGCTGCAGTATCTGATGCTGGCCGGAGGCGCGGAGAATATGTCCTTTGACCCCATCGTGGCCAGCGGCCCCAACGGCAGTATGCCCCACGCCGTGCCCACCGACCGGGAGATCCAGGACGGCGACTTCGTGACCATGGACTTCGGCTGCATCTATCAGGGCTATTGCTCTGACATGACCCGCACCGTGGCCGTGGGCCACGTCACCGAGGAGATGGAGAAGGTCTACAACGTCGTGCTGCAGGCCCAGCTGGCGGGCATCGCCGCCGCCAAGGCCGGCGCCACCGGCCACGACGTGGACGCCGCCGCCCGGAAGGTCATCGAGGACGCCGGTTACGGTCCCTATTTCGGCCACAGCTTCGGCCACAGCGTGGGCGTGGAAATTCACGAGTCCCCCAACGCCACCCCCGCCAACAACAAGCCCCTGCCCCTGGGTGCGGCCGTGTCCGCCGAGCCCGGCATCTATCTGCCCGGCCGCTTCGGCGTCCGCATCGAGGACGTGGTGGTGCTGCAGGAGGGCGGCTGCCAGGATATCACCCTGGCCAAGAAGGACCTGCTGATTCTGTAAAATAACTTGGTAGAAAAAGGGCACCGCCCTTTTTCTACCAAAAGAGATTTCGCTCCGAACCGCGCGTTCCGATGGGCACGCAGCCCATCGGAACACACTCTCTCCGCGCAAAGTGTTTTTTGCGACGTACACGCCGCCGCAAAAAACGGATTGCACTTGATTCACGGCCTGCGGGCCGTGAACTCTGCGAGGCTTTTTAACTTTGCTTTGTTGGAGACTGATTTTTCGGGAAAACCGGGAAAAAATCCCGTCTGGCTCTTGCAATAGCGCCTATTATCGTGTAAAATAATAGAGCTGTATAGGCAAATTTTTGAATACGAGGAAATACTCCCGCTGAGGATTATTTTCTCATGACATGGGAGGATACACATATGGCAACCATTACCGCCGGCGATTTCCGTAACGGTAAGACCTTTGAAATGGACGGCAAGATCATGCAGGTCGTGGAATTCCAGCACGTCAAGCCCGGCAAGGGCGCGGCCTTCGTGCGCACCAAGATGAAGAACATCGTCACCGGCGCCGTCACCGAAACTTCCTTCAACCCCACCGCAAAGTTCGAGGAAGCCTTCGTGGAGCGCAAGGACATGGCTTACAGCTATAACGACGGCGACCTGTATTACTTCATGGACCAGGAGACCTTCGACATGGTGCCCCTGGGCAAGGACCTGCTGGGAGACGCCTTCCGCTTCATCACCGAGAACACCGTGTGCAAGGTGCTGAGCTATAAGGGCAGCGTGTTCGGCCTGGAGTGCCCCAACTTCATGGACCTGGAGGTCACCGAGACCGAGCCGGGCCTGGCCGGCAACACCGCCACCAACACCCTGAAGCCCGCCACCGTGGAGACCGGCGCCGAGGTGAAGGTGCCCCTGTTTATCAACATTGGCGACAAGATTACCATCGACACCCGCACCGGCGAGTATCTGGGCCGCGCCAAGTAAGGACTGCGGTTTTCCCACCACCACCCATATCAGGAAAGGAGCATGAACATGGAAATTTCTGAGAAGGTAGCTTATCTGAAGGGCCTGGCCGAGGGCCTGGCGCTGGACACCGACACCAAGGAGGGCAAGCTCATCGCTGCCATCATCGACGTGCTGGACGACATGGCTGAGAAGTTCGTGGACCTGGAGGACGAGCTGTGCGACGTGGAGGACGGTCTGGATGCCGTCAGCGACGATCTGTCCGACGTGGAGCAGGCCCTCTACGAGCTGGATGACGACGTGGACGAGGATGAGGATGAGGACTACGACGATGACGACGACGAGTCCTATTTCGAGACCACCTGCCCCGTGTGCGAGGAGGAGATCGTCTTCGACGAGGATACCCTGGAGAGCGGCGAGATCCGCTGCCCCAACTGCGGCGAGAAGCTGGAGTTCGATCTCAGCGACCTGGCCAATGCCCAGGACGACGAGGACCAGGAGTAAGCCAAAATCGTTCAAAAAAAGCGTGCCGCCCGCGGGCAGCACGCTTTTTTCAGGAATCGGAGCGGTCACTCCCGGTACAGGGGGCCGCTGATGTCCACCTGGCCGAAGGAGGCGGCCACCTGGCCGTCCAGCAGCAGCTGGACCCGGTCCACGCCGTTGGCGGAGCACAGGGAGTTTACCAAGCCCCGGACCAGCAGCTGCTGGGCCTCCAGGCCCTCCGGCAGCAGGGACACGTCCGACCGGGGCAGATTCAGATAGCAGGTGCCGCTTTCCACCCGGACCGTCAGCATCTGGAAGCCCTCCGGCAGCAGAGGGGACAGACTCTCGGTCTGGGGGCCCTCCATCAGGGCGGACATGATGGCCTCCACGGCGCTGTCGCCCTCGTGGAGGGTCAGGGTCCGGGATTCCGACGTCAGCAGGCCGCTTTCCCAGGCGGGGAAGAACAGGCGCACCCCCAGGGTGCGGGTCACGTCGTCCTCGCTGGTCATCAGCACCTCCCGGGACTGCAGCAGGCTGTGGGTCCGATAGGCCAGGTCCTGGCCCTCCACGGTGATGCGGACCACGGAGATACCGGGCAGCTGGGACAGGGTCAGGGTGACGCAGTAGTCGGCGATGGTCAGGTCGATGCCGGACAGCTGCTCATACCCCTGGGAGAAGTCCACCAGGGCCATGCCGCCGGTAAGCTGGCAGCTGCGCAGCGTCACCCCCTGGGGGATGGGCGTGCGGTAGCCCGGCTCGGTGCACGCCCCCAGCAGCTGCTCCAGAGCCGCCTGGGCCTGCTGGTCCACGGTGAGGCTTTTCCGCTCCGACCAGTCCACGTCCACGGCGGAGATGGCATCGCCGCCCGGGGCGCCGGACAGGCCGTAGATCCGGAAGGTCTGTTTGGGCGTACGGCGGCTGGCGGCGCAGCCGGTAAGCAGCAGTGCCAGACAAAGCAGCAGGAGAAAGATCCGTTTTTTCATTCGTCCGCCTCCTCTCGCCGGGCCAGGGGCAGCTCCACGATGAACACGGTGCCGCTGCCGGACTGCCGGTGCTGGGCCCGGATGGAGCCGCCCCGGCGGCGCACGGTGTCGCTGACGATGCTCAGACCCAGACCCGTGCCGCCCACGGCCCGGGAGCGATTCTTGTCCACCCGGTAGAACCGCTCGAATATGTGCTCCATGTCCTCGTTGGGGATGCCGATGCCGTTGTCCTCCACGGAAATGACCACGGTGTCGCCGACGGTTTTCAGGGTGGTGTGGACAAAGCCCATGGAGCCGGAATACTTGATGCCGTTTTCCATGAGGTTATAGAGAATCTGGTGGATGTCGTCCTCGGTGGCCCGGACCACGGCGTCCTCCTCCGTCTCATAGGTCAGGGTGACCTCCTTTTCCCGGGCCACCACCCCCAGCATACGGACCACCCGCTCCAGCACCCGGGACACGGACACGGGATAGGCCGCGTCCTGGATGCCGCTGTCCAGCCGGGTCAGGCGCAGCAGGTCCTCGGTGATGCGGCTGAGCCGCTGGGCCTCCCGGCCGATATCCTCCACAAATTCCCGGGTGGTGTCGGCGTTCATGTCCTCCGTCTGAAGGATGGAGTCCGTCAGCAGACGGATACCGGCCAGGGGCGTTTTCAGCTCGTGGCTGGCGTCGGACACAAAGCGGCGGCGGGCGGCCTCGGTGGTCTGCAGGCGGTCCGTCAGGCTGTTGAACTCTGTGGCCAGCTGGGCGATTTCATCATTCCCCCGGACGGAGGCCCGATGGCTGTAGGCCCCCTCCCGGACCTGACGGATGGCCTGGAGCAGCTCCCGGATCTTCCGGGTGAAGGCCCGGGACAGCAGAGCGCTGAGGGCAACCACCAGAACGCCGATCAGCAGGGAGATGCGGGTCAGGTTGGTCTGGAAGCTCTGCAGCAGCTCCGCCTGCTGGGTGTCGTATTCATAGGCGTACACCGCGCCGATGATGCGGTTGCGGTATACCACCGGGGAAGCGCCCCGGCTTAAAAAAGCATGGCTGTCATACCGGCAGTAGAAGGCGTCGCTGCCGTCCAGAGCCTGGACGATCTCGGTATACATGGCGTACATCCCCTTGGCGCTGCCGCCCTCCCGGGTGTCGAACAGGATGCAGCCGGAGGTGTCCGTCACCAGCAGGCGGGATACGCCGGTCTCCTCCACCGAGGCCAGGGCCTGGCCCACGTTTTCCTCCGTCAGCTCCGGCAGGCCCGACAGGGCCGATTCCACCATCTTGACGCTGCTTTTCATGGCCGTCTCCTTGGTCCGGAACACCAGACTCTGGGACACCAGCAGCGGATAGGTATTCAGCAGCACCAGCACCGCCAGGATGATGAGGATATAGCTCATGCTGAACTTAAACTGTAGGCTGGTTTTCCCCCGCAAAATAGTAACCCACTCCCCACTTTGTCATGATGTATTCCGGCTCCGCCGGGACCCGCTCCAGCTTCTCCCGCAGGCGGCGGATGTGCACGTCCACGGTGCGGTAGTCCCCGGCGTAGGAATAGCCCCACACCAGGTTCATCAGGCTCTCCCGGCTATAGACACGCCGGGGATTTTTCATCAGCAGCTCGATCAGGTCGTATTCCTTGGCCGTCAGGTCGATGGTGCGGCCGTCCCGGATGGCCACCCGCTGCTCGGTATCCAGGCTCAGATCCCCCGCCGTCAGCAGGGCGGAATTGCGGCCCGGCCGGGCGGGACCCCTGGCCCGGCGCAGCAGGGCCTTGATCCGGGCCTTCAGCTCCAGGATGTTGAAGGGCTTGGTCACATAGTCGTCGGCCCCGCAGGCAAAGCCCATGAGCTTGTCCGCGTCCTCGCTGCGGGCGGTGAGCATGATGATGGGCACGTCGGAAAACTCCCGGATCTTCATGCAGGCCTCGCTGCCGGACAGCTGGGGCATCATCAGATCCAGGATGATCAGGTCCAGGCTCTCCCGCCGGGCCAGCTCCACGGCTGCGGCCCCGTCATAGGCGGTGAGCACCTGATAGCCCTCGTTTTCCAGGTTGAATTTGATGCCCTTGACCAGCAGCTGCTCGTCGTCTACTACTAAAATTTTCATGGTTCCTCCTCTATGGTGATCTGGGGGCGGATGGCTTCCAATATGCCGGGTCCCAGGCCCTTGACCTCCAGGAGTCCCTCCACGGAGGCGAAGGGGCCGTTGGTCTCGCGGTATTCCACGATGCGCTGGGCCAGCACCGGGCCGATGCCGTCCAGGGTCTCCAGCTGGGCGGCAGTGGCCGTGTTGATGTTCAGGGGGCCGGACTGGGGCTCCTGGGGACCGGCATCGTCCCGCTGGGTGGTGACGGTGTACCCCTCGGACCGGGGGCGGCCGGTGAAGAACAGCGCCGCTGCCGCCGCCGCCGCAAACAGAAGCGTCAGGACCAGCAAAAATATTTCCGTTTTTGTAACTTTTCCCATAGGCTCTGTTGTTGACTCCCTGTTGGATTTTGCTTATAATGAGAGGTGATAAGCAGGGATCGGGCACGCTGTCCCTTATCCCACCACCATTATAGCATAGATGGAGAAAAAGAAAATGAAAATTCGCCGGTTTTTATCTGTTTTTTTGCTGACGCTTCTGCTGACGGGCCTGTTCTGCGTGCCCCAGGCCAGTGCGGTGGACCTGCCCCAGGTGAACGCCAAGGCGGCCCTGCTGATGGACTATGAGTCCGGGCGGATGCTGTACGGGCTCAACGAGCGGGACACCGAGTATCCCGCCAGCATCACCAAGGTCATGACCGCCCTGCTGACCCTGGAGGCCGTGGACCAGGGGGTGCTGACCCTGGACCAGCAGGTGGCGGCGCCGTCCCTGGTCAACGACATGGACCCCACCGGCAGCTCCGCCGACATCAAGGAGGGCGAGGTGCTGACGGTGGAGCAGCTGCTGTACTGCATGATGCTGGTGTCCGCCAACGAGGCGGCCTGCATCCTGGCGGAGACGGTGGCCGGATCCCAGGACGCCTTTGTGGCCCTGATGAATCAGCGGGCCCAGGAGCTGGGCTGCACCGGCACCCACTTTGTCAATCCCAACGGCCTGCATGACCCCAACCACTATTCCACCGCCTGGGACATCTATCTGTTCACCCGGGAGGCCATGAAAAACGAGACCTTCATGAAGATCTGCAGCACCGCCTCCTATGTGGTGCCCGCCACCAACATGTCCGAGGAGCGGGAGCTGTACACCACCAATTCCCTAATCTCCAACTGGAGGATCATGGGCTATCAGTACGACGGAGCCGACGGCATCAAGACCGGCTCCACCGAGGAGTCCGGCTATTGCCTGGTGTCCTCCGCCAAGCGCAGCGGCCGCCGTCTGGTGGCGGTGGTGCTGGGCTGCAAGGGAAACGGCGCCACCGTGGAGAGCTTCTCCGAGTCCGCCAAGCTGTATAACTGGGCATATAACAACTTTTCCATGCGCCAGGTGGCGGCCACCGACGAGCTGTACCGCCAGCCGGTGGCTCTGTCCAAGCAGACGGACACGGTGATGCTGTATCCGGCCCAGAGCGTGGAGGCCTTCCTGCCTAAGGACGCCAAGGATGAGGACATCCGCAAGAGCGTCACCCTGAAGGAGGACGTGGTCAACGCCCCCGTCACCGCCGGGCAGGAGCTGGGCACCCTGACCATTACCTATAACGACCAGGTGTGCGCCGAGGTGCCGCTGCTGGCCCAGGCGGACGTGTCCGCGTCCCGTTTCCTGGTGGCCAAGGCCGCCGTGGAGGCGTTTTTCGCCAAGACCTGGGTGAAGCTGGCTCTGGTGGCCGTTGTGGTGCTGGTGATCGTGTTCATTCTGTGGCTGAAGCTGGGCCGCCGCAGCCGGCGGTACGGCAGCCGGGGCGGGAAGCGCCGCCAGCGCCGGGCCTATCGGGGCCGCCGCCGCTGGTGAGCCATGGAGCCGCTGAAGATTCTGTATGAGGACGCCCACCTGGTGATCTGCTGCAAGCCCGTGGGGGTGCTGTCGGAGGACAGCGAAAGCGGCCGGTGTATGCCGCAGCTGCTGCGGGAGCACTACCTGGCCCAGGGGCAGAAGAACCCCTATATCGCCACGGTGCACCGGCTGGACAAGATCACCGGCGGGGTCATGGTGTTCTCCCGGCGGCGGGAGGTCACCGGAAAACTCACCGCCGCTGTGCAGGCCCATGAGCTGGTGAAGGAATATCTGGCGGTGCTGCGGGGCCATCCGCAGGAGCCTGCCGCCACCCTGACGGACCTGCTGTTCCGGGACGCCGGGCGCAACAAGAGCTATGTGGTGAAGCGTCCCCGGAAGGGCGTCCGGGAGGCCAGCCTGGAATACCGGGAGCTGTCCCGGACGGAGGATCTGTCTCTGGTGCGGGTGCGGCTACACACCGGACGCACCCACCAGATCCGGGTGCAGTTTTCCTCCCGGGGGCTGCCGCTGCTGGGGGATATCCGGTACGGCAGCAAGGACCCCAACTGCACGGCGGCCCTGTGGTCCTGCCGCCTGGCCTTCCGCCATCCGGTCACCGGCCGTGAGGTGGACGTGTTCTGCCCGCCGCCCCGGACCTACCCCTGGAACCTGTTCCCGGCGGTGGAGGGCTGATGGGAAAGCGAACCAACGGAATGGAGGATTTTTATGGCCTATACGGTGGGTGAAATGGCAAAACGGCTGGGGGTGCCTGCCTCCACGCTGCGGTATTACGATAAGGAGGGGCTGCTGCCCCAGGTGGAGCGCTCCCCCGGGGGGATCCGGGTGTTTCAGGAGTCGGACTATGAGTGGCTGCGGATGATCGGCTGCATGAAAAAGGCGGGAATGTCCATTCGGGACATCCGGCATTACATCCAGTTGTCCGCCCAGGGGGACGACACCATCGGCGACCGGCTGGAGATGTTCCGGAGCCAGCGGGAGGTGCTGCGCCGCCGGATCGAGGAGATGCAACACACCCTGGAAACTGTGGAGTACAAATGCTGGTTTTATGAGACGGCCAGAGAGGCCGGAACCGTGCAGGCTCCCAAGAGCATGACGGAGCAGGAGATCCCGGAGCGCTTCCGGACCATCCGGCGGGAGCTTAAGGGAGAATAACAGAAAAAATAGCGAGCGCCTCCGGCCTTTTCGGCCAGAGGCGCTTTGTTATGTGCGCAGCCTGAAGGTTCTGGGGGCCAGGCGATAGGCCAGCAGCAGGGCCGCGGCCACATACACGGCGGCAAAGACGATCATGCCGATGCCGAAGGCCATCGTTGCCCCGTGGACGTTGGCGTAGATCATGTAGCAGACAAAATAGGTCAGGCCCGTGATCAGGCGATAGCCGAAGCTGGTGTTCTCCAGCCCGGCGGTGTAGGGCTGCAGCAGGTAGTACAGCACCAGGTAGTGCACCGAGAAAAACACGGACATGGCCAGAATGGCCAGGGGCAGCACCAGATAATCCGTGGGGGTGTCCGTGCCGCCGCTGCACAACAGCAGCAGGGGAAGCCCCAGGGCGATGACGGCGGTGGGCAGCAGGTTGATGGCCGTCAGGGATTTCAGCCGGGCCGTGAAAATGCCCAGGATGACCCGGGGCTGCCGGTAAAACCGGTAGGACAGCATACTGCTGTCGCAGTTGAAGAACAGGACCTGGGTCACGGTGTTGCCCCGGTTGATGAAGTACATCAGAAGCAGCATCATCGGCAGCGCCGGAACCAGTGCGCCGTTGATGGCGGCGGCTATCTCCGGCAGCGCCAGACAGGCGGCGCAGCCCAGGGCCAGCGCGGCCCCGGCGATAACGGCGGTGCGCCGGGCCGGACGCATCAGAAGCCGGTAATTGCGGCGCACAAACAGCTCGTTGAACCGGGCACAGCCGGTTTTCCGGCTGTTCGGGCCTGCGTCCAGGGTCAGCTTGCTCTGATACTGGGCCTGGGTCTCCCGGGCTGTCGCCTGGGGGTCGTTGCCGCTGAGCAGGGATACGTCCGCCGTGAACAGGTGCCGGTACACCCGGCGATAGCCGGAAAAGTGCAGCAGATATGCGGCACCCCACGCGCCGCCAGCCGCCGCCAGCCCGCAGACAGCGTATACGGCGGCGGAGGGCAGGGCCCGGTTCAGCAGGAGAGGGGGCAGATACGCCGCCGCCAGCAGAAGAACGGAGGCACCCTGTAGCAGGGAGAACCTCTTTTCGTCCCGGGGCAGGATACCCCGCCGGTGGAAGTGCCGCAGCTCCAGTCCCGCAGAGAGGAGCTTGACGCCGCACACCAGCACCGGGGTCAGCAGACACAGGGCCAGCCCCTGGCCCAGGATCAGATGCCCCACCAACAGCGCCGCCGCCAGGAAGCCCACGGCGGTTTTCAGCAGATAGTACCCATACGCCGACAGGGTGTAACGCCGGGCGTCCATCCGCAGGAGGATCACGGCGTAATAGGCGTCCCGGCCGCCATTCAGCAGATTGTTGTTGAAAATACCGCCGATCAGCGTCAGAAACACCAGCAGATGGCCGTACAGCTCCGACGGCAGCTCCCGATGGATCAGCAGCAGGGGAGCGGCGAAAAACACCGCCATATACAGGAGCTTTCCCAGCAGTATGCCGAAAATCTCCCGCAGGACGGCCAGCACCAGCCCCAGGGTCTTGGCAAAGCTGTTTTCATAGGGCAGGTGCAGAAACCGCAGCCGGTACAGAATGCCGTTGACCCGATAGGCCATGTGCAGCCGCAGCTGCAAAACCAGGGTGTCAAACCACATCCGGCTCCTCCTTCAGGGCGGCGATGATGCGGTCCTTG